>WLWI01003527.1_pt1 | contig 13410 bp, 6 predicted proteins | sample 6701501 | NCBI WGS metagenome assembly WLWI01 (sample SAMN12718690, study PRJNA515312) | sponge metagenome | isolation source: marine sponge | host: Mycale hentscheli | place: New Zealand: South Island, Marlborough, Capsize Point | collected 2014-11-01
TATTTACATTCCTTTTAGTAATGAACAGTTCTGTATATATGTGGCTGTTCCGCTCTTTCTGTTCAGTCTGTCTTTTGGTTACAAACTCACAAGCTAAATCAAAGCTTAACTGTTTAACCAGAAATAAACTTGGGTGACTAGCTACGTCAGTTACAGGCGGGCCCTAAACCACGACAACCTCCACGTACTAGGACTCGAGTGACAACTCAGGTGGAAGCGAACATTTTCTACCACAGACGACTTCAAGAACTTGGGGGCCCGTGCTGAGCATCCTAACCTTGGAACAAACCTAAATGCTTGAACTTTTTATACCTAGTTTGAATGCAGCACATCACATCACATCACAGGGCTGGGCTGGGATATTGAGTATTTTGGAAAGCTGGAAGCTACTTATCTTTAGCTTGCTGTTAAAATGCACATAACTTCATCATCATGCAACAACAGGCAAATGCACTTTGACTTCAGTGTGTTGCAAAAAACAACAACAAAAAAACACTTGGGGCACACACAAAAAAAAGAGTAGAGGTGAGAAACTACAAATGGCTTGCCAAAAGGGCTTAAATCAACTCCTATTTCATCATATATATTTTTTTCATTTGCACCCCGTAGCTTTCTATTTCATATCTCAGTAATCCTATGTATATACTGAAACTGTGTATTAAACTACTAGAGTGTTCAATTAGTAAATGTTTAGTCCATGACTAGTCTACCTTGTAGCAGCTCACCTTCATCTTCTGTGGACTTGAGTCTGGTACTGAGCCAGTCCCTGAACCCTGGGATGGGAGACAAGGTGACAAAAGTAGTCAAGTCCTTAGGAAACTCTCTGCGAAGTTCCTCCACTACTTTCTGAATGAGACTAATGCCCAAACTCACGCCTGCCAAACCTGGAGAGACATATGCACACACATATGTATACATTACATACATGTGCAATGCATCACACATGTCAACATGAATGTGGGAAGACACATGTGCACATCGACGCATACGCGCAGATGTACTCAGAAGCTAAACAACATTGATAGTGAATACATTTACCAGGTTGAGTGTTGGAAATGGAATAGAAGTTAGCAGTGTTGACACACCCACCAGTTCCAGACCGAGTCCTATCAAGCAGCGACTGCAACAAGAAACACATACACACGCACACAGATACAAACTGCAAATTCTCTTGCTGCCACTAGTGAGTCATGTGCACCTGGCAGAGCCAGGATGCCTGTGCACTAAGCAGGCACTGTGAGCCGTGCAAGCAAAACTCCTGGAGCCGGGCTAGGAACTCGCAGGAGAACAGGCCTTTCCTCACAGCAAGTGGTGTGGGCACCCAAAGTCCCCCCTGGACCATTACTGTTTCATTGAGAAAAGGCCTCGAATTTGCACCCCAGCAAATGCCAGGTACTCAATCACAGCTGGGTGGACTGGTGGGAGGCAGAGGAAGGAAAAAACAAAAAACAAAAAAAAAACAGATGGAGAGAGAAGTCTACCAGAGTGGGGGTTCAACTCAGGACCTGTATAGGCTGAGCCAAATCAACAACCACTACACCATGCGCACGCAGACACACACACACACACGACAAGCACCCCGACCCACCAGCAACTCATAAGGCCATTTACCACTGAATGTGTGATCTCTTTCTATTGAAGGTACCCTACATCTCGCATGGTGCACTTACTCCACTGGATAAGTTGAGAACTTCACAACACTTCATCACAAAGAGTCGCACAATAGTAAAATGCTACCTTCACACGTTATGTGCAAGTCTCGGCACAAGTACGAACATGCATGCTTTTGGGATAATTTGTTATCTCTAGATTTGCAATCCATATCTGTTTTTAACCCCAATAATTTGAACCTTAGAAAGGTCACACCGCTTAATGACCTCATGAAAATAAACAACAAAACGGATCTTAGCTGATTAGTCCTTTCCTGAACTTACTAAAAAAGGTCGTTTGCGACATGATAACTTGAGATATTGTAGACTACCTATCACTACAACAAATCTCTACCAATCCACAACTTAGCACTGTCACACGTGGCATCACTTCAAGATAAAAATGAAAAATGCCCTCCAAATCAGTCAAAACAAGAGCCTCACCACAAGACGTACTACCACAGAGCATGCTCCAACTAACTTGCTTCATTGGTTCCAGGCTGGTAACGCTAGCCCTACTGCTATCATCCAGCAGATTGATGTGCCAAGGAAAGCACTACCCATATCTGAGACCAGTGAGCTGCTCCTGCAACGCCACACATAACAGGACAGGACAAGATACTAACCACACAGAGGAAGACTATCAACTCCTCTTGATCGGAAGCTGCACTTCTTATAACCAGTCTTCCTGCCAAATCTCAATTGGGGGCTGCCCCTATAATTTGCGAGAGAGTTCAAGGATGATGGAATACAACAACGGAGTGTACGCCGTAGCGCTCGACAGGAATCATTCGTGCAGTCGAGTTAACCAGGTGGTGTGCGGAGCTATACACAGGACTGGATTTCTGTGCAGCCGATGCCAGAAAGGATACGGGCTGGCTATCTATTCCAGGAGTTGGGACTGCCATCCGTGTCCAGCAGACCTGCCAGGGAGTGCTGCTTGGGTTATCTACCTAGTGCTGGACTTCATCCCCCTGACAGCGTTCTTCCTCCTCACCGTAATGTTGGACCTTCAAGCCATCAAGCCTCCATTTTCTGCATACATCTTCTTCTGCCAGTTTTTTGCAATCTTCATACGCAGCAACAGCCACACTAGTGTGCACCTGAACAAGTACAGCTACGCCCCACTGAGAGTGGCCACCCTATCCGCTATAGACTTGTGGAATCTGGACTTTCTTCGCCGCATCATACCCCCCTTCTGTCTGAGCCAGAGCTTGGGAAACTTTGACTCCATCCAGCTGGAGTTTTCATCCGGCTTGCTCCCTCTCGTCCTGGTGGCTGCCGTCTGCCTGGCCATAGAGCTGCACGCCAGAGACACCAAAGTCGTAGTCCTCCTGTGGCGGCCGTTCCACCGCTGCCTGGCCAGCTGGCGGAGAACCTGGAACCCGCAGGCGTCCATGATCAACGTCTTCATAACGTTCCTCGTTCTCTCCATGAGCAAGATGATGACAATTTCTGTGTACTCTCTGTTCACCGTCAATGCCTTTAAGAGATTCCCTACGATAAGTCACAAGCAATTACTTCCAAGCATCCTGTACTTAGACCCGAGCAAAAAACTAAGCGATATTCCAACGGTCATGGCCATGATTGCACTGTCCTTGTTCTCGCTGGTGCTGCTGCCAATGGCCTTGAACATTGTCTACCCACTGAAGTGCCTGAGGCAGTGGAAACGTCTGGGACCGATCTGTAACAGTCGCCTCTTGTACTACTTCATGGATGCCTGGCAGGGCCATTTCAGAAACCCGACCACCACCGGGGTTTGCTGCGACTACCGACACGCCAGCGTGCTGTTCTTCGTGCACAGGCTTGTCACATGGCTAGTCCTGGCATACACGGTCATCAGGATGGAAACCACGTACGAAAGCACCATTCTTTGCGCCAACATCCTGTACTTGGGCGGCATGGCAATCTTCTATGCACTCGTCAGGCCCTACACCAAAACTGCAGCCAACGTGGTTGAAAGCCTCCTGTTCGGACTGGCCGGGGCGGTGCTGCTGGTTATCATTTGCATACCCACAGCCATTTCCCTGCCCCACAAACGCCACATGAGATTACACGCCAATGTGGTGTTGCTGGGCATAGCCACGCCAACGGCAGTACTTTGTGGGTACATGGTAAAATGGCTGGTGGTCAAAGTGGTAAGGAGAGTGCGTGGGCCTCGGGAGAGGAAAAGGGAAAGCGCAGATAGTGAAGTCTGGCACAGACTGGAACACCCCGATGATTACTACTCACCTCTACTGCCACAAGACAGACCAGTTCTCTGCTCATACACATAACCTGACGGATGATAAGATGTGCTGAAAGAGACTTGCTTATGGACTTCTCAGTGTGTTGGTTAAGTAGTTAATTTCTGATATGTTTGTGTATTGTATTGGGCTGAGTACAAATTCATGTTTGGTGTAAATGTGGTATTATTGAACTTTGATGTACACATACAAAATTATGGCTATTGTTTCAATTTGTCATTCGGTTTCATTCAAAAGTGTTTGATTCAGAGTATTATAAAAGGTGTGAGGCACTGTGTGTTGTTGACAACCTCTGCACTTCGTACACACACACACACACACTCCACAATCGTTGGTCTGACCCAGTCTATATCTCTGCCTTACACCACCCAGTGATTCTTCTCACAATTTAAATTCTGCTCTTACCTTCAGTAATATGCAAGTAAGCAAATAAAATAAACTAGATTGCTAAAGCCTTATGCCAAAAATGTTTTCTTTATTGCCATGTTATCTTTAAATTACCCAGCTAAAATGTGAATCTGGTCAAAAGCCGCTGTTCTCCATTACAAAACTGAGATTACTTTATCTTTTTGATGACCTTATTTACCACTTGTTTTCAGATGGTCAACTTTTTATAAGAATTTTCTTTACAGTTAATGCTGTGTCAGTTGGTGGCTAGACTTCAGTATTGGAACTCACGGTGCCTTCGACATTCATCAGGTTAAAACACCTCCCCCCCCCATATCTGTACAATTACTCAGTCACTCTCTGCATGGCCATTGTTAAATAATAACCAGGGTTGATTTAAATAGTGCAAGAAATAGAAATTTGCAATGAAGCAGTAATTATTGCATCCTGCTTCTTATGAAGCACTCAATGCAATTACGCATATAAAAAATTAACATGCGGAGTGCAAATATATGTTGCTCAGTGGATGCAATGGATGAGTATTTGCTCATACTTCATGCTCCAATTCAACTTTAAAGCATAACATGCACACACACACGTACACAAACCTTCATGGAGTGGGCGGGGTCATCGGTGAGTGCAGTGTGCATAATGATGAGCGGTTCCCTGGGCAGGGTCTTGTGCATAAAGGTGTAGCACCTGCGATTGGGACCCAGCCGGTGCTTCAAGTCCTTCCAGTGCCTCAGAGGGTGGACAGCCTCGTACGAGCTGACCTTCTCCAGTAGGTCGCAGGGAGACTGCCAAGTGACCTGGTGCAGCTCCAACAGCTGAGGCATGAACCACTCACTCAGCAGCTCCTGTAGCCCACGGTTCATTTCAGCCATAGCCTGGCTCGGTTGGCCTTTCTCCCTCAGGCTCTTCAAAGCTTTCTACATAAGGTGTATGTATTGTAAAAATGACTAGATTGCTACGCTACTACTATTAAAGTGTATAAAGTATATAAATTGTATAACGTGTGTAGCCAGTTTGTACAATTTGTATGCCAAGCTAAACTTCAGTATCGTCCGATACATTCATTTGTCAGATACTAGCTAGCCTTATTTCCTAGCACAGTGCAGCAAATAAACATGTCCAGTCACATGGCTAGTTAAAAAAAAGAAAGGGTATACATTATATACATCTTTAGTGAACTGCGTTGAAATTTTCACACTCACACGAGTAACCCTCTTTTTAGAGTGCAAGTAGAGCTGCTACCAACATTAACAACAAACAAAAAGCATTACTATAGCCACACCCACCACCCACATGCACATGTGACACCACTGACCAGCAGGTCTGCTCTGAAGTCCACCAGGAACTTTGTGCCACCTTCAAGTTTTGCAATCTCTGTGAACACATCGCTGTAGAATGGAGAGAGATGTCTCCTCAAATCTCTCTCACAGCGAAATACAGCTTTGTCTGCTCGACTCTAAAAGGTTAAAATAAACATTAGTGACAATAACAATAACAGCAACAAATAAAATACAAGAATACTTATTCACAGGTGAGTACCATTTCACACCTTTTATTTATTCTTCATGGAACAACCACAATTTAAAAATGGTCAGAAAAAAGAATAACAAGATCTACATGCCATGCCATGGGAACTGCCTATGGGAACTGCCTGTTGTACCACCTACATGACTGCATGTCTGAGACATCACATGCAATCACACAGCATGTGACCATGCATGCTGGTCACATGCGCCACTTGCCTGTTCCTGCAGTCGGATCAGCTCTGATGCACTCCCGGTGACCGCATCATGCTTCACTCCAAAGTCAACTGACAACACAAACATGGCGGCCTCTCTGTCCTCTTCACAGAGGGAGGTGTAAAAACTGCACAGATTGGTCATCAGCGTCTGCACACACACACACACGTACAAACATGAAAGAATAAACTTGGCAACAAAAGTGGATGGAGACAATAAATTGAACGTGAATATTTTGAGTGAGCTGGAGAACTATTAAACTTTGTTGGGACTGTAGAGGAAAACAACAACAAAATAAACAAACAAAATGACTACAATATCCCAAGATAATAAGTCAGTCTTGGCCATTGGACTGAGAGTGATCGGCAGGAGTGAAGCAAGCCATACAGAGTGTACAATATCAGTAGATGGTACAATACCAGTAGATGGTACAATATCAGTAGATGGTACAATACCAGTAGATGGTACAATATCAGTAGATGGTACAATACCAGTAGATGGTACAATATCAGTAGATGGTACAATATCAGTAGATGGTACAATACCAGTAGATGGTACAATATCAGTAGATGGTACAATATCAGTAGATGGTACAATACCAGTAGATGGTACAATACCAGTAGATGGTACAATATCAGTAGATGGTACAATATCAGTAGATGGTACAATATCAGTAGATGGTACAATACCAGTAGATGGTACAATATCAGTAGATGGTACAATATCAGTAGATGGTACAATATCAGTAGATGGTACAATATCAGTAGATGGTACAATATCAGTAGATGGTACAATATCAGTAGATGGTACAATATCAGTTGAGTGTATGTACATACAATGGAACAATATGCACTATGAATCATGAAGTGATTGATGGCAATATTAAAAGTTAACTACCAGGAATTTCTGTACATAAAGTGGAGGGAAAAACAAACAAACAAACAAACATCAACAATAAAACAACAAAACAAAAATACCATTCAGTTAGCTGAATTAGCATGCTATGTTTTAGACAGAAGGGAGTGTGCTATTGCACATGTCTGCTTCTAAATTCCAGTTGGACAATATCAACATTCACTTTTCACTTGATCAAATAATCAAAATTACAAACACATATGCCAGTGTGTGTGTGTGTGTGTGTTAATTATCTAATTACTTGAAACAACTTTCAATGGTGAAAAATATACAAGTACACATCACATCACGCACACGTATACTCACACAAGTAACGCACAAAACACTTGAGGTGGCTGGCAAGATAATGAGCTGTTTTTCATTCTTGGAATGTGCGTGCTTTATCTTTAACTCTGAATGTTAGCACACACATACACATACAGGTAGCTAAAGCTATGCATGAAACAAAAAATAATAATAAGAGAGGGCAATTTCAAAGATTTAACCTTTCCAGATAGAGTACATAGGTAGGTGTGAGACCAACAGGTTAATTTGCCGTCTCCAATACAACAAGCAAGTCTGATCTTGAACTGCCTCCTAACAAATACCAGCATTTGCAGTGAATGCTCTGAGCAGTCAACATCACCTGCCATGGGGGACAACCTAAACACATAACTTTGGGTGTGACTGTTGCACTCAAACTGCCATAGTCCACCTAAATAACGCCAGTTGTTCCAGGATCTCAAACGAGCTGAAGATTACTTGGAAAACAACGAGTGAAACTCACCCTGGGCTGTGAACTCTGGAACATCAATGGCTCACAACACAGGATTGAAGAGTAAGCTAGAATTATAAGTAGTGTAAAGAAACAAACTTTGAGATGGTCTTGCCTTTTAAGAAATCACACACACTCAAAATAAAATTAATCTGTGCACGCAGTTTTCTGGATCGCTGATTGATATAAGATATCAACTAGTTTGCCTCATGGTCTGCCCATTGATAAGCTGATCATTATTCTTTAGTGCAATGGTTAGTAGGGCATGTCAAGCCTAGCTGCAATGATTAGTAGGGCATGTCAAGCCTAGCTGCGATGATTAGTAGGGCATGTCAAGCCTAGCTGTGATGATTAGTAGGGCATGTCAAGCCTAGCTGTGATGATTAGTAGGGCATGTCAAGCCTAGCTGTGATGGGACTGCTCTTCTGGTAACTGAGTAGCTTTTATGGTGGTCATCATTTTAAAAATTAGGACGTATGTTGTTATCACAGAAATTTTCTACAGCAACCAAAGATCTGACACAGTGTGAAAGTCAGTTATTTTAATACTATAAAGCTCAACTAAGTACAAGAATCATATCTGTAGCCTACAGTATTATGTTAGTTAGATTCCTGGCCAGATATAAACAGCAACAGCAGTAAAGGGATTAATCTTAATCAATTTGTGCAGAGTGCTTGTTTAATATAACATGTCTGCATTTCTAAATTAATACAACAACAACAAAAAGAGAATCTGCTGCAATAATGTCTTTAGATTCTGTGTAGTATTAGTTCAGATATTAGTTGTTAAAAAAGTTTTGACCGTCTTCATCAGTTTGAAACCTATAATCATTATATCTTACATTAGTAAAGAACACGGTTTAAGACTTTCCAACAAAATGGTGGGCTCTTTAGTTTATTTGTTAAAGATGTAATATATATCCTGCCAAAAAAGAAAAGAATAACAACAACAACAAAAAACAAACAAAGAATTAACAACGAAACAACAACAACCAGAAATAACAACAAAACCTAATGTTGTTGAGAACTTGTTTTTTCAGTTAAGTTTTTCTATCAAAATGACTATATTAGTTTGCCTACTGGAACTAAGAACATAAAGGAAACCAGATATAAAGTTGTGCTAGCTTCTGTATTTTTGTAAGCTACCGTTTATCACCAGCAAGTCAATCTTATAATTTAAAATAATATGTAAATTACCCGGAGCATTTCCTGCTAGTGCAATACTCTGTCTGCTATTCTTACTGTGTATTGTGTTGCTACTAAAAACTTTTGATTTATTTATTTATTTTTTTTGTGAAAAAAAAGTTATGAAAATACGGGATGGCAAGCGCCGGACTATCAAGGCTGTTCAGCAAAATATAATTTATTATACAGACTTGTAATGGACCAATGTCATAATCCATACACTAAACACTCGGGGATATACAATGTAACATCAAACACCATCTCACTGATCCTGTTTGCTCCTGTGCCGTCCACACAGGAAAACAAAAACTTAAGATAAGGCCACCACTACTGCATATCAAAATGCAACCATTTTCACTCTATAATAATAGTACAAACAATTTAGCTAATCGAAAATGAGTTAATTTCTATAATTTTGCTTCAAATGACGTCATCATGTCTGATTAAGGTGATAGGAGTTAATCATCATGGTCAATCATGGCAGATTACCGATTCTTTTCTTTGAAAATACTTGCAATGAAGTCACACTAATGATTTCACTGTGCCCAAAACATTTTAAAAACAATTATGCTAATCCCCCACCAACAGCAGCTCCTTTGATCACGTCCATGGCTGGATATCGTGATCCATACAATTGAAACAACAAACAGTGTTAATCACTGACATCACTTCTTACAAACAATGATATTCTCCCAACAAAATTCCGGCTACTAGAGCAGTCAAGTAGTATGGTAGATGTCTACCCAGTCAAGTGGTATGGTAGATGTCTACCCAGTCAAGTGGTATGGTAGATGTCTACCCAGTCAAGTAGTATGGTAGATGTCTACCTGTTTTTTATTGTTTTGTTGTTGCTTTGTATAGAGTTCTGGAGTTATTACACTTCCCTTGGGTCCTATTGACAATACAATGAGTGTCTAAATTGAAGCTACAATTAAATCAAGTCTCATTTTCTTTTCCTTGCTTTTGAACAGTGCTTTATTATGGGATTTAAAGGTCTTGTAGAAGCGTATACATAAATGGGTCGTTAAAGATCATGGTGATCCTATAAACAAAACAATGAAAAGAGCTTTAATCTAGTCTGAACAACATATCCGTAATGAAGTGAACAGCCAACCACGCATGCACACTACCATCAATATGAATAAACAGTGTGTGGTGATTAGAATAAAAATAGTAGCTCTATCATTTTACACAACTGGGTGAAACTCGCTCGGGCAGACAGTTTTGCTACTAACAGAACCATATGTTTCCACAACTAATGAATGACAGTAGTAGTAAAACATCGATAATAGGAAATCCTATGGCACTTGCTGCACCTTCCTTATTAGTGAAAATAAACACTGATGCAATTTCAATATTCAAACAAAAGCCGATTCAAAGCACTGCCAGACAACACAGTGGCCACAATAAAATGGCAAGCAAAAACACAGAGCTAGTCCGAAAGAGTATATTAGTAGTTCTGTTTTGCTTCAGTTTAGCTAGTGGTCAGCTCAGAGTGGAAAGGTTTGCAGAATCCATGTTGAATGAAAGTCAAGACAGCAGTTTACTGGCTAGCAAGTTCCAGTTAATGGAACACCGGAATGCCACAAATGACGACTCCCACGAAGTGTGCCCACCGTGGACGATGTACAGCAACAGGACAAGAAGCTGCAAGTGTCTGGCAGAGCCTCTGGGTGGAGTGGTACGCTGCAACTCGGTCACTAAACAGGCGGCCGTCCTCTTCTGTTACTGCATGACCTACAGCAACTCATCCCGGGCTGTCGTGGCAGGTCACTGCCTGCTGGCCTGTGCAAATCCTAAAACGTACCACACCATACGAACCAACGACAGCCTCCAGATCAATGAGGAGGTGTGTGGACCGTACAATAGACGCGGTCAGCTGTGCGGGCAATGTTTGCCCGACCACGCTCCTGCTGTGTACTCCTACTCCCTCAAGTGCGTTCCTTGTCGTGCGGAGTATTTCTATAGGAACCTGTTAAAGTACTTGGCCATTTCCTTCATCCCTCTCACGGTATTCTACATGGTGGTGATTCTCTTCAGAGTGGCCGTCACCTCCGGCCCAATGGTGGCTTACGTCCTCCTCAGTCAAATGGTGGGCTCGCCCATTCTCATCCGCCTCCTCTCCCAGCCCCGGTATTCCACCACGGCCCACTTGGGGGTGGTGGAGAAATTCGGAATCACCACTTATTCCATCTGGAACCTGGAAGTCATGCGCATCATCATGCCTGAGTTCTGTCTGCACCCTCGCATGACGACCTTGGACATGTTAGTACTGGACTACCTCATTGGAATATATCCTATGGTCCTGGTGCTTCTCACGTACCTTGCTGTGTCTCTGCACGACAGGTCGGCGTTGGTGGTCCGGTTCTGGGCGCCTTTCTACACGTGCTTCAGCTGCATCAGAAAGGAGTGGAACATTCGTGGCTCCCTCGTGCAAGGCTTTGCGACCTTCACTGTGCTTTCGTATGTCAAGATTCTCAACGTGTCCTTCGACATCTTGACACCCGTGTACGTGACGACAGTGAATGGAACCAAGTCCCTGTTCTTATACTACGCGGGGAACGTAGCTTTTTTTAGCAAAGAACACCTTCTTTATGCCTGCTTGGCCATCGTGGCCTTCGGACTGCTCAACCTGCTGCCAGTTATTCTTCTCCTACTGTACCCGACAAGAAAATTCCGCCGGCTACTAGAGCTCTTGAAACTCCACACGCAACTCACCTACTCCTTCATGGATGCCTTCCAAGGGTGCTACAAATACAGGCCATTGGATTGCCGCTACTTTGCTGGGCTGTACCTTCTCCTCAGAATAATACAGCTGATATGTTTTTCCATTGTGAAGGACCCATCCTATCTCGGCTTTACTGGATTCCTCCTGCTGATCACGGGCATGTTGGTTGTCTATATAAAACCTTACAAAAACGACACCCACAACAAAATTGACACTTTCTTCCTCATGCTCTTCAGCGGCGGACATTTTATATACTTATTTTACACCTACAAATCAGTACTGGAAATACCAAGTAATGAAACAACATTGATGCTAGTCAGCGTGGTGTTTGCAGGTGTGGTCTTATTTTCTCTACCTCTGTACGGATTAGGCTTCTTCATTCAACATGCTCTTCCAAACACTACCAAAGACAAAATATTGCAGTACTTTTCGAAACTGAGGTCTCGAGCACAACAACCAACCGGACTGGAGGAAGATGCACAATATGAGTCACTGCCACATCGTATGGAAAACTTAAATGAATACACTTCACTCATTCACTGAACCTCGGGGGGATGAGTTGCCTTGTCTTCAAACGGAAATTGAACTTTAAGAACTTGAAAACAGTTCAGAAAAAAGTTTACAGGCAACTTATAGCAGTGAATAGTCCCTATGAAGTGGAGTAAAAATAGCCTATTTATTGTTATTTGTAGCACCAATGAAGGTTAATTAAAATCTCACTTTATTTAGTTAAGTTTCCATACAGCAGTACAGGTGGAATTCTTGCTGCATTATATGGACTTGATCCATCACGTCAGTCTGCTGTGATTGACAGACATTAGCCACACAAACTCAAATTCTACACCATTATGTCTGTGCACTCCTTAGGAAACAGAAAGTATAACAGCACATGGACTCAGGTAAAGGCAGAAAGAAAACACCTGGAATCATATGACTGGATTTACATTAACCTTATAAGCACACACACACACACACACACTCAGCCACACAAACACTCCTGTACATACTTGGATATACTAACAAACTTGAGTAAATTCAAGGACTGAAAATAAAGTGTGTTCGTGCCTATTATAGTAAAAGCAAAAGGTTTCAACTTAATATTTCAAAAAATGAGCAATTTTTTTAATTCTTTTCTTTTTCCCCTTTATTCTTCCTTTCCCCAAATCCTACTGCATGATCAAATGGTGCAGGTTTGGAGAGATAGCATAATAATAAGATGCTTGCCACACTAAAGCCAAAAGTTGCAATACACAACACAGGAGTCATTGTGGACGGCAGGTCCAGCGTAGCGTACCGAGGTTACCGGCGGTTTATGTCGGGAAGAGCGGGAGAGTGGTGGCCCGCGCAGGCACACGGGCCTGGGGGTTTATAAGAGAGCACGTGACACCTGAAGGGGGCACACATTAGAATTAAAAAGAAAGTAGAGTGGCTGAATGGAGAACGCCACAGTGCTGGGAAAAGGCGTTGCTGGGAGCAGGAACGCCAATGATTCGTTGTTGTCCGACCTAGAGGGTCGCTCTAAGAAGAGGAAGGATGACAAGGGCAAGAGCCGGGTGCAGGTTACGAATGTGGAACCTCCACCAAGCGACAGTCTGGAAGATCAGGTGGGGGACCTTCGGGCCCAGATGGCAGTACAGGGCAGGACTCTAAACGCTTTGGTAGCCATGACGGAGAGACAGACACAGCCTGTCAGCCATGATGGAGAGACAGACACAGCCTGTCAGCCATGATGGAGAGACAGACACAGCCTGTCAGCCATGATGGAGAGACAGACACAGCCTGTCAGCCATGATGGA
>WLWI01003530.1_pt1 | contig 13406 bp, 6 predicted proteins | sample 6701501 | NCBI WGS metagenome assembly WLWI01 (sample SAMN12718690, study PRJNA515312) | sponge metagenome | isolation source: marine sponge | host: Mycale hentscheli | place: New Zealand: South Island, Marlborough, Capsize Point | collected 2014-11-01
TTTTTTTTTGAAAAAAACCACACAAAAAATTAAAAAAAAAAGGTTTTTGGGGGGGGGGGGGGGGGGTTTTTCCCAAAAATCCCCCCCTTCCCCCCCAAAAAATTTCCACCCCCCCCCCCCCCCCCCCCCAATGTAACCAGGACTATATACATGCTGTGTGCAGTAAGCTTGTGCAATGAAAATATTAGAAGAGAAGCAAGGCATGCAAGACACACTTACTGGTAGTTTCAACTTGAAGCTCCAACCTGAGCTTGGTAAACAACTTAACATAAAGCAAAACTACCGTGAGAATGAGATTACAATGTAACGATAGGGGGCACTACCAATGCAGAACTGACCGCTTCACGTTTTCTCAAAAAAAATTAAAAAATAAGCAAGAAGTCGAATAAGTAGCACAATAAAATGACATTGTTCTGAGAAACGTTATACCTAATTCAACAGTTAATTGTCAGAAGTCTCCAATACCAGAGTATAACAAACTGACAAGACAATCACAACCCTCATGTGCAGGTGTGCTCAAGGTATCAACATTCAACTCAGATAAGCAACACACAAAACTTAAAAAATAGAACTATTAACCTACTTTCATTGAAGGCAGTAGTAAAATCATATAAATAATGACAACATATTATTTGTGGAACTTATACATTAGAAGCTCAGTTAACTTACTGGTTGACTATTGTCCCTAGCATGCAGTTCTAAAGTGGTATTATTAAATAAACGCAAACAAACCCCACCCCTCCCCAAAGATTAAAATCAAAGAACCTTTATAATACCATTTGGATCGTTACACATTCTCACTCCAGCACACTGCTACCCTATATGTGACTATATTAAACCGTTCGACTCCGACTTCCATCAACACTTGGGCATCTCTTAGAATTCAAATTGGATTTTGAATTTCTTCCGCAAAGCAACCGCAAACAACCATAAACAAACCTACCAGGCATCCAAAGTAGGTAGCTATTGCCTTATCTATTGCCTTGTAACAAAAAGAAAAGCTTCAAAAAACCTGAAAAAGAACAGAACCAGTCCATCTTACAGCAGGCTTTGAGGAAACTGAGGAAAGAGACCAGTTGATTGCTCATGATGTCCAGTAAGGAAACTTTATCCTTACTCAGATTCCAAAATGCTGTGGGACTCTCTATAGGATTTATACTTTCTATTCCAAGTGTTTAAAGTTAGTCGCCAAAAAAAAACTTAGGTGCTCGGTGCCCTGGAAATTCTTGGTCAAAAAAATTCTTAATCTCTACTTTGAGATTATTAAAAAATAAACACATAACCTGCCCGTGGGTTCAATTGTTTTAAAGGAAGTACAATGCCTTTCTATGTATATGTATTAAAAAGAAATAATATAAAGTTGAATTATTTTTTTAATAAGTGAATGTGGACATGTCCTCGCCCGCACATATGCAGTTACAGCATCAAAATGATTTATTATTGTACAGTATTGATAACACCGACTGTACAAGGATAGGGAAACACAGTATAAATAATCTTTCTTTGTGTAAAAGCATAATATAGACAGTATGGTTCTTTAAAAATTTTAAATCAAATGAATTTGTTCTAAAACATTTAAATAATGAAATAATAAAAAATTAATAAAATTAAAGCTTACACAAATATTCAAACTGATTGAAATGCTAAGATATAGAAATGGTTGAATACACAAAGTTACTAAGACTGCATTATAAACGAAGAAACAATGGTGTGAATCCTAAGCGCTACTACACACTAGCTAGCTATTGCAAAATCATCTCAGACCAAAACAATAATATATATGGCTAATTCTAATCCGATATCAGTATAGCTCAAGCAATCAAAACGTTACATATAAACGTTGTCTTCTTAAGCTAAACAGTCCAAAGACACTCACCGGTATATATTTTCAACACGAAACTCAATTCCAGCAACTCTGTTAACTTCTCAGCATAAAGCAAACCTACCGCTAAAGTAAGAAATGTGTTTGCTCAAATGATTAAGACATGACGATAGGGGCATTACCCACAAAAGATAGTACCTATGCGGAACTAACAGCTTTGCATTTTCTAAAAATATATTGAAGTTAAAAAAAAGTAGCACAATGAAAAGGTCTTAAATCGTCATTCTGAGCAAGTTCATACCTAACTCAACAATTAATTGTCAGTAATCACCAAAATCAGAGCATGACAGATAGACAGACAAACCGACAGATAGACAGACAGACAAGATGACCCTCTCGTGCATGTGCGCTGAGGGTTAATAAGAAATTCCCTCACCTGACCATCTGAAGAAAATTTGGATATCAATAACTTCCTTTCAGCTTGTTCTTTTTCTAAGTTGCTTCTGGCACTCTCGAAATCTTCTCTAACTTTTGCTAAATCATCCTGCAATTCATCACAAAAATATATATGCTTTAAACTCAAGTTTAGCTGAAACTTCTTTACAGAAAATAAAATAAAAAATAAAAATTAATACATCATTTACAGTAGGAGACAAAAAAAGTTCTGAAACGGCATGATATAAAAATGGAGAGGGGAAACGGTACGCCGTTTGGTAAAAAACGGCCGTTCCGTTCAACCGCGTTACCTTTTAATCTTTCTCGTTCACCACATGCCTCACTCTAAGAAATATAAAAAATCGTTCATCCAATAAAACATTTTGATTTTTTGTCTGCATGCTCCTGGAGGCGTAACTTTTCGGGTAAAAATAATTGAATGTCCTATTTACAGTTGTCTCGCGGAGAATTGTTAGCTCGACTACTGCACATTATCAATGTTTTCTAGATGTTAGGGCCTTCTGGGGCCTAGATTTTTTACTACTGGAAGTCCATCAGTAGCTAACAGATGACTTACGAAGTGCAGACCTGGTTATAGCACCGAAACTTCGGTCTGAAACTTTATTGAAGCAAGTTAAATTTATATGGAAGAGCTCCTAGCTAGAAAATGTTGAATCGGTGGAAAAGCTTATGTAACTGTTCTTTTTTTAGCCATTTTAGTACAGTGTTGGCCGTTTAGTTGAACCGGTATAGAACGCAATGGTAAAAACTAATGTAAAAAAACTACCAGTTTACAGCCGTACAAACGAACGGAATCCAGAACTTTATTTTGTCTCCTACTGTATGTAACCCAACTAGTCATCATAAACATGTGTGACAATAATAGGGTTAAAACAAACTCTGTAAATATCAACATTCAACATTCTAGTAAGCAAGAGAGACACTACTAGGGGGAAATATTCAAGCCAATTGTATATATGCAAATAGATGTGGCATGTGTATGTAGTTCACATGTTAAAGTAATGAAACAGAAACCACTCTAGGTGAAATCTTTCTGGCCTTGAAGAGTCGTTCTTCAAATGCCGAATGTATAGAATCATAATGGCTTACAAGTACTATGGAGATGCTAAGAGACAACAAGGGTGCTGGCACACTCTTTGAGCGTGAAAAACCCGCCAAATAGGCCATGGTTGCTAGGGCGTGTTAAACTTACTTCTGCTCCACCCCCACCCCCCTGAGTTATTTTATTTATGCAGGCCAGCAAGTACTACTAGGAGAAGGCACCTACCAAGAATGAAGACTGGAAGTAGATCGCATCTCAAGAAATACCCCATCACCATTTTGGACTTCACGGCAGTACTGCATGGCTACCGCCGTATAGTTTAGAAGCCAATGTTTTACATATCATTTTCTTACTCTTGTGTGTATGCCATAACGAGTTATTGCTGAATTCTATTTTACTTTTCTTTTTACTCACCTTACCATGTGAACTATTGTCAATTATTTACGTGAAATTCCGTATCTTAAAAATATCTCATCGTTATAGGGTCGACCCCGTGTGGCCCTAAACCCTGGCAAAGTTTGAACCGTAGCCGTTCGTCCATTCCTGAGCAGTACGCGAGAGAAGATTTTGGATTCGCTACTTTAGTGCACGCGGATTTTATTATTGTAAGTTGACTCCGCCCCACCCTAACTGTACGTGCGTAATGGTGAGTGACGCACAGCTGCATTTCACAGGCACTAATTTGTTACGAAGTGGGGCGTGACTTCGTGGTAGATAACGCGCGACTATTCAGCTGGAGTGTGCTACTAAAGGCGACAAGGCGTTGCTATGTGCCAGCACCCTTAAAAAGTGAATATGCAACTTCAATCTAGTGTTGTTCAATATAGGTATATAATACATTACAATACTATATTCTGGTAATAATAGTATTGTAATTTATTATAAGCAATAAGTGGTGTGGGTGAAAAAGAGGTTACATACATACCATATAAATGTTACGCAAAACATAAATAAATAAATAAATAAACATCATGAAATCTTGATGGTGTAACCCTGAGAGTGTCTCGTCCACTTCGTTCGCTTGCCAATAATAAACAAGAAAATGAAGAAATAAATAAATAAAGAACTAAGGAGGAACCAAGAAATGGTGGGGGAAAAAAGAAGAATTCAACAATAGTTTAATAGGACCTCCAAGATATCTATGCCACAGGTTTGTTTAAGGATTAGCGGTGAGTGTTCTAGGCTGAGGAGCTGAGGGTCACTGGTTCTAGGACACTTGAAGAGATTGGTCTATTTTTGCAGATAAAAAAAGAATTAGGGGAAACAAAAACAAAAAAAAAACAAAAAAAACTAACTAAACAAAAAGCTAGGTTTTTGGAAATCAGTTTAGTGAAAATGGCTCAAAATTCAAAACACCCCTATAACAACAGCATCATACTCTGTCACTTGTGTGGTTACAATAATTCTGCCTGCAGTGAAATTCTATACATTAATAAAATGGGTTATTTCACCCCAAAAAAAGTCTTTTTTTTAAATAAAAACATTAAGGATGGCCGCACATAGTAACACACACTGCCTGTAGATCCGGACATTAATTTATTCCCTGCCAATACCCCATCATTCGATAATACACGAGCAGAAACAATTGCGCAGTAGTAGCAGAAGTATACTTTGTGAATTTGTGGTGTTTTATGTAGTTTAGCTTCTTGTTGTCTCGTAACGTTTACAGCAACTCTCCATACGTTGTCTGAACGCTCACGTGGCAAGGTGCACCAGGCTGCCTCGCCTCCTGTAGCCGTTCTCCAGGTTCTGTGTACCTGAACTCAAGCGGATGAATCCAGCAGGCTCGATTTCTGAGGAGCAAAGACTTCCCAAGCTGCGCAGACCTAATACCTTCACCTCGGACTATCTCCAAGAAACTGCTCTCTCTTCTGACTCTCTTGTTATTGTTATATTGATGTTTGTTTACTCTTGATATAGGCAGGCTCTTATAAACCAATTGAAAAATTTTTTGCTCGCGTACAAGGAGTACGAGACATGGAGGTGGGGCTATTTCATAAGCATTGCGAGTGAAATTAAAGTTCCAAATTTTGTATCAGTTTTTCTTGGAATCTAATAATGAGAACAACAAAAAAAATTTACACACGGGTAAACCTAAAAAAAAATGAACTGCACCACAACTAGAATTTTTCAATATCTTATAAATAGAAAAAATTTCAAATAAATCATAAAGTAATATTACAATGGAAACGAACACGTTGTCCTGCAGTAGAGTATCGGCTTGGCTAGTAGTGCACCAAATTGCGGAGCTCCAACTTACCGCACCGCTCCAAAAACTGCTACAAAGTGTTATAACCACGCCCCAATATTTCTTCTAGATTCGCTCTAAAATTAGTAAGCGGCGCCTTCGGCAGGTACTTTGTCCTTGTGTTGAAGCCCCTGTAAGTATACAATAGTAGTAATCGTGCATAGCAACCATCAACAAAAAATTGCGTAGGCGGTGTGCGGCCACCCTTAAGCTCCCACATTTCACTAAAATATGACAAATGCTCATGAAATTTCAAAAATGTTGATTCAATTATATTCTGAAAAGTTCCCATACTGTACAGTATTAAGAATCATGTAAGTAAGCACTTAACTGACCATTATGACAAAAAGCTACCATGGGAGCTTACACCAATTGGTATGACAATTATAAGAATAACTTGCTTGATTATATATTACACTTCTCCCAGACCTAACTCACTTCCAGCTCTTGAATCCTTCGTATATCATTGCTACGGGCAAACTCAACCTAAGAATAATAACATAATTATTTTATTCCATCATTGAGTTGACAAATTGATGTTATAGTATTTCTATAGTCTAAAAATACATACTTTAGTCCACTACCAAAATAATATTAAACATTGGGTTGCATGAAATTTTTGCAAGCAGACTATGTAACAACCTATACATTGTGAACACACCAAAAATGAGAATACAAAAAAAAAAAAACAACAACAACAATTGGCCAAGATATATTATGGCATTATAATGCTCAATTTTTAAAACAAATCTAAAAAAAAAAAAAAAAAAAAAAAGATTTTCTAATACAACCCTGATCCCAGTCGCTGATATCTTCATATCCAACTTTATGTAAAAATTAATACAAAAATTATCAAAGAGCCATATTCTTACAGTATTATTTTAGACACCACTTACTTCTAACTCGACACTATCCCTGTCCATCTGTTTAGGCTCCTTCTAGAATAAAAATACAAATTCAAGTAGAACAACACTAGAAAATAAAGCCTCAAAATTGACAAAAAGAAATACACTGTGAAATGATCTTAGCTACAATAAGCAGGAAGTTAGGGATCTGAGAGTAAATAAACTCCACAATGTCCATGCTATTAAGTCAATCCTACCAATACCAATCCTAAAGAAACCAATATTGCCAGCTGTATGTTTCTGTTCTGACACAGAACATGGATAGCAACTTGCAAAAAATCGAATTGGCTCGTCATGTGAAACAATTCAAGTAGAATTATGATCTGCGGCAATTAGAAATCATGTAAATCAGATGCTTAATGCTATGCTCTAGGCTTCACAGCCATACATTTTTGCTGGTTTGCTTCTTTAAATTTTATCCGTAGCTACATTAAAAAAAAAAACATTAAAAAAAACAACAGATTCTGATATCATGAATTGGTAACACTTAGAAATCCTTGGCCTCAAGTAGCACCCTCACTAAGGAAGGACATTACAGCTAGAGTCCTCAGATTACAAAACGCAGCAGATTATTGTTCAGTGTATGATTAAAAAAAGTATTATTGTGGCAGTGCTAATTATTAAAAATAAAATTATACCCATGCCAACATAACCATTAGAAATAATTTTAATATCATAGCATGCAAAATCTATTGTCACTGTCAATTGTCCAAGGGTATTCCAGGAAATCTCCACCCACTTATACAGTTTGCTGTATAGTCACTTCTCCGAATTAACACACAGTAACCAAAACCATGATGTTGCTGTATTTGGCAATACTGTGAGATCAAAATTGGTCATGTGTGAAACAAAAAAAAAGCTACCATAGACTTATGTATGTATGTAGTATGTGGAATTCAACTTTCCCACTAATTCTAGATAAGTATTAACACCTTTAATTTGAACCCCAAATGCTAAATAGAATGCCTTCAAAAATTATTCAAGTTTTTCTGGCCAACGTAATGAACTAGTATCGTACATTGTGAACCACAATGACATAGGTGACAATGCAGTTTGAAAGTGGGAAGGCCAGGCTAGACCAGATCAAACTAGGGTAAAGACTATTGACACTAAATAGTATCAGATAATAATAAATAGCTATTACAAAAATAGGTTTAATAAGTTCCCATGAACATAATCTTGACCAAATTCAGTTGCTATGCATTGTTTGGGTCTCTCAAACAACCGCTAACTAATATTCAATTGTTTATTTGTCTGTTTATTTGTTACTGCTAATTTTGGTATTCAGTTATCACTTGTGCAATTACTGTCATTATTTACTTATAAATTATATTCATGGTTATTCAATTTCAGTATTCGTTACTACATTTTTTGTATGGCCTGAGACCACTTTTCTCAGTTGTACTTGATTGTTATTGTTGAACTATTAAAGAAGTTGTTGTTGTTGTAACTAATTAGCTTAACTAGCTATAATGCGCATACATAATACTGTGTGTGCACATTGTCTCCTTCGCAAATACGTCCTTGCTTGTGGCTTTACGACCCACAATCATGCATAATTTCTACAATTATTACTCTGGGGCTCGTTAGGAATTATTTAGGGAGGGGCAAGATTGAGTTTGCGCAGTCGCAAGGGGGTCATAACTTCCATCTATACTCTAACTAAGATTGAGGATGAGATGAATCTCAATTACAAAGACACTAATTAAAGCAGTCATAAACTTATATGATTTGGGGCATATTATTTCTTAGGTCAAAAAGTGGGAAGGTCATGACTGCCCCTTCAGCTACCTATGCACTGACTGTGCTTACCCTCCTTATCTCTGCAATCCTTTTGCTTTGCATTTCCACATGTTGCTCCAATTCCTTGATCTTTTTTTCATCAATTTTAGAAGTCTCATACAGAACTTTCATTTGTTCTTGCAAGCGAGCATTGAGAGCTTCCGATTGTGAGTAATTGCCATGTAGTGATGCTAACTGACTCTGAAGTGCTAGATTAAAGGTATCCTTTTCATGTAATGCATCTGCTGTTTCCTTTTTTTCTTGCAAAAGCTTGCTAATCTGAGATTCTTTAACTGCCATTTCCATTTTAAACTGCTTCAAATTCTGATTCATATGAAACATCTCATCAGAAGCCTCACATTCTGCAGTCAATAATGACCTTCCTGCTGCATCCATAGTCAGATTCGCATCAGCCTAGATTAATGCAATGAAATAGCAGATAAATATCAATATCGCACATGTATTAATAATTACAAAGCATGTGTACATACCTACTTGCAAAGTAAACTCTAGAAATACTTAAATATGAAGAGGATATACTATGCAATCAGAAGTACAAAAAGTCTTTATCAATTAGACTATATCTAGAAGTAATGGTAACCCTGACTTAGATTCTGCTGTTGTGACAGTTCTGTAAATCCATTATGTGGCTTATCAGAAAATATTCCAGTGATGAACGGTTTAAGTAAAATCGAGACCATCCTTTACCACATCTCAGCTGGTGCTCAAAAAGGAAAAAAGAAAAGAAAACAGGAAATTTATATTATTGCCTTTTAATCTTGCACAGTCTCTTGATGGACTCAGTAAAAATGACAACAATGGTGACCGACAATGACTGTAAGTGTTCATGAATAATTCATGAGCTGAGTTGGTAAAGTGTCATCATTACCTGCCTGTAGTTTCAACCCGCTACATTGATGACAAGAAATAAAGGCAGAAAAAAAATCTTCCACGTCGGGTTCAAACCTGTGACCATCAATTTCAGAGTCGCGCAACCTTATCATAAACCATCAGGAACTGCTAGTTAACATTATCTTGGAAAGCCTTATTAACCTATTATATCCTCTCCTTTCTTACTTTCACCTGTCCATACCACCCTGCTCTATAAAATCTGAATAGTGGGACGCTGAACTGAGTTGGGAAAGAGCGCTTACCTACAGTAGCCAAGGGCGTAGGCAGGATTATAAACAAGAGGGGGGGGAGAGGATTACTTAGTGACAACACCCAAACCACACCTATTGTATAATGTATACAAAGTAACAGCAATGTAGTTCTTTGAAACAGCAAGCTAGCACATTGACTTCTACATATGCACATATTTTTATAACACACTTTTATATTAACTTTAGGCAAAATGAGTGAGAAGTATTCTGTTCAGTCTCTGTAGTTACTGTTGATGATCTCATATAGTGAGCTATGTCATTATACTACTCTAATTGTCTCTTTTACTGCTTTTTTTTTTTCCCTTCCAAAATACAGCTTTTTAGGCTAGTCATAGTATCTTTTGGTACAATAGGACCAAACAAACTCTAGACTCAAAATTGTACAGCACTCCCATAGAAATGCTTACTTTTTTTGTCACAAAAAGCTGTAGCTACTTGTTGTTATGTATGGCATCGAAGATCCTTTACCAGACATAAATATTTTTAAAAACTCAACCTTTTTAGGAGTGGTATTTGCCAAGAGCCACTGGTAATTCAGATAGTCAGAATGTATTACATTTGTTATTTTTTGTATTCTAAAATTAATTCTTGGGTTTATTCTTCATTATTAGCTATGCTCAGTAAACATATTATGCTTTTGAGGAGCTTTTTTGATTGCTTTTTTAGACTTTTTTTCTTCTTCTATTTTTACGAATTATTTGATCAGCCATAAGTTTCATACAGGATTTTTTTTGGAAGAGAGAGAGAGAGATTTTTAAGCAGAATTACTTGTTTGTTTGTGTGAAAAACAAACAAACAAAAACAACAACAACTGTTTTCGAACATTTTTTTATTAATTACTTCAGAAAAGATTATGGAATCAAAGTTGCTGGACAATTTATAAGGGAAGAAGAACATAAAGGTTCTGCCTTCAGTGAATTATTGTTGTTTTTTGAGACAATCTGAAGACTAAGTTTGTGCATTCAGTTTTATGTAGCTGCAAGTGATAGATTTTAAAGTCTATAAGGAATCAGTTCAACTTGGTGACTGATGAGAATTACCATTGAAGGTTTCTCACTATAAGCAACGGGGTATTTTTTTTAACCAAACTTAAGAGGGGTCAAGTCAACATGGTTGAAATTTCAGGGTTTTTTTCATTGCCGTTAAATTGATTATGGTTGCCATAAAGATCATGATAGTTTTTAAGGGAGGGGGGAGGGGGAGTTTCTAAACGAGCTAGTACTTCACACAGTAAGAACAGTAAAATTAGTACTGCAGAAACTACCGTTACTCTGGAAATTAAGAGAGTATTTAGTAGTAGTTACTAATAATGACAATTTCATTGAACTTTTAGAAATGATTACTGAAATGAGTATTGCAAGCTTCATAAGCACTACTTAGCAATACAACTAATGGCTCACTCGCCATTTTGTGCTCAAGCACACCACTAGTGTATATGGCCCACATGTTGTTGTAAATTAGCTATACTTGGTATATCCAGGATACACCTTTAAGTTGTATTTGTATAACACCACAGTATGAAGTTTAATTCTCCTCAACAATAGAGAATAAAATTAATGCCTTAATTACCTTTGAACTGTTGACTTGTTCTCCACCGCTCTCCATCCCCACAGGTCCTACCGACTCCTCCGAGCTCTTCACAGACGCCTCTTCTCCTTGATCTCCAAAACCGAGCGATCTGTAGACTACACCAGCTTTCTCTTGAACAAATCCAAATAAACTTCTATTCTGTTTGGAATCACCAGAATCCATGCAAGAGAACCACCAAGGTACTAATAACTTCGGCGCACCCACAGAAAATGCGTCAGTCAGCTTCTATCCTAAGCCCACCATAGACCTCTCTACTCTCTCCTCTCTCTCTCTCGTTGTACCGCGGGGTGTTTACGTAAGGAGGTGGGTGTGGTTTATTTAGCAAGATAAATATTATAACATTCATAACCTCGTCTAGTTTATTAATGCACTATAAAAATCATAAACAGTAAAAGTTTCAAGATGTCTTTGTCTTCCCAACTTTTCCTGGCTTGGCAGATTTAAACAGCCACTGGTAGAAGAAGACCACACCCAACAAACAAGATGCCAGCACTACCACTTGGGTTTCCACTCTGTTGGCATAATGAGTTCCACAAACAGTGTACACGCTGCTTCCCTCCACTGGCATAGACGAGGCTGGCACACAGTGGAAGTCGAAGTACGGTTCAGAGTAGTTGGACAGACACAGATAGGGATGCTTGGGGAGCCGCTATAAAAATAAAATATCTTTTATTTGGGTGTGGTTTAGCAAGATAAATATAACATTGATAGTAACCTTGCGCAGTTTATTAACATTTATGGTAACCTTATTATAGTAAACTTATAATTTATGTTAATAGTTGAGTATTCAAACATTATAAGCATATTTACACTTCACCAAAAGAAGACGTCTAAAATATGAAGATAGCACCAGATGTGAGAAACCCTAAGAATAATTTTAATTTGTAATAAGACATACCAAATATTCAAATATAGACGTGTTATCAGACGTGTGTGAACATGTTACGTATACACGTATGAATCAGTACACATATTTTTCCACTAAGAAGGGTTATCGTAAAATGATGCCACACCTCATCACTGCAGCAGAATGATAACAATATTCATGATGATGATGAATACGCTTATTACTTGGCAACAGGCAGTGTATATGAATTACACTAGGACCAGCATGAGTTTGCCATATGACATGTCTGCATATGTTTGTGCGTATGTGTGGGTATGTAAAGGTGGTTTATGTGATAATGTTTTATGGATATTTATGTGCTTGTGTGTGTGTATGTGTGTAATATTCACAACTATAAGTACAGTGTGTAGTAATGTGGTATGCCACAAAATATCAAGATGTAAAGATAGCCAGCTCCATTTAGTCTGGTGTGCTATTATATTATATTAGACAGAGCACTAGTTTGTGTGTTTGTAAGTACAAGAGTAATACAACAGATTCTGCATCACTGTGCAGTACACACCACCTCGTACTGGAAGGACTGGACAACTATCTCACAATACAGCAGTACAAGTATTTCTCTGTTCATATAACCAATACTCCAGAAGTTTCAATGTCTTGCTGAAGTCCATCTCGGGATTAACTAAACTTGTTCTTTGTTTTTGCCTCTTTCTATTTATTACCATAAGATAGAAAGTTGAAAAATGGAACTCCACTAAACCATAGTGGAGATAAGACCCACATGTGTGTGTGTGTGTGTGTGTGTGTGTTGTATGTGTGTGTGTTGTGTGTGTGTGTGTGTGTGTGCATATGTGCATGCGTGTGTGAGTATGTGTGTATGTAACTTCCTACACATGTGCTTATCACTTGCACTTCATTAACAACTTCACAGGTACCACACTACAAACTTCCACTACAATCCTTTGCAACCTCATATAGGACACATACGGCATATGCTCCCTAAGGTGTGGTTACCATCCTCACATACAGCTACATAATGACTACCATGGCAGATATTCCCTAACTTGCGACTGAACAGTGCTTACACCAGTTTGTAAGTTATATACTCGTATATTTAAATTTCTCTATCTATCCCAATTAGCTCCCAATAATCCAGGCACGCACGCACGCACACACGTACTTGTGAGGGGTTTGGAATAAAAAGGAAAGTGCAACTGAAACGTTTTAGTCCATACAAGTCTAAAAAATACAAGACCTCATGTTATTCCCAACTGGTACACTGACGTGTATAAGACAATTAAAACACTAAGAACAGGGCTTCATACAGGGTTTTGGGGGGGGGGGGAGGAGGAGGGGGGCTGAGAAAGTTCCCCCCCCCCCCCCCCCAAAAACTTTTTTTTTTTTTTAAGAATAAAAAAAAAAAAAAAACAAAAAATATTTTTTTTTTTTAAAAAAAAAAAAAAAAAAAAAAAAAGAAGCTAATATATGTCCTATTACTGAAGTGCAACCTATTTTATTTATCACTCAATTCATTTACTCTAAACTTTTACA
>WLWI01003531.1_pt1 | contig 13399 bp, 5 predicted proteins | sample 6701501 | NCBI WGS metagenome assembly WLWI01 (sample SAMN12718690, study PRJNA515312) | sponge metagenome | isolation source: marine sponge | host: Mycale hentscheli | place: New Zealand: South Island, Marlborough, Capsize Point | collected 2014-11-01
CTAGCACTGCTCACTAAAACCACACACATGCTCAACCAGCTAACTATTATTATAACCTTCATCATCTTTGTCATACAGTGAGATATTCACAATCAGCACCTTAACTCTTACACTTATAATAGTACGGTGCGTAAGTTGCCCATTGCCCATTAAAAAATGTATGGGAAAAATCGCTGTTTAATTGAAATCGCACAAAGTGAAATAGCGAGTAATTAATTAAAATACCTCGGTAACTAAGTGGAAACTAAGTGAAATACCTCAGTAGCTAAGTGAAATAGTACGGGTTAGTGCGCACGCGTGCAGCGTTAACCTTGGAAACTTACAGTTCGGGTAGTTTCTAGCTGTAGACAATGTCATTCTCTTTACCACTGAATCTCTACCCATATTAGACGGAACGTTTTTCACCAGATTAGGAAGGGCCGTACGTTGAAAGCGATGTTCCAGAGGAAGCTAATTGTGAAATAAGGAGATAGTGAGTGAACGCAAATGGCTCTTTAAAAAAGCTGTCCTACTATTAGAGAGTGATAGCACTGGTAACCTGTGCTATTAGGGATCAATAGTACTTGTAAAGAACTTGGCTTTGCTTCGTGCTATTTCAATCACGTTACTCGTGCTAATAATCCTAGTATGAGTAATAGCACGGTTACCGTGCTATTACTCATACTAATGAAGCACCAAAGCCATCAGCGCTATTAAACACTACCTAGCTAGCTATTGCAATATAATCTCCTTCCAAAAGAACAAGCAATCTGTTAGCTATTTTAACCCTTTCACCGGTATAAACGCCATATGGCGGTCGAGGTACCCATCGACACAAGAAGAAGTATAAAAAATGAACCGCTCACGCTATCGATTGCATATAATTTTTATTAACGCGCAGGTATACGGTCTAAGGAAACCGTGACGTACTATTTCGTCGAATTTTATTAGCCTACTCAGCAGTAGCATGGCTTCGTGGCTGAGTGCAGACGGTGTTGTTAGTCTGTTGTCTGAAGCGGAGAGCGATGAAAGGGACTTGCAAGAGAGCAGTACAGATGTTTTTGCTTTCACATTGGATCTCCAACAGTTACTTTTACTGAAGTGGAAGCTTTAGCTAGAAGATGCTGTGCATTCTTCTGATGATAGCACTTGTAATGGGGTCTGAATCTTCAGATGCTGAAGGTGAGTCATAAACACTGGGCATGTCTTAGATAGCTGTGCTTAGCAATGCAAGGATAGTTAGTTCTAGGTTTAGCTAATAGAGCATAGTAATCTCGTATTTAATGCTCCTTTTGCAAGGTCCATTTACGTGTTGCACCTGAATGTAACTGTTTTTTGAAATATACTCTTACAGATTTTTCATTATAAGCAACATTTTTTTAAAACTTTAGATTTTTCATTATAAATATATAATTCAATCATCTAGATGTAAATCTAATTGTATAATCTACATATTATCACTTTTATATTAAAATAATTCAGTAAATAATTATGAAACATTAATTAAATTTTTGTGGTTTGTTGCTAGGTAACATACATGCGGTTTTTCAAAATCCCTAACTAGTGTGCTACATGAATATATATGGTTGCTAGGTACTTTTTTCAATGTTTAATTTGTTATGATTTTTTAAATCTATTTACATATTTTCTTTTTTAAATCTACAGGTGAAAGGGTTAATGAGGCATCAAAATAGTTCGACCAATGAAAATGGTACATGGAAACGCTGTCTTCATAAGAGAAGAAGCTAAACTAGCTAGAAACACTCACCGATATGCATTTTCACACGAAACTTCACTTCTTTCAACTCTGTTAATTCCCTGAGCATAAATCAAACTACACCGCTGGCTGCAAGAAATTATTTGCTCACGTGATTATGACGTGACGCTAGGGGGCGTTGCCCATAAAAACTGGTACTTAGCGCGGAGCTGAAAGCTTCGCGTTTTCTCAAAAATCAGCCCGGAATTAAAAAAAGTAGCACAATAAAAGGTCTTAAATCTTCGTCCTAAGTAAGTTCATACCTAAATCAACTGTTAATTGTCAGTAATCTCGAAAATCGGAGCGTGACAGACAGACAGACAGACAGACAGACAGACAGGACGACTACTATAACCCTCTTGCGCATGCGCGCTGAGGGTTAATAATTGCATGCCAAAATTATTTAGCACGCATTTAATCCTACTGGGATATTGCTGATATTAAAGTAAGCCAAGCTTGGTGCCCAGGGTTTACAATGTCAGGTTTTCCAATAATATTTACTGTATGCAATCGGCCAGTGTTGGGCCTTCTAGCAGTACAACAGACTGACATAAAATATAAATATAAAGAGTTGTATGTGAATTCATGCACATGATCGGAATGAGTTTGTTTACTGTCCTTTCTTTCTTTTTTTTGCAGCTGGAAGTAGAATCTGGTAGTTAAAAATTACAGCTGGTAGCCAAAAAAAAAGGAAAAAAAAAGGTATGGAGCAAGGCCATGCTGAAGGATCTGAGAGCATACCATACGAGGACGTGCATGTTCTAGATCAGCTGTAGTCTCAAACCACGCATTAACAAATGACCATATTATGTGTCCTAGAGCCTGGTAAACTGTGTGTCAGGGAAACTCCATCAATATACCAGCTGTCAAGATCAATGTTTTTTGTAACTGCTGGACTAAATCCATCAGGACCGCCAAACTGGTAAGCTATGATGCGTCCACAGACAGCTAGAATAGAACACAGAATCACACTTGTGATTTGCAGCGATTTACACGGTCTGACTGTTGTGTGGGTAGTAGTCCATGCATTTGGACTGGATTGGGAAGAATCTGACACATCTAAGTAACCCACTCAAGTCCAAGTAGCATCATTTCCACAATATAAGATCCATTGGGGCACTCATAATAATTTTTTTAATATTTCTGATATATTTTGGGTGACAGATATCTCATTAAGAGGTGCGGAACATTGTTTAGGGGCTTCAAATGAAACCCTTATGGGTAGTGTAGAATTTGAACATTGACTAAATGCTAATGTCAGGAGAGAAGAAAGTAAATTAAACTCTTCATAATCACTCAGCAAATCTATAGCAATAATATACATTACTTTAACATTATAGAAGTAGTAACTTGGTATGCAGTAATGGGACGCCAGCCAGCTTAACGAACAATTTTTTTTATAGAATTAATAATAGTTTAGTCCATGATTTAATATAAAGTTTAGTCCATGATTTAATATAAAAACACATTAATAGAAAAAAACAACAACAAATAGCTATATACTATTGATTTACACTAACAATTAATCACTTAATCAAATATTTTATATTGTATCAATTTAAACCTCCAAATAAAAAAAAAACTAACACTAACAATTAATCATAATCAAATATTTTATATTGTATCAATTTAAACTTCCAAATAATAAAAAATGCAAACTTCAGAGTTTTTATGAAGTTCAGTGCAAAAATCCCTAGCTCTCCTGTGTTCCTCATTGATGGTGTCTTGTGAAGGACAAGTAGAACCACTAGAATCTGGACTGGAGTACACAGTGGCAGGAAGACGACTGGAACTAGCACTGCTCACTAAAACCACACACATGCTCAACCAGCTAGCTATCATTATAACCTTCACCATATTTTTCAAACAGTAGGATACTTCACTATGTATCTCAAATGTTTACATATATAGAATTTGAATGAATTCTTAGTACGCTTTTTATCCTCAAGGGACATTGCTACGTTCTATTACTTAGTATTTCCTCATATAATGTTACTAATTTGGGGCTACAAAGGAAGGCACATGACAAGAGTTGCACAGGGGAGATGGTAGCTACACAGTTTTATAGTGTGTTACCCCAACTCTCTGACTGAAATGCAACTTCCTGATGCGGATATTTCTAAATTCTTAAGATTCGCAATATCTTAATCTTAAGATTAATGTATGCTCAATATCAGAACTATCAGTGAATATGTATTTGTAATATCCTATTTGCACATGCGTGGTCATATAAAGGAATATAAATGTAATAACTCACTTGATTTATTGTATCACTCCATATTTGCAATTTTTTGTAATGCATACATGCATTATTGATAGAGAGACCATTGACCTCCTTCATTGAGTTTATGGTTATAGTTTCTGGGTAGGTTGCTAGAGACTACTGGGGAGGCATTTAGGCTATTAAAAATACCATGTTAATGGTAATTAAATAAGAACAATTTTCAGCATGTTGATAATTTGCATGTATTAATATAAAATACATACGTGTAATTATATAGCTAACTAGTAATAAAATACATCAAAATGTAAAAAAGAAATGGGGATTTAGATTGTATGGGAGCTAGCAAATCAAAATAAATGAAGCACTGAAGTGCGAACCCCAGCGCTACTAGCTGCTATTACAAAAACCATCTGAGACCAAAATACAATGATTTATTGGCTACTCCTATCATCAGGCATCAATATAGTTCAAGCAATGTAAACGGCAATAAATGCTGTCTTCATAATAGAAGAAGCTGAACAAGACAGGGACACTCACCTGTCTATATTTTCAATGCAAAACTTCACTCCTTTCAACTCTGTTAAATTAATTTGAAAATATTCCGAGAGTTTAAATCTCATCAGCAATCTTCTGATGCTTATTAATTTAACATATTCCATAGAATTCGTTAGTTATTATAATGCTAACATTTGATATTAAGCACAAAATTATTAATGCTTTTGTTGGAATGTAGTTATTATTTAATTTAAACTTAAGTAGCTACAATTATAATGTTGAGATTCCGTTTGTATATCCAGGTATGTGCAGATAGAAACGACATTCATTGACAGTTCTGATCTTGAGCATGCATTAAACTTAAGATTCAGATACTGTGAATCTTGTGCATTTAGAAATATCTTCAAGCAGTTGTAGTTTAAAAACAAATTAGAGTAACACACTATAAGAGCCCTGTAGCTAGCATCTCCCATGTGTAATCCTCGACAAACAACCCTTGCCCTATACTCCCAAGATAGTAAGATTATCTGAGGATATACTTACTAATAGGTGTGTAGCAACATCCCAGTAGGATTAAATGCATGCTAAATATTTTTGGCATGCAATTGTTATAAGTGTAAGAGTTGAGGTGCGTGATTGTGAACTATCTCACTGTATGACAGAGATGGTGAAGGTTGTTAATAATAGTTAGCTGGTTGAGCATGTGTGTGGTTTTAGTAAGCAGTACTAATTCTCCTGGTCGTCTTCCTGCCACTGTGTACTCCAGTCCAGACTCTAGTGGTTCTACTTGTCCTTCACAGGACACCATCAATGAGGAACACAGAAGAGCTAGGGAATTCGCACTGAACTTATACAACAGAACACTTCCATGTTCCGGTGGAGGTGCTGGAGACTGGACTAGAGTAGCCTACCTGGATATGTCAGACACTAACCAACAGTGTCCGTCCAATTGGAACCTCACTTCATCTCCTGTGAGAGGATGTGGACGATCATCAGCTATATGTGACTCTGTGATCTACCCAGTAAATGGATGCACCTACTCCTCTGTGTGTGGTAGAATCAATGCTTATCAAAAGGGACGTGAAACTGCATTCGATATGCAAAGTGATAACATTGAGTCAACATATTTATCAGGAGTATCCATTACTCATGGAGCACCGGGATCACGACGACACATTTGGACATTTGCTGCTGCTCTTGGTTACCACTGTCCTGACTTAAGAAATCATTTATGTCCTTGTTCTAACAACACTGCAGAGTGGCCCTATAGAGTTCCTTCATTTATAGGCAATGATTATTTTTGTGAGTCAGGAAGACATATTGTAGGCAATTGCGCTAGTGAATTCGGATCATACTATCCTGATGATGTACTATGGGATGGACAAGGATGCCCTGCCAGTAGTTCTTGCTGTGGACTGAACTCTCCTCCGTGGTTCTGCAATACTTTACCTGATACAAGTGATGACTTGGAGATAAGGCTGCGTGGTATTAACACAGTACTTTATGAAGACACTCTTTTATCATCAGTGGATATTCATGTGAAATGAAGAAGGACATGTCTACAATTATAAATTCATGGATACACATCTTTGGCCAGATTAATTTAATAACTTAACAATAGTAGTTGGATTTCTTGTATAGTAAATAATATTCTTTGTTGTATTTTTTGTGTTGTGATATATTGCCATCTTATTCATAAATTTTTTTAACACTATGTCTTGGGACAGTAGGTTTAAAACCTGACAATAGTAAACCTCAAACCGTTAGATATTTTTACCTGGAACTGAAATAGAGGCAATAAAACCATGCTTGTATCCGTAGCACAGTAATTTATATTGTCAATAAAGTGATGGAATTATCATGTGACTTGTCAGAGTGACATAGTACAGTTGAAATTTTATTGTCTTGCCAGTTCACTCAGCACTGACTAAATTGAAGCTGTCTAGACAAGTCATAGCATCTAACCTGTCAATTGGTAAAGTGGGTAATATAAGGTGATGATACACAGACAAATTAATGGACATTGTTTATATGTATTTATTATTTACTGAACATGGCCTAATACCTATTGCCATATAGGAAATACATTAAAAATTAACATGATGTGGCTGGCAATATTTTCCCATATCACCTGTGTTCCGAGTTATCACTTTGGGCTATTACATCCCCCCAACAAGTATTGCATAAGAAACTCGTTTTTATGGTATTAACACATGAGCAGTACATAATAAACAATATTCATAGGATACCACAGGATATCACTCATCTGATTGGCCATATTTACACTCGTGACTAAAATAGCTATTTTTCAAGTTATTTGCTAATTAAAAGTTTTCCAAATTAGGTCGTTAATTGATATTATACTAAAAGTATTTTCCGATAATTATATTTTAGTTTTAGTTTTTACTAAAATTATTTTATCCAAATAAAAGTCAAGTAGCTGTTTTACTAAAGTGATTTAGAATTGAAGACAAATTAGCTAATTTCATTCTAAAGTTTTAACTAATACCACTACTCCACAAGTTTTATTGTTAATCAGAACTTCATCCAAACCATATAAATACCACTTAATCAATCTCAGTTCTTAGATAAACTTTTAGAACCCATTAACATGTGTTTGTGTAGAGCACTTACGTAGAATTCACTGCTGTTGCCATTTATGGACTTGCGCGGTAAAGGGTTTTTACACAATGCCCCTAACTGCTTGTCAGAAAAGGAGTTCATTTGATTTTTCTGTCAACCCCAATGAACCATACAGTCATGAGCATCAACAATTACCTAAGAACATTTAATTTCCTGTCAAGATTTTTAACATACAATAAGATATTCCACTACACAAGGACATACACACAAATTCAGCCAAACAAGCATGTATTCTTATTAGGAAATTGCTACCTGCCTATCAATAAGATTTTGGAAGTATAGAATATTATTCTCAGGTAATATTATTGGCTTGTGATGAATGCAGGTCAACAAGGATACTTTGATAACGAAATGTACTCTACCACGTACCAAGTCTTTTCTTTTGCATCTTCTTGCATGGTGTCTTGAATTCTAAAGATGCAAGATTCGCAATGTTCTAGTCTTAATTGTTATCATAACTATCAATTATTCATATATCCTCACCTTCTCACTTTATTGTTCAACAGTTTGATATTCCATAAAGAGTGTTTTACAGGTATGTCAATAAGAACAGATTTCTCTTTCTAACAGCCAACATTATTAATTAAATCTTAACATGACGTTTCGAATTCTTGCCAAAGTCCTTTTCAGGGGTCAACTGGAGGACTTTGGCAAGAAGTTGAAATGTTGGGATAAACAATATTGGAAGTTAGAAATTATAATTATTTCAGCTGAGGATGACTGAATCATAATATGCAATATTGTACAATGCTAATTTCATTGCTTTTGTCAAAATGAGGTACCATAGCTGTGTGTGGGAGGAAGAGGGAGAGGCTGGCGATCCTTGGATCAGTCCTGCTACTCCACCTACAGCAATCACTGCCATCAGAGTACGTCGAGCTGCTATGCTAAAGTCCAACCCAGCTTCACACACTTCAAGTTTTATGTAAAAAGCATGCAGAGGGGTTGGGGCAATGACACAGAACTAGGAACTGACTAAAATGGTGAATACAAGAGATATGTGAGCTGGCAGTCACCCCCAGTAGAGACCACAGCCTTTACAACATTAGGTGGAAATGACTGATAGTTACATTCAATTACTTATTATTTCCTTTCATCATAAACATCTGGTGCTGGAGCTAATCTTTCACTTCTCTTTCAAACTGTCCTTCAAAATGATACCTAGGAAAACAAAAGCAAGTAGGATCAAGACGCGATACTATTTGCATCCTTTCTCTTTTTATTTCCTATAAACCTTAAATATAAAAAGAAGCATATACAAAAGAAGCATCTTAAACTCACAGTTAGCAATTAGAAGTCAACTTTGAGAGTAATAAGTAGAAAAAAGAAGCAAAGCAAGCTAGCATCTTGGTAGGTTGATTTTTATGCCTCAATTATTTCTTTTTAGTAATAAAATCAGCCATTTTAAGTTTAGATAACTTTAGGACTGACTAACTACTACATACTAGTTTGTAATGCTGGTCTTAAAAATCATTTACGTGTGAAATTGTATGCTGTAAGTTGCTTATGTATAACAGTCTTAATATCTTTCAAAATATTGCAAAAGGGAATTTAAAAATAAAAAGGGCAATTGAGATGTAATGAGTTAAATATGAGAATCTGTGGTTATATATTGATGAAATGTTATTTGGCAGAGACACTTCTAATTAAATATCTAATTTTTTCATGTATAACTATGTCCTGTAACAATTCCAGAACTGCATCAGTGAAGCTCATTCCATTGTTACAAAGTTTCCAACTTTAAATAATATTTAACAAGATGCGGTACATAAAATGTGTTCACAAAAATGTTACACCTTAATTTTTACTTTACTTCTTTTTCTTTCTTGTCATAAAAACTCTGAAGTTTGCATTTTTTAATTTGGAGGTTCAAATTGATACAATATAAAATTTTGATTAAGTGATTAATTGTTAACAAAATTGTTCGTTAAGCTGGCTGGCGTCCCATTACTGCATACCAAGTTACTACTTCTATAATGTTAAAGTAATGTATATTATTGCTATAGATTTGCTGAGTGATTATGAAGAATTTAATTTACTTTCTTCTCTCCTGACATTAGCATTTAGTCAGTATTCAAATTCTACACTACCCATAAGGGTTTCATTTGAAGCCCCTAAACAATGTTCCGCACCTCTTAATGAGATATGTGTCACCCAAAATATATCAGACATATTAAAAAAAATATTATGAGTGCCCCAATGGATCTTATATTGTGGAAATGATGCTACTTGGACTTGAGTGGGTTACTTAGATATGTCAGATTCTTCCCAATCCTGTCCAAATGCATGGACTACTACCCACACAACAGTCAGACCGTGTAAATCGCTGCAAATCACAAGTCTGTGATTCTGTGTTCTATTCTAGCTACAAGTGGAAAGAGATACTCCCAAGTCTGTGGACGTATCATAGCTTACCAGTTTGGTGGTCCTGATGGATTTAGTCCGGCAGTTACAAAAAACATTGATCTTGACAGCTGGTATATTGATGGAGTTTCCCTGACACACAGTTTACCAGGCTCAAGGACACATATGGTCGCGTGGTTTGAGACTACAGCTGATCTAGAACATGCACGTCCTCGTATGGTATGCTCTCAGATCCTTCAGCATGGCCTTGCTCCATACCTTTTTTTTCCTTTTTTTTTTGCTACCAGCTGTAATTTTTAACTACCAGATTCTACTCCAGCTGCAAAAGAAAGAAAGAAAGGACAGTAAACAAACTCATTCCGATCATGTGCATGAATTCACATACAACTCTTTATATTTATATATTTTATGTCAGTCTGTTGTACTGCTAGAAGGGCCAACACTGGCCGATTGCATACAGTAAATATTATTGGAAAACCTGACATTGTAAACCCTGGGCACCAAGCTTGGCTTACTTTAATATCAGCAATATCCCAGTAGGATTAAATGCATGCTAAATATTTTTGGCATGCAATTATTAACCCTCAGCGCGCATGTGCGAGAGGGTTATAGTAGTCGTCCTGTCTGTTTGTCTGTCTGTCTGTCTGTCACGCTCTGATTTTGGAGATTACTGACAATTAACAGTTGATTTAGGTATGAACTTACTCAGGACGAAGATTTAAGACCTTTTATTGTGCTACTTTTTTTAATTCTGGGCTGATTTTTGAGGAAACACGAAGCTTTCAGCTCCGCGGTAAGTACCAGCTTTTATGGGCAACGCCCCCTAGCGTCACGTCATAATCATGTGAGCAAATAACAATTCAATTCTACAAATTCCACCACAGATGACCTTGAATTGAGGGTATGTTCAAATCTGAACTTTACATCAAATGAATTTGTCATGTGAGATTAGGTTCGTATATTAGTTAGCATGATATGTCCATAAGTGATTCCATGGTTTAACAACAAGTATTAGCTAACACTCACAAAGTACATATTTGAAATATTATTTTGTATCTTAACTTTGTCTTATGTCCGAAGTTCTCATAATTCAGTTAATTATAGTACTTATTACATGAGTCAGAGTGTGATTATGGTAAAATATTTTATGAGTGAGTGAAAATAAAGCCTGAGAGTGAAATATCTAGCCATATCACTCTGACAAGTGTAATAAGTGGTTTATTCCACACTAAATATCTTCACTACTGTAGTGTGTACTAGGACCTTAACTCAAACTATATAAAGTTGGCAGTAGGGGTTCCGCAAACCCCTAGCCAGTTATTTTAACAGCTGCTCTATCCAGTTTTGGTAGGCTGCACCAGAGGAAGGTAACTGTAAAGAACTTAATGGTTGCTATAACTACAAGGGTAATGAGCTTGCACAATACAGGGTGAAATAACAAGCATGAAATATCCTGAGTTATTTCGCTGGTCATGTATCTAAAAATATCATTGTGAAGATATCTAGGGTGGAATAAAAGTTAATAAACTACAAAGAAAATACTTGTCAAGGCGATTCTGGATTGAGAATGAAGACACAACTCTACAAGGCTTGAAGTTAAGTCTAACCTTAGTATATAAACTCCTTAAAATATTGGTAAGCTGATGCATGTTGGGTGATAATATTGTGTATTAAGTTTCGTTTCACAATGCTGAACTGCTTGCATGCTTACCACTCATTATAAATTGGATGTAAAATATACTTTGCATAGTTTTTGTTCAAGAATATTTTGCTAGGCACAGGTGTATGTAATATTGTCTTTCTTCATTATATTATCATTTGTTAGGTCATCAGTACGCACATTAAATAAACGTAATATTTCTATAAAAATATACAACTTATCATCTAATATTCTAACCATGTATTGTAGAGTTCAATGAACAATACTCAAAATGTTTATGCAGATTTAAACCATCACAAGCAGTTTTCCTGCACACTTTCACCACTGTGTATTAACTGGCCTGATTCAAGTTGTTCATAGTTAACATAGTTTTAGGGATAAAAATAAATATTACAAAAATTACTTAAAATGTATGTGCTTGACTTTTTAAGTTATTATTTGCTTAGTAGTTCAACTGTCAGATAAAAAAGTCTATTGAATGTTCATGTACAATACTAGACAAGTTTCAATCAACATTGTTTGAAGTACAGGTGGCCATAGAAATATTAAAAACATTTAGTGAACCTTGAAAATAAAAAAAGACATCTTCGTTTGTCTTATTGTGTACCAGTGAGAGTTGTGTAGCCAATGATTCTCTAGTCATTTACCTGACTGTGTTCTCAACTACCTGTCCTTCCTAAGGTTCCATTGAGGTAGAGAAGTTACTTAAATTTGCAATAGAGCAACTACCACCATGTTACTGAAAAAGTTGAGGCTGACTAAAGTATGTAGCCTACCTGAATATATCAGACCATTTCCCAAATCTTATTTTAAAGTGTGTCATTGATAATATAAATAGCAATGAAGAAACTCCTAGTCAAGTTAGTGAAAGGAATTAGAAAATAACATTTAAGCAATATCCCCAAAATGTTCTAGCCTGTCATAATACCTTTCAGTTTTTTTTTTTTAACTTGTATATAAAAATGATCTATTTTGGAGTTCGCAACATAGTTCAATGAAGAGATACTTAAAACAAACCACTCTTATGAAGATGGTGAAGACTATTTTGTTTTGCTGGCTTTGTACTTATGTGTTGATTTGGATAGACAGAGTTTCTACTCTCAACTATCACCCTGGCACTGTGTTCTCAACTGCCTGCCCTTCAGAGAGTGTCATCCAAGAGGAACATAACAGAGTTAGAGATGCTCTCATGGGCTATAGACCATGTTCCTGTGCTGAATATGACAGATACTAACCAACAATGTCCCTCCAATTGGAACCTCACTACATCTCCTGTGAGAGGATGTGGACGATCATCTAGTGAATGGTCTACATGTGACTCTGTGATCTACCCAGTCAATGGACGTACCTACTCATGTGTGTGTGGGAAAATCATTGCATATCAGAAAGGAGTAGCAACAGCATTTTATACTCAGTATAATGACATAGAGTCAGTCTATGTATCAGGAGTGTCTATTACACACGGAGTGCCAGGATCACGGCAACACATTTGGACATTTGCAGCTGCTCTTGAATATAATTGCACTACTGGCTTAAATAATGACCATTTGTGTCCCTGTACGAATATCCATTTCAACTGGCCTTATCAAGTTCCTTCTTTCATCGGCAATGATTATTTTTGTGAATCAGGAAAACATTCCTAGGGAAACTGTTGTTTTGATGGATCAATTGAGCATTACCAGACAATCCATTATGGGATGGCCAAGGATGTCCTACCAGTAGCACATGCTGTGGACTCAATTCTCCTCCGTGGTTCTGTAAGAATCTACCTCAAGCTACTAGTGATGACCTTGAGATAAGGCTGTGTGCTGTTAATATTTTGCAATATAATATGAAGACACGCTAGTATCATTAATGGATATTTACATAAAATGAACACAAATTGCAACATTCCCCTACAATTTATGTTATGATTACTTTTTGTTGTAGTTGTCAGACAACAATCAACAATCCTAGTTAGAAGTAGATATCTAGATACCTTTATTTTGTATAGTACACAAAATGCTTATGATTTATAATGTGTATTTGGTTTTAACAGACAACCTAAAGGCAGAAGTTTTTTATATGCTGCAATATGACAATTTTAGTGACTGAAGACAAAATTTGAACCTGAGCGTGTTGAGTTTGGGACAGTGCACAGTGTAGAGTAACCAAACAATCAGCTCACTAATTAACTCACAAGCAGTTCATTAGCAGCTCTATTAGACTTTCTGTTACTGGCTCCATTGTCAGGAATCTACCTCAAGCTATCAGCCAGAGATGACATTAGATCAGGTTG
>WLWI01003533.1_pt1 | contig 13393 bp, 9 predicted proteins | sample 6701501 | NCBI WGS metagenome assembly WLWI01 (sample SAMN12718690, study PRJNA515312) | sponge metagenome | isolation source: marine sponge | host: Mycale hentscheli | place: New Zealand: South Island, Marlborough, Capsize Point | collected 2014-11-01
AAAACTCAAAAATAGCAATACCCCAAGGGTGGTTAGTATGCACAGTTTATATACCTAAAGGCAAAAAATAGTGCACACTTACCAAGTTAGTACACCTAGTAACAATATAGCAACGGGTTCTAACTACTACTTACAATAATACAATTCATTTGGCAATTAGAATTTCATGTATTCTCTGGAACTATACGAGTCATTTCAATGAAAACAAAGCATGCATTTTAATATTCCCATAATATTTTTGGATGAAATAAATATATTAAATACTGAATAATTTGAATATACATACAACATATTTACATGAAATAAGTATGACAATTGATGTTGCAGGTGGTAATATTAAATGTCTTGGGAGATATGCTTCTTGTTTTAAGTACAAAAAGAGTACAGAGTACTGCATGATTGTCCGAAATCACAATGAAGTACAGGCCGTGCCATGTTCTTCCTGCTTTGAGAAGGGTTACCAGTTTGGTCACTGCTGCCTCAGACTTGGCCACTATGGTCCTGGTGTGTACTGGATGATAAGGAATCTACATGATAATTGAAGCAGTACCATAGTGTTAGTGTGATTTAAAGTCTGTCACATTTTATCATCAAATTTGATTCAGGAATTGTTTCCCAACTTGGGTCTCAGTGCCTGCAAAATTACTGAGAAGGGTTTTTCTTAATTTTAACATTGAAAAATGGGAAGATGGAAAAACGTTTTGAGCACTGAACAGGTAGTACTCTTAAATTGTGTAGTGGCATTGATGTCAATAAATATGCTAATTGTGTTGTTTTTCAAAAAGACTGGGATGTATTGCCATATACTGTAGGCTGGACACAACAATATTATTGTTTTCAAGGAGGACAACCTCGTTACAAAAGGAACAATAACAAAAAACACACGTAATGATCCAGTGTCAAGGTTATGTGGATGCCAAGCCAAACTTGTTGCTAATCTGTTGAAGACTGAACATGAAGAAATACTTTACGTGACTTTCCCCTTCCATCTGCACACTCTGGATATTCGCCGAAGTCTCTCTCAGATATGCACTCATATCAAACCTCTACCAGAAGTGATAGAACGGGTAGAATTATTAGTCAGCAATAGCTACCTGAGCCAGGTCAGTCTCAAATTATCACTACATGAATGGGTGAGCAAAGAATTACTTCCTCTCCACATTTAAAGAGGAATAATGAATAGTATTCCCAGTCAGTTTGGCAGACACTATCATCCAACCTCACAATCACCAGGAGTGCCATCAACAAGCTAAAGAGGCACACATTTGATCAGGACACTCTGCAAATTCTACTTGAAGATGAGACCAAGCAACATACTGGATTTCTGTACTTCCTTCGGAAGTATATAAACGTAAGATAATTTCATTAGTGGACTAGACAAGTGAGATATATTTGATAACACTCATGCTAAGTTCTTTCATAAATAATCTTTGTGAAAACATTTGTCTTTAAAATATGCCCAATTTAACTCTAAAGGTATAGGTTTGACCCACTAAAACTTGATATTAAATAACATAAACAAACAAGCTGCTCTTATATTATACCCATACAAGCATTCAACCAAAAGTACACCCATGCCACTTGTCAAAGAAATTTTCTTATTTTGCAATATTATACCCTCAAACATGAAAAAGCACATTATTGCTATGAGCATATCCCACCCTGCTATAATAGTGGTGTTTGGACATGAATTAACATGATCTAAGCACCATGTAACAGTTTACTAGCCATGCGAAGCAAAACTAATACATAAAACAAGAACAGACTGTTTTCATAATAAAACTATATAAAAACAGTGGTAATAGGAACTTGCCACTTCAGGTGAAGGAAATTTGGGGCAGATTTTTTAAGGAAGAGCAGAACAAATGCGACTGTCCTGGAAAATTTACTCCATCAAATTTTTAATTGCACCAACTTGTCTTTCTGCAGCCAGAAATAGAGGTCTCTGAGTTTAACCCTTTCACCGTCGTAGATGCCATGTGGTGTTTAGCATCTGGTTGGCGATTCTCCGTTTAAAAAAAAAAGTGATTATCCAATATAACGTTCCCATTTTGTTGTAAATACGTTGCTCTATATAGTACTTCCTGTAATAAAAAAATTGAAATGATAGCACAGGTATTTATTCTTTTACAATTTAAAAAAAATGTGGCTGCTGGAACGCTAACCGTTTAGTTGTCTGTCTGCCCGAAAATTTTTAACCCTTGGCGCACATGCGCGAGTGGGTTACAGTAGTTTGTCATTCATTAACCCTCATCGCGCATGCACACCCATTCAATTGTTTAGCTGCCATTTAGATTCACATGAGCTCATGTGAGAATACAATTTTACCGCACCCGGTTCAGATTTGTTGCTTGCATTCTGTAGTTCCAGTGCTTAACTTCTATTGTCCGATGTTGGGAATCTCTGAAAAATCCCAGAGATGCTATTTAAAATGCCCTAGCTAGTCAAGTTAAAATTTATATTCATTAATTGAACAAAACTATTACTGTTATAAGCTGAAAATTTAAGAATTGGTCAGTCAACAATAGTGACTTCTTTTGCAAATTATTGTAATTTTTAACTAATGTTGAGGGTTTGCACTCTTAGTGCCTAGTCTTTTACCCTTTACCAAATGCAAAGTGAAAAATAGGTCTAGTCAAGTGAGGGGGGTGCGCTGTACCGGACCCACGAATTCCTGGGGAAAATGCGGTGTTAATCATGACACCAAATTACCACAAAATGCGAATTAGAAGTGTTGTGCTTATTGCTCTGCTCTCACAGTTCGCTTTTATTTTGGAGAATGAAGCTGAAAAGAAGTTTTGGATGGAGATCTATAGAGACAGTTACTTGTTTAGGCTTTGTGATATGACATTTTTTAAGGTGTCAGAACTTCATCAGAAGATAGCGGAATTGGAACTTCTGCATAAACCATAGTTAAACGGAACATGATTATGTGGTTTTGGTTCCCTAGCAACCAAGTGTCAAGGTTTTACACGTGGCTGTTCTTTAATTGTTCGAATTTTTTAATTTTCTCTTTTTCCATCATAATATATTTATAATGCAAATAAAGTATTTCAATGTATAAATTAAGGCTATAGAATAAAACAAATTACAGGTAAATAAGTGGTTTCAACATAGAATAGTATGCCAGTCACTTCTACTATTCCAATAAACTGGATCTAACCTTCTCTTGCTTTCTGCTCTCACACTCCTAGCACCTCTTCTACTATTACAGATTCATCACTACTTCCTACTAACCTGTAGTAGGTAGACTTCAATTCCTACTGGACATTCTTCTTGATTATACAGGCTTCACTGAGAATTCATCATTACTTTCTACAGCTCTAACCCTAAGGAAAGCAGTTGCACAAGGAGCAAACTATCTGTCCTTACTTTATTCTTATCTAACATGGCTAAAATCGCCATTCTTCAGAAGCTCAATAGCCTCCTCATAGGTTGTAAAAGGTGAAGCCATAAACTCCCGATCGAATGATCCAAAACATTGGTAAGGGTGCAATGCAACAAAGTTTGTTGCTATTTTTAATTAACTAATCAGAACAAGCAGTCTTTACACGTCTTTTGATTACCATATATCACATGTACCTTTAATATTATATTGTTTTATGATTATTTTTTTAAGCGATCGACTTCTGTGGCTGAATAAATGAGGCCGCAATGATTTTTTTGTTATTAATGCACCTGATATGAATTCTCACTTCAAAAAAATGCTTCAACCAGACATCTTGAGAACTCATGTAGAGCTATTGGCTGCAGCTAATTACTTTCAAATTTTACATACAATAGAGAAGACCAAGTAAATGAAGACATCAATTGTATTCAGATATTGTTATAGAAGCCAATGACTTCCATCCCACCATATTGAACTGCTGCCACTGACACTGTCACATCTCTGGCCAATTCTCAGACACACTTGTGAGGATCCCATGGGGGGCAATTGACATTAAAGTTCATCATGCACTAAACCTTGTATGATGTATTTCTGTACCAAGAGTTTGAGTAAAAATATTCAATTCACCCACTTTTTTGTATCATTATTTTTCCTACAGCCTTACACCTTCACCACTTTCACTATGTATACCACTGTTAATTAAAAATTACCAGTCCATTAAAGGGAAAAAACTCAGACAATCTGCTAAAGTACTTGGGAGGGGGGGGGGGGGTATTTCAGTAGTTGGGTGTTTACTGCCTCGCTTGCAATCACCAAAATTCTTACCTGTGGATGATATGGAACATGTATATGGATAAGAAAACCAAGAAAAAACTGGCTTTGACTTTGTTCATGTTAAGTTATTGAATTTGCTTCATTACTTCATTTGATAATTTTTTTCAGTATAGGTAACAAATTCTAAGTGGGTAGGGACATATACTAGTAGGGAAGGGAAGACCCCCCTCCCCCCTCCCCCTGGAAGAAACCCAAACATACAAATAGTATTGATTTCTCAGACTATTCTTGTCAGATGGAGTATTGTCATAACAATTTCTAAACTTAATATAAAACTGTATTCGATAACCCACCACTTTCAGCAAAGAATTGGCGACAGAAATGATTAGTTCAGACAGTTACATGCTTTACAAGCTTGGCAGTGGAAGGAGAGAGATTTTTAAAGAAACTCTGCTTTTATTCATGGCAAATAATCTGTCATTCACTATAATCCATAAATACAATTCATTAGCTATCTATCTATCTATTCTACACTACACATCACAGACACTTGCTTGTTATACTATATCACACAGCATCAGTGAATTCCTACTGCTGTAGTCCTCTTGCATTATCATCATGCACCAGTAGCACGAATGCAGCTTAGCCAACAACGAGCAACCACCTCCTACTTCATAATGCAGGGTCACCAGGGACAACTTCCACAAAGGTCAAAGGTGAAAGCTGGCAACAAGAGCGCATATATAAATATCATGTGAGATCAAAGGTGAGGGTCAGCCATTCTGCACATAACGTCTTTCATATTGTGACCCTTCGGAGGGTATGTCAGTCTGTTGTTGCGGCATAATCTAACTTCCTTTTGTTTCTGTTGTTTGTTGTTTTTAAAATTATTATTTACTTATTTATGTATTTATTATTATTATTATTATTGTTATTGTTATAAGTGAACATAATAATCTTATTTTTTTGAACTTATTGTAAAATTGAAAAACTGAACAAATGATGCACTTAACTGGAGGATATATAAGAGAGGATGGTGATAAAAATGCAAATGGCTAGAGGAATAAACAGGTGGGTAGTATGAAATAAAATGCTAAATCATACATTGACCCTCAGGAATTTCAAAAAGTGACACTAAAATCATAATAATGAATAATACTAAATAAACAAATAAATAAACAAACAAACAAATAAATAAAAAACAAATAAACAAACAAATAAAACAACAAAATAATAAAAAATAATAAACAAACAAATAAATAAACAAACAAATAAACAAACAAATAAATAAACAAACAAACAAACATACATACAAATAAAAGAATAAATAAATAAATAAATGAATAAATAAATAAATATTGAAATAATAATGTATTAATAAATAAATAAAATATGTAAATAAATAAATACATAAATAAATAAATAAATAAATAATAATAAAAATAAATAAATAAATAAATAAATACATAATAAAATAAATAAATAAACAAACAAACAAACAAACAAACAAACAAATAAATAAATAAATAATGATGTATTCAGTAAAACCCAAGAAATTGGTTCCAAATACTAGATAATTTAAGACCATCATAAGGACTGAATCGACACTGGAAGTGAATCCATGGCAATTCCTTGGACACTCTTGCATCTCCAACTTGTAACAAAGAAGGGAAAGTAATCACATGTTACTAATGTCCAGTGCTCCTATCAGTAATGCAATGCTGCTTTCACTACAGTACAGTACTTGACGTTACACTGCTCATCTCAACTCGATAAAAGTCTTGATAATCATTAATTAATTAGAAAACTAAAATATATATCTTGACTGTAATAATGTATAAAGCTAGATAAAATAATTACTAAGATGGATGAAAGAGACCACAATGGCAATTTATACACTGTACACATAATGTATCTGCAAGTATATACAATTTATCTGTACACATATGTATCTGCAAGTGTATACAATTTTTGCGTCTGTACACGAGAAAACAGGTGTGACGAGGCCCACATCAATTTTTTTTATTGGTATAATACATAGCAGCCAAAGTTCTACAATTTACTCATGGGCTGATACAATAATTTGTAATAATTGAAACTATCATTTCTCAATGATTTTACATGCCACGCAGTTGTTCATATATTATGTGCATACGTTGTGCTCGCACCTATCAGGGAATCCTGTACAACATGGCATCAAAATATTGGATGGCTTCACTAAACTTTGCTCTGATTATAAAAGGGTGTTGCTTGCCAATCAGAAAACATTCAGATGGACTCCCTTTCTGTAAGGGCATTTTTTTTTTTGTTTGTATGTATTCATGCAAGAAAACGCATTTTTTAGTTGTTTCAAAAAACTATTGGGTGCTCCAGACCCCGGAGGCCCCCCCCCCCCCCCACTTCCTATGCCACTCAAACTATATCTTTGAAATAATGCCTGATATATAGACTCACTGACAAACTTCGGTTCCTTCCCCTGCTCTAAACTTGGGGCTGAAGAAGCCTGTTGCAAAGAGGAGAAAAGCACTGCCAGTATCATAATTACTGGGAGTTTTTAAAACCAAACTTTGTGGGACTACAGGGGAGGGGGGCGGTTATTTGAATAGATGAATCAGGTAAACACTTAATGCAAAACTATAGCAGAGGCATCTGGAAAAGCTGTTCTAGGTGACCACAACAAACTAGCCAGAGCCACAAATTGCTATTGAGCGTTGGTGATACATTCTAGCAATGTAGACCTATTGGACCAATACTTCCTCACACACCAACACACTAGAGAACACTCACCTTGCCATCATTTCAGCAGTGTCAGGTAACTCTATGATCAAATGTTGACACTTCTTGAGCCATCATTCACAGCTGGTCTAAGTCACAGACGTCACAAGCAGCTCCACTCACTCCATCCCACTACAAAGAAAAGCAATAGAAAAAGAAAACACTGAAGTGAATAAATGCAATCATGATCCCACCAAGAAATTGTTAGAAACAGACTATCAAACTCTAGCCAAGAGATTATATTTTCTTAAAAATATTCACTTAACACAGCAGTTTTGGATCTTTAGATTGGAGTCAGTTGTAACACAACAAGAAGTAAGGGCATCCATGAACACATTATAATACAGAAATAGAGGCGTCAACAAATCAGTGTGGTGGTAAATTCCAGCTATAAGTTTGCTTATGCTAAACAATAATTAAAGTAAATCAAGGTTGTGATCCTAATCAATGCATGTATGGTGCAACAATGTAGCATGTAACACCACAACAGATCTGACATTATATAAGGTGACTGGTGAAGATTGCTTGAATGTGATAGACAAACGTGATGTGGACGACGTACAATAATACAGTACGTCAGTCACAATTTCTTGTGAGTCATGGTGATTGTGGTCTCCAACTAAAAGGTGGAAGTTAATGCTTACATAGAACTAAAAAGAAAATGAAATATAATTACTGAGCAACTTGATGTGAATGAGCTATCTAAAAAAATGTACTTTTGAGCGACAGACATAGCCGGGAATGACCGAGCTGTAATTTATTAATTAATGGTAAAAAAACTATTAATTTGAGGTTAGCCACAGGGGAAAAAAACTCAGCTTTGTCTAAATTACAGACCATATAATAAAATTTCATTATCCTGAATTAGATAAACCTAACAGAACATATAGACACTGCAACAGTTGCAAATCCCCAATGTGTGGACAGTGCATACTTCAAATATGCCTCAATTTGGTGGATCAGCATAAAGAAAAAAATTGTATTCATCGATATTGAAAATGATTCAATTATAGAAAGAAAAACACATACTTCTACACAGGAAACTAGTTGCACACACACAGGCATACACTAAGAACAAACGACAGGATTCAGTTTTGATCACTACTCATTCACTGATTAAAAATATTAGGTATCACAAGTTACAACCGAGAATGCATGACTATTATAACTACAATGCCACCATCACACTATGTCGGGTGACATCAACCCATTATGTTAGTGCTGTAGTAAAGTCAGGCTAGAGAGATTCCTACTCTCCACCACATGCTGATAGTATATAAATCTTCAACATTCACCAATATTATTTCAAGAACTATATATAGCTATTAAAAATATGTGATCATTTCAATTACATGTGTGCAGAAAAACAACTCATTGGTAAAAAAAAATATTTATGAATAAAATGACAAGGACAATAGCGATTTAAAATTACATGTGTGCAGGTGATTGGTGAATAAAGCATGCATTAATTAATTAATTGACAAAAGTTCAAAAGTGAAGCTATATTAGTACATTGTGTCTTTGATATTCAAAGAAATATCCTACAAATCTGTACAATCCATTTAATGAAGTTGAACTGTGTGTATGTCTTCTACTAACCGTGTCCAGGCAAACAATTAACATTAAAAGAATAAAAATAAGAATTATAATGATAATAATCTTCAATAAATTAGTAACAAGAAGAGAGAAACTGATTGAGTTAGTGGCAGCACCATCAAATTTGCGGGTAGCTAGCTTCCTATAAGAGTTAAAATAAAATAATAGTTAAAAGTACATATAACACTAAAGATACATTATTGAATAGAAAAATGACCAAAATGATAAGTTGTTACCAAACAAACTAAAGATTATGATAATATAAAACTATAAAAGTATGACAAAAATCTTGGATTTAAAATAAATAGATTTTATTATTTAAAATGAAGTAACAAAAGTGCAAACCCCCAGCGTTACTATACACTAGCTAGCTATTTCCTCAAACAATATATTAGGCATAGCTACACTTCATTGTTGCTCATGGAATAACAATGTAGATGTAAATTCTGTCTTTGAAGTTAAACACAGAAGAAACATTCACCAATATATCTCCCCACATCGTAGCTCGTACAATAAGTATTATTATTATTATACAAACCTTGTGGCTTGCTGCTATTTGTGTCACCTTCTGCTTTTTCTTAGTAGAAGGTCTTGAATCATCATCCTGTGAAATGATAAGGAGTGATCCATCATATTTTACTGAAATAGGAAGTTGAAGAACTTGACATTTTGGTTCTACTTGTTTTTAGACTTTTTAATATTCTGAATGAGGTGCAATTGTTGATGACTTCTGTACATACTGTACAATATATTCAAGCATGTAATATTCAAACTAGTGCCACTAGTGATATATCAAGCTCAACATTTATGGAAGGATAGGAATTATCCTCCTTTAAATCCACCCAAATATTTAATTCTAGTATTACTGTAGACATACTTAGAGTATGTCTTCTAATGTAACTATTTTAAGAATCAGACTAACAGCTACTATTGCACTGAGTGAATGCATTAAAATTAGACACTATTCTCCAAGATTTAAAACAGCTTATTTTCACTGACTATGTCAAAATATTCAATTCTGATTTATTGTAACACCTATATAATCACTTCGTAATTATTACTCCTTACTTAAAAATAATAGATTTATTCATGTAATCATCAAAGTGTTACTCTAATAAATATAATACAAAACAAAGGGAATGATAATCCACATGATCTGAATGCTATTAAGTCTCTTCTAGTTCTCTTTTATATAAGTCTATTCTATATTCTATTCTCTATAGTCTCTGTAGTCTCTTCTGGCCTCTTCAGTTCCTTCTAGTCTTTTTAGTCTTTTCATGTTTCTTCAAGCCTCTTTAGTTTCTTTTAGCTCTCTTCTATTCTCTTTAGTCTCTTCTATTTAGTTAGCTATATTTACAGGGCCAAAAAATTACAAACTACCTTGTTATCTACAAGTTCATACCAAGTTTAGTTTATAAACCTTGCAATCCTGGCTGAAGACTCAACGTTAACCACCTTGACAAGGCTGTAACTTTCTGGAAACCAATTGACAAGTTTGCAACTTTTTTGAAATCACATTGACAGCACTGCACTGGGAATGTCACTTCCTGCGCTAGTGTTCCGCTATATGCTAGTCTAGAGTGAAGTCAGACAACACCCCAAACAATCGAAGTTGATAGGTTTTTTGTTATTATATCGAAATGAAAAATGAGATGATGACACTACAATAAGTAAATGAATAGAAAGTCGAGTAGTTACAATATGCAAAGAAGAGATGCTTTGCAATGAAGTAAGGTTCCAGCTCAAGTGGCTAGGAGAGTTGAAGCAGAGTGACTTGATCCATAACTGCAGCTACAACAACTGAACTGGACTGAGCTGGATCAGTCCACTATACTATAGCTCTGTCCAAGGGGGGGATAATGTGTGAATGAAGTGTGAATACATGTTTCTCAAATGAATGAGGTGCTAATTAATTTACTGTTTTTTGTGTTATTATTGTCCTTGCTTCACCATCTTGCTTGCTTGCTCCAACACACATAACCACATTGAAAAGTACTTGTTATTTCATTTTAATATAATAAAAAAAGATTTAATATAATAAAAGATAATGTTAATGCAATGAATTAGCTAAAACTTGAATTGTCTGATTTTAATTCAAAATTCAATTGTTTGTTTTTGAATTAAAACTTGATCACTCCGTTTACAAAACAATGTCAGTAATAAATATGATGGCATAAACAGTACTTATAAAGACACCAAAATTACAGCGCATTCTCGATTGTTCAAATTAATTATTGAAAAAATCAGATGTGAAATGCATAAAAGTATGAATACAATAATTAACAATGGTGTGCTTGAGCACAAATATCGAGCGAGCCTACCCAAGATAACAAAACCACAGTATATTGTTACTCATAATTTATATTAGCTCAGTACCTGAGTAATAGAACTTCTATATTATACTTAAGCCATTCTGACTAGTAACACTTGAACAAGCTCTCAGCTAAAAAAAAAAAAAAAAAAAAATAGGCCAGTGTTATCTGTAATTTTAGCCAGCAATAATGGAATTACTATCTTACCTCAATTTCCTGAGTAGTCATTATGGTAACTTCTGTAGTATTTAAGCTACCAGTAATTCTTGACAACAAGCTCTCAGCTTAAAAAAAAACAAGACCATTAATTTTAGCAAAGAAATACAAAATTACTTTCTTACCTCATTTTCTTGAGTAGTAACTTGTGTACTATCACATTTGAGCCATTCTGACTATCTGAAATTATCAAGACATTTATGACGACTATAGCTCTCAGCTACAAAAAAGATAGTCCAGAGAGTAATTTTTCGTAATTTTAGTTAACAATTATTATTTATGTATCTTGAAACAATTTCATGGCGGCGATGGAGCCAAAGTATGCCCATTATCCAAAGATTATTACCTAGGAGGAATCTATAGAAGATTCTTGAAATTAACAAGAATCCAGGAACACCAAGGAGGTTGAGACACCTTCATAGCTAGTAGAAGCAATACTTGGGGACAAAAGCAAGAAAGACTGGAATGTGGAACTGTTTATAAACAGACGTAATTTGTCATTTGAGGTCAACAGGGGAACATATTGCAGTGTCATAATTATAATCCAAAGCTACTTTTAACTCTATCAGTAACTCTCCATTGACGAAATCAAATGCAAAACTTGTCACTTTTGGAGGATACAGAATTATACCATCTGAGAAAGTTTCTTTACTGTGTAAATACAATGGAAAATTGTACCCCATTCAATTTCATATTTTTGATGATGTACCAAATGTATTAGGACTAATAACAAGCACTGATTCATATGTGTTGAAGGGATTATTCTACAACGTTTTAGTGATTCATTAAATGACTTTGCAGATGTGTTTACTGAACTGGAATACATTTCAACTGTTGAAACTTATACTCACTAATTTCATAACATACAAACATAATATATCTAGTGCACTTATTTCTAATAAAAAGAAAATCTATGGAATAATATATATTACTAGCAAGTACCCCAGTGGCGCTTGACATATTGCAAAGTAAGAATGCAGTAGCACAAGTTATCTTACTCAGTTATCATTCTCTACCATTGGTTAAGGTTACATAAGTTTCCCTCTCCTACTCTCTTTTTTCTAAACTATCTGAGCTATTCTTCTACACACCTCTCTTAACTTCAGCTCTTTTTCTTGAGTCATGGAGCCCCCTTTTACTTTGTCTATCTCTCCTGCTTCTGAATTTCTTTCCTGAGAAACTTTTGTCTTTTATTTCGTACTTTAGCCTTTCTTTTGAAAACTAACCCCCGCCTTTACTCGTCGGTTCCACCCGCATTTTAGTTATAATTAATCGCTCGCCTTTTTGCCTTCTCTTCTTTTCAGTTACGATTAATCGCCTTTTACCTTCTCTTCCGTACACTTTCGCCTTCCTTTTTGAAACCTACGCCCGCCAATTGCACACCCGCTTTTTAGAAGTAACCAGCACGTTCTACTGATTGTGACGATACTTTATCTACCATAAATGAACGATGCTTTACCGAACCATACAAAGCTCATGATTCATGAATACACACACCGTCGTTGTCGTCGTTACTGACACACAAGCGTATTATTATATAGATTCTTTTGGAATTATAACACAATGTTTTATAATAAATAGAATTTAATAATTCTAGCATAATCCAGCATAATCTGAGCACACAATTCCCTAATTCACTTTTTACTGAAATAATGTGTACAAATAAGTATAATAATGCCAGCTTTGAGAGTGATCACAAGGACGCGTTTCTGCCTCACTGACTCCCATCCCTACTGACTTCCATCACTCCCATTCATACTAAAATATTTTATCCTGCTTTGCTTATAAAGAGAAGAATCACTGGCTTTCTGCGACCATTCAGTCTCGTTAGGTCTATTTGATGACTTATTAAAGACACTATTATAAATGTATTGCTTACAACTGCTAAATCCCCACATTATGATAACAACAACAGTTGCTATTTTTTGTTTGTTATTTGAGTTTGTCTGAGAAAGTTCGTTGCATGATGAAGGCATTGTAGAAGGAGTATTCAAGAATGTGGTAGAAACCTATCATCAACATTCTTCACACGCAGCTACCTCTAATTTAGTAACATGAACACAGTACTTACCTTCATTTTTTCTCATGAGACCCATGTTAAATAATACCTCATTTCCTCCTGATTCTTTTCATATTTCATGTCATTTTGTTTTACACTTTTATGCTAGCTAGGCTTGCTACCAGGTTTAGTATGTATTGTAGTAAGTTACTAGCTCTGCCTTGTCCACTCTTTCCCTAGTTTTTGTACCCGGGTTAGTTGCATTACTGCACATTTACCTTAGAGGAACAAAGATGACTATCAACACTATAATTGCATGGATACTCTTAACCC
>WLWI01003537.1_pt1 | contig 13391 bp, 10 predicted proteins | sample 6701501 | NCBI WGS metagenome assembly WLWI01 (sample SAMN12718690, study PRJNA515312) | sponge metagenome | isolation source: marine sponge | host: Mycale hentscheli | place: New Zealand: South Island, Marlborough, Capsize Point | collected 2014-11-01
ATGGGAAGATTATTATAACTTCTTGAGACCACACACTGCGCATAATGGTAAAACGCCTTATGAAAAACTAAAACAACGTATGCTAGGATAGAATAATTGTGTCAGCCTAAGTCAGAGAAAACACAGTCATACCTTCTTTTTTAGATAGCTAGCGGCAAATAATTGGAGGGGACCAAAAGTAGTCTATTTTTCAAATCGAACTAATTCTTTTGTAAAGCCAACATTGGGGTACATGCGAATATTTGCTTCATCGGACTGAATTTCTTTTACTAATCCGATGCCCGGGGCGTACCAACGAGTATTTTTAACATTGACAGTCATTTTGGGTTGGTAAGCGTATTTTCCTTCACGAATAAATTTCTCACCCGTCGACTCAATTCGAAGACAACGGGTATATTTCCCCGCTGGAACTTTTACAACATCATCGATAGCCACAATCGATGTTAAGACCGGAATAGCCTCGATAACATCTTGAGAACCAGGTTCTGCATTATTGTAAAGATGACTTATGATTATATCGTTCCACGTATTTTCAATTACAAATGGCTTGTTTAGGATTGTAGAAGAATATTCATCATTTTTTAGTTCTTTACCATTGTCTAGTATTACCCGTGCAATTCGTATACCTTCTTCATCTTCCTGCAAATATAATTTAGCCCCTTTAAAATATTTTTGGATATAATCGCCTTCTTCAATTCCGATATTTTGTACAATCTCCTTTTTGTGCTTAAGCTCCGTTACACTATTTTCCCGAATTGAGTAGTGCCAGGTGTATCCACCAGTCAATGGGTAATAACTATTGTTCATGTCAGAACAAGAACTCACCAATAGAAAGATTAATAAAAAATATTTCTTTCGTATTGTTTGAAAAAACGGCTCAGTCAATATTTTTTCTTTTGATGTCAATTTGTAAATGAGTCTAATAATTATTGTGGGGTACGAATATCCATCTCATGTTGATTATGCGGTAGTGGAGGATTATGCTCTACCTTTTTTACAACTAGAATAACCACTAGCAAAGTGTTGCCGTAAGTAGATAATACAAGTAATGATAAGCGAAGATTCTAAAGATTTTATTACCTCTATTGCCCGATGCATGGATGTTATCCGTGCATTCGATAGTGAAAATGCAGAGATGACTCCGGCTGATGTTGCTGCCAAAACTAATCTGACACGCGCTACTGCCAGGCGGATACTATTGACTTTGAACACACTTGGCTATGTGGCTTCAGATGGAAAGTGGTTTCGTTTATCACCCAAGATTCTGGATCTGGGGTTTTCCTATCTTACTTCAATGAAAGTGGGACAGGTTATACAACCAATCATCAATACAGCAGGCAATAAAGTAGGCGAAACCTGTGCTATTTCCGTCATTGAGGGAACTGACTCTATCAGTGTTGCGCTAAGTGCTATTGATCGTTATGACCGGGTCTCGTATTTTCCCGGCACACGTTTTCCCGCGTATGTCTCGGCTGCAGGGCGTGCCATTATGGCGGAATATGATGCAGAAAAAATCGACAGTTTATTGAAACAAACTAAACTACAACGATTTACCGAGAAAACCATCACATCGAAGCCCTTGTTAAAAAAGGAGCTGGATAAAATAAAGCAACAGGGATTTGCCTGCGTTGATAGTGAGTTAGAAATAGGCCTTTTCACGCTAGCTGTACCTGTTCGTAATGATCTTGATAAGGTTGTCGCAGCCGTAACCTTTGGTGGTAACGTTGCCAGGATCAACAACAAAAACATCAAGAAGAAATTTTTACCGGATTTGCAGAAAGTAGCCAGGGAGATCGGACAATTGCTTCCTGATCGACATCACATTATGTAAGAAAATTATATTTTTTAAACGCTAGTATCTAAGTGCATTGGTTTTAAATATATACTGCCAGCGACAGCATATTTGTTTACTCACTAAATCCTGCCCCCTCAGGTTGAACACCAGGCTCTTCTGTAAAAATATAATCACTTTGAAATACTTTTCTGTCTCCATTGGGTGCCCACCAAATCCAGATAGCTTGAACGGTTTCCTCACCTAGATTTACCATTTTATGTACTTCGCCAGGTCTTGTGTAAATTGAGGTACCCTTCGTTACTTCCCGAGTTTCATCTCCAACAGTCCACAAGGCTTTACCTGAAATAATATAGTAAATCTCAGGCGTCTCGTGTTTGTGCCCATGATATATGGCTTTCGGAGCAAGTTCCCACGTGCCCATATAAATATCATCGGGTTGAGTACGTCCTTCTATACCAGCGCCTACCAATGTTTTCCAACGATGAATGGGAAAATCATTTGTTTCCCAGTCAACGCTTGATTCGTGCAAGAATGTATCTCCCTCTACGGATGTTGTATCTGCTTTTGAAACAACCGCCAGAAGTCCAATAAAAATGATAAGTATGACTCGTAACATATTGAGCTCCTCACTTTTCAAAGATAAACCTACACCCAATCTTTTACTCCATATCTCGTCTTGATATCTAAGGTTTCGCAAACTCACTTGCTGCCTTATCAAAAGTCCTGGCAAGCATATCAACCAAAGCATCAACATCTTGTTCGGTAAAAACGAGTGGTGGTGAAATGATCAGGGTGGTACCCAGGTTTCTAATAAACAGCCCTTCTTCACGGCTTGTCTGCTGTATAAACTTAAGAAAAGGATCGCCAGGCATGAAGGGGGTTTTGCTTGTTTTATCGCTCACCAGTTCGATTGCCATCATCAGTCCTTTACCCCTGATATCACCGACGAAATCAAAGTCAGAAACCGTTTCTTTTAGCTTCGTCAGGCAATAGCTGCCCACTTTGCCCGCATTACCTGGCAAGTCTTCATCCTCGACAATCTGCAAAGCGGCATTGGCAGCAGCACAGGCGAGCGGGTGACCTGAATAAGTAAAGCCATGCAAGATGGCAGCGAGAGGATGATCAGAATCCCAGGCCGAGCGTACTCTTTCGTTTACGACAGTTGCGCCCAATGGTACGAAGCCGGAATTGATTCCTTTTGCCAGGCACATGATGTCTGGCTTGACTCCCCATCCACGACTACCAAACATACTGCCACTACGACCAAAACCGGTGACGACTTCGTCGGCAATGAGTAACACACCGTATTTATCGCAAACCTCTCTTATCAATGACCAATAGTTATCGGGCGGTACGATGACCCCACCAGAACCCTGTACAGGTTCGGCAATGAAGGCTGCGACCGTATGTGGACCCTGGTGGACGATTTCTCTTTCGAGTAAATTTGCACAAATCTTGCCCAGTTCTTCCGGATCATCTGAATAGGGATTGCGATACAACCAGGGAGTATCGATCTGGAAACAATGTGGAAGAACTGGTTCGTACATAGATCGCAGGTGCATCTGCCCACCAATGGACGTGCCACCAAAGTGGACACCGTGATAGCCCTGCTTCAGCGATATGAACTTGGTGCGTTGTGCTTCACCGCTCAATTTCCAGTACTGGCGTGAAAGTTTAAGTGCCGTTTCCACGGCGTCCGAACCACCGGAGCCGAAGAATGCCCGTTGCATGTCTTCCGTCGCCGCCAGACGCGTTAATCTTTCTGCAAGTTCCATCACCGGTTGATTGCTGGTATCACCAAAGGTTGTGTAATAGGGCAATTTTTCCAGTTGTACGTTGATCGCCTCTTTTACTTCCTTACGGCCATGACCGACATTGACACACCACAAACCACCCTGCGAATCCAGATAACGCTTGCCTTCGCTATCGTAGATATAGACACCTTCAGCCCGTTCGATGACCAATGGCGAAGCTAGCTCAGCAAGCTTAGGAGCTGCCATTGGATGCCAGTGATGTACCTTAGATGCTTGTTCATTTAGTAATGCTACTTTTCCCATTTTGTATTACCTCTATGTTAAATTCGACGAAACGGACTGCTTGTTGACAGGTGTTATCGCATTGCCTGCGATTTCCTGTAACTTGCGTTTATCAGGTTTGTTGTTTGGCAGCAGTGGCAAGCGCTCCTCAATTTTTATGATTTTTGGCACTTTGTAATTGGCGAGATGCTGATGACAATGTTCAAGCAGGGATTGTTCTTCAACAGTTTGTCCGGGCGCGAGTGTGACGAAGGCATAGCCGACTTCATGGTAAGTGGGATCCGGAACACCAACTACACAGGCAAGACTGACGGCGGGGTAGGCTTCCAGCACCTGTTCTATTTCTCTTGGATAAATATTGTACCCGCCTGACTTGTACATATCGGATAAGCGACCTACCAGCACGATATTACCGTCGTCTCGTTCAATAGCCACATCTTTCGTATGCAGCCAGCCTTCTTCATCGATAGCTTCCTTTGTTGCTTCAGGTAGTCGCCAGTAGCCTTTCATTATGAAAGGACCACGGATCTGGATTTCACCTTTCTCTCCTTGATTCACTTCATTGTTATTTTCATCAACAAGACGAAACTCACAATCACTTACGGGTTTACCCACGCTTGACGCCAGCAGTTCAATATCATTAGTCGAGGCAATGGCCGTCGCTGTGCCTGCGGCTTCTGTCAGGGCGTACATGGTTGTAATTCGAGGGCAAACTTCATCGGTAATACGTCGTAGGAGATCCAGAGAAGTACTCCCACCGCTGTAAGAAACTTCATTAACTGAAGAAAAATCGGTACTGGAAAAATCGGGGTGATCCAGAACACTTTGCAACATGATAGGTACACCACCCCAGACAGTTATTCGCTTTTCCTCAATCATCTTCAGCTCGATACCGGGGTCGAATTTTTCCAGGAAGCAATTTGTACCACCGACAACGAGACAATAAGTGGTACAGGCAATTGCTCCGGCAATATGATTGATGGGATAGACATTTATCAGCCGGACATAGCTGTTCGAACGTAGTGCTCGCTGCACATGGGAATGACGAATGGCGCCGTAGTGATGCAGGATAGCGCCTTTAGGTTTGCCAGTGGTACCAGAGGTATATACCAGCATCGCCGCATCCAGGCTGTTCACATCTTCCCGCCGGTCCTGATATTGCTGATGACTAACTGCATCACTCTTTAACAGGAAGTCCGCATAGGAAAGGGCACCATGATAGGGTAAGCCGCTTTGAAGTATGACAATGTCCTGAATACTTTCGATACCGTTCTGAAAATATTGCAGGTCCTCGTCATATTGCCGCTTATCAACTTGAGACCTCGCGAAAATCACCTTTGGTTCGGAATCAGAAATAACGTGTTCCAGTTCATCTCGCGTATAACGTGGATTAAGACCAAGCCAGATACCACCAATGGCCGTTGTTGCCAGGAAAATAATCAAGTAATCACTATGGGGTGGTGAAAGCGTGGCGACACGGTCACCTTTCTCTACGCCAAGTGCTATGAGACTTTTAGCGCATGTCTCTACTTCACAAAGTAGCGCTGAATAAGAAAGTGAATGTTCCCCGTCACAGGCCGCTTCCTTGTCCGGACTATTGGCTGCATGCCGATACAGGTAATCGCTGATGCGATCATGCTGAAAATCTGCCGGGTTAATATTCATTTCCGAGAAGAATAGAAACTACTTATTAACGTCAATCACAATGCGCCCGCGAACCTTGCCGGCAACAATATCTTTTGCCTTATCGATTACTTCTGACATAGCGACGGTCGTGGCGACAGCGCTTAGCTTTTCCACATCCAGATCAGTGGCAAGGCGAGACCATGCGCGTTCCCGTATTGCTCTGGGTGCCATCACCGAATCGACACCAATCAACTTCACACCGCGTAGTATGAAGGGCAGGACAGAAGCAGGCAGATCGTTGCCGCCTGCCAGACCACATGCGGCGACGCTCGCGCCGTATTGGCATTGAGCCAGCACATTCGCCAGAGTGGTACCACCGACACTATCAATAGCACCTGCCCAGCGTTCTTTTTGAAAGGGCTTACCCGGCGGGGAGAGTTCATTGCGATCAATAAACGCTGCTGCCCCCAGCTCTTTGAGGTAGTCATGGATTTCACTGCGTCCTGTTGATGCGTGCACCTCATAACCGAGTTTATGTAGTAGAGAGATGGCGACTGAGCCAACACCACCGCCAGCGCCAGTTACCAGGATCGGCCCCTGATCTGGAGTTACGCCCTGATCTTCCAGGGCCAACACACATAACATGGCTGTATAGCCAGCCGTGCCAATAGCCATGGCCTGTTCGAAATTAAATGCCTCGGGCAGGGAGATTAGCCAGTCAGGATTGACACGTTGTTTTTGAGAATAACCACCCCATTGCGTTTCCGACATGCCCCAGCCATTAACGATGACTTTATCACCAGGCTGCCAGGAATCGACTCGTGATTCGACTACCGTCCCAGCCAGATCGATACCACAAACCATCGGTGTACGACGACAAATGGACACGCCTGTTAAGGCCAGGCCATCTTTATAATTCAATGATGAGTAGGCTATCTCTACCAGAACGTCCTCATCAGGTAATTGCGATTCTTCAAGCTCCTGTAAGGATGCTTGTGGTTTATCATCTATCTTGTCAACAACAATTGCTTTAAACATTTTTCTACAGCCTTTAGTTAATTAATTTCATGAGTGAAAGAATTTCCTTGCGGCATTCCGCACGCATTGCCAGCATTGTTTCCTGGGGCAGGGAGAGGATTTTTTTGCACCAATCGCTAGCCGCATCTCCTGCATTGTTTTTTGTAGTCAAATCGTCGATAAATCCACTACGCTCAGCTTTTTGCGGCGTGAGCAGATATCCTTCCACACAAAGGCGTTGGGCAAGATGACTTCCAACGAGTCGCGCCAGTATCTTGTTCACCTTTGCTGGTAATTGAAGTCCAATTTTCACTTCAGGCACACCCAGTTTGTAGTCCCCATCTTCCATCACGCGATAGTCACAAAGCGCAGCAAGTATGGCACCACCACCAAGACAGTGACCAGAGATAGAAGCGGCAATCGGAATCGGGTAGCTGGCTACGGTATTGAGTAAGTTACTTAACAGAGAAAAAATTTTGTCTTTATTATTATCATCCGCAAGAGAAAGTGCTTTGGTGTCGAGACCTGCGCAAAAGCGGCCTGGCGTGCCGGTAATAATTACAGCATGATCACCGAGTTTAGAAGCCTGGTTTAAACTCTCTATTAATTTTTCCATTAACGATATATCCAGGGCATTAACAGGGGGTCTGTCAATTGTTATCAGGCAGGTTCGATTTTTTTCGTCAATGGAAAGCATAAAAAACTTTACTTATCGATGTGTCATTGAGTAACAATTTGAAACAGTTCTAAATTATTCCCAATGCCTGTTTCGCCGCTCGTTCTCCTTCTTCTACCCCTCGAGACCATAGCTGTTGACCAGATAATTCTGAATGGCCAAAGGTAATGCGGCCATAACCCTCTCGGATTATATTTCGTGGCGTAGCAGCACCATTCTTGCCAAAATAAAAACCCGGCTGTGGTGCGACATAAGCGTGCCCCCAGCGATTCAATATTATCGCCGCGATATCACGTTTGGCATCAAAGCCCGCCATCCCAAATAGTTTTTGCATCTGTTGTCGCACTTTAATTTCAATATCGCGGTAACTACTGGCAAACAATTCATTTCGACCGACGATCGTCTGTGCCTGCAAAGGCAAACCCTGATGGAGATAAGGTACATAAAAGGTGAGCACGGTGGGTTTAGCTGGGTCGAGCGGATCGACCTGGTCCTCGATCACCATTTGACGACGAAGGTTAGTGTACCAGCCAAAGCCACTAAACCATTGTGCGGCTGCGATACCTAAATTCTCCATGAATTGCCAGTTCCTGACTGCAACATTGACTGTCAATATCGGTGCATGAAAGAACTGTTGGTAGGCATCGTAGTGGGTAAGAGGTAAGTCGCGTAGTATGTGTTTATTCACCCAAGCGCCACTTGCCATCACAACTGAGCGGGCTTTCACACGATGCAGTTTTCCACCCTTATGATAGACGACGTTCACATACTCTGCGTTCTTCGGATCGCCTTTGTGTTCGATGTGCACGGCAGTGGAATCCAATCGAATACGGATTTGTTGATTGTTTCGATCCAGAGCCTGCCAATTGATCTTGCCCCAAAGGACTTCACGTAAGTTGTTGCCGCCAGCAATGGCGTCAGGAATCATGGCTTTCACAAAATGCCGAATTGTACCGGTATTACCACCGGGCCAACTTACCAGGGTTAATTTTTGGGTATCCGCGGGGTCTATGCCACGTTCAGAATAAAAGTGGTCAGTGTAGGCACGCACACCCGGGAGATAAAAATCGAAACCAGCATAGGCTGAGACCTGATCACCGCCCATACCACCGCCAGCGGCGGCAAAAGCCTTGTCCACAAAGGGCATTACCTCGGCAGAGCACTTCAGCTCTTTGGTAATAAAATCCTTGTAGGTCATCGAATCCAGCCACGGTTCCCAATCAGTGCGTTGGGGTGCTTCGTAATAATTCTCAAGACGGACGAGGTCTTTTTTCACTTGTTCACTCATGGGTGCGTCTTTGAAATCATTCGCCCAGGGATCGACTACCCAGTCGCCACCTTTGTCGTTATCAAAAAAATAGCCGGTCGTCGCGCCCCCTCGTTCACTGTACATGGAGGTGTAGTGATCGATGGGTACAGACAGATTGTGTTGGCTGCCAGTGACTTCCTGGAAATTAAAATCAGTCGGTAAACCCAACTCATGCCAGTAGCGATGGAACAGACCGTATTTTTCAGCTATTTTCGGTGGCCACACCATGCCGTTTGAACCCTGGGGCGCGGTAAGATGTGTACCGTCCACCTCAAATTCGTTCTGCTTGGCTTCACCTCCGAACATGGCATGATTGTCGAGGATGAGGCAGGTTTGCTGTTTTTCGGCCTCTTTCATAAAGGTGTAGGCTGCACCGACGCCGGCAAAGCCACCGCCAACCACGACGGTATCGAAAATCTCACCACTGTCTTCGATTTCACCTTTGTAGTTGTATTGACTATCTCGAATTCCATGGGCTGCATTTACTACGTCTGCAGTATTGCCGTTAGATCGGGCGTAATCCCCCACGCCCGCATAACCGGTCCAGTCCTTTCCAAGCTTGGCAAGTTCGGCCTGATTGCTGGCGGCGTTGAGTTTTCCCGGAGCGCTCATCGAAAGTAGGGCTGCTCCACTTCCGACCAGACTTGTATTGATAAAGTCGCGTCGGGTGATAGATGAATTTAATCCCAGTTTATCCAGATCATCGGTTTTTTTGGCTCTGGCCATAGTTAGCTCCTTCTCAAACAGTTGTTTATCCACAACATCAGGTGTTTATATCTTGACATAAAAAGTGATTTTTATTAACGTAAAGGACGTAATACGTTCTAAGGTACGCTATACGCACAATAAGTGTAGCAAATACTGCTCGGAATTCCGAGAATAAAATGTTGAGGGAAGTCAGATCATATTGGCGCACGCTGTCAAGATATTTGGCGCGCCATGTCAAGCCACTTCCTTCCGTCCGATTCAGAATATTACGATCGGTAGATGCCCACAGTAGGATCGCCGTAGGTTTTGAAACAATCGTCAACCAATAATGTTGGGGGAAGTCAGATCATGTTAACCAAATTGAAATTATTCAAAAATTGTCGCCAGGCCTTATTTGCTTTTATGCCTGTACTACTAACAATGAGTTATGCCGTTGACGCGGCCCTGCTCGAAGAAGTTGTAGTGACTGCACAAAAACGTGAACAAAACCTGCAGGATGTAGGTGTATCAGTTACGGCATTCACTGGTGGACAAATCCGCGAGCTGGGTTATACCAATACCATTGATATTGCGGCGCAAACACCGGGTCTGGGTATCATTCAGTTTCACCCCACCTTAACGACCGTCAATATTCGCGGTATCTCTCAGAACGATTTTGCCGATCATCTCGAACCACCTATCGCCATGTATGTGGATGAAACATACGTCAGTGCCATGGGTGCCGGCCATGCACAGTTGTATGATCTTGAGCGTGTGGAAGTCCTGCGGGGTCCCCAGGGTACCCTGTTCGGCCGTAACGCCACCGGTGGTCTGATGCATTATATCAGCGCTGCCCCTACGGAAGAGAACGAAGGCTTTCTGGAATTTACTTATGGTTCTTATGATCAGAAAAAATTTCAAGGTGCCATAAGCGGAAGTTTAACTGAAAATCTTCTAGGACGTTTATCGTTTGCCGGGAACTTTCATGACGGCGTAGCAGAAAACCGCATCGGCCCGGATCTACGTGAAACAGAGCACTACGCCCTGCGTGGTCAACTGGAATACCGTGCCTCTGAGGATGTAACTTTAAAACTGAAAGTGCACCATGCAGAAGATGATTCTCTTGGCAATGCCTACACCCACACACCCATCGTAGCCGATGCTGATGGCCTCGGTATTAATCTTCCACCTGGTTCAACTGATTTCTTCGGTTACGTGGAACCAGACAATGATCCTTTTACCGGATCTTATGATTTCACTGGCTATTTCAAAAGAGCGATCACCGGTATAACGGGCAAGCTGGAATGGGATCTCGGTGGCATGACTCTGACATCTATTACCGATTATCTGAATATGAACAAAAATTACGGTGAGGACACCGAAGGGTCGCCAAATCCGGTATTTGTATTTGTCACTGACCAGGATTTTGAGCAATTCTCCCAAGAGATACGTTTAAGCGGGGAGGCGGGAGATAATCTGCGTTGGACCGGGGGCTTGTATTACCTGGATATTGAACATGCAGGAAATCTGGATTATTTCCTGGATCTACCATTCGCACCGCCTAATGCATTCAACGATCCGGCGAATTTTATTTCAGGTCCTACGTCTAATACGGTAAACAGTGATTCCTGGGCGATATTTGGACACATGGAATACGACTTTAATGACCAGTGGAGCATGATAGCGGCACTCCGTTATACCGAGGACGACAGGAAATTGGACTTTGTCTCTGCCGATGTATTGGGTGGTAACTTCACAGGACTCCCATTTACCCTGACTATCCCGTTCGCATTGGCGACAGATCCTGATTTCCTGGTACCGGGTGCGACCACGCCATCGGCTGATCTGTTTAATCAAAGTTTCAATAACGTCTCTGCCAAATTTCAGATCGATTGGCGCCCCAGCGATGACACTCTCTTGTTTGCGAGTTTCAACCGCGGTCATAAAGCAGGGAATGCGCGTCTCCCTGCAGGTGGCAACCCTACAGCACCGCTTTCAACTTTCCCACACGATGAAGAGGTGTTGCACAGTTGGGAGTTAGGGATAAAAACGACATTCTGGGACGGAAAGGCGCAGTTGAACGCCACCGGCTTTTATTATGACTACAAAGATTATCAGGGATTTATCGTTGTTCCTGGCGTCATACCGGCGGCATTATCTATTGTTAACCTGGATGCAGAGGCCGTGGGTGGCGAGATAGAGCTTATACTCCAACCGACAGAACGTTTGGGATTCCGTTTCGGAGCATCCTTTGAAGACAGTGAAGTAAAAGATGTGGAGTTGCCGAGCGGTCGCCTGGTCGACAATGACCTGCCCTACGCACCGAGTTTTACACTCAGTGGCCTGGCACGCTACGAGTGGCCGGCATTCAACGGCACCATGGCCATGCAAGCGGATTTCAATTACAGCGATGATTATTGTTTCAGCGTGCTCTGCGCACCCCTGGATAAAGAAGATGATTACATTATTGGTAATTTCCGGATGAGTTATACGACCAGTGATGAACGCTGGAGTGTGGCTGCCTTTGTCAACAACGTCAGTGATACCCACTACCGGCTCTATACCCTGGATATCAGTGGTCTGGGTATTGCCAATGATGCCTACGCTAATCCACGCTGGGCTGGCGGTACCATTTCATATAACTGGAAATAAAACAGAACATAATCGATACAGATATCCCAACATATCTGTATTTCTATTGTGAAAGACAGGGATGTCTATTTTTTAGTTAAAATTTATTAATTACTTCCTCCTCGAAAGAAGAAAATGATTACCATCACAACTGCGAAGTTGTGGTGGCTACTTTTTTCTCATTGAGCTTATCCATATAGGAGTCATTATATGGCCCGTTTGCCTTCATTGTCTGGTCCAGTTGATTTATTTGACGTCTTTCGAGCATTTCCAAAATTTGCAAAACCGGTTTTTGAATTAAGTCATCTCGTCATGCGTGGTGAATCATCTCTTAGTGCTGGTGAACGAGAGATGATCGGTGCCTTTGTGTCCGGTCTAAATGGTTGTGACTATTGTTACGGCGTCCATAAGGATGTCGCAGATGCCTTTGGAATGGAGGAGTCATTAGTAGAACAGTTAGTGACAGATTATCAAACAGCTCCTATTGATAAAAAGATGAAGGCATTGTTGTCTTATGTAAAAAAGCTGACAGAAACACCCTCTCGTATAACTGACTCAGACGCTAAAGCGGTAATGGATGCTGGCTGGAATGAAGAGGCGCTACATGATGCTATTTATGTTTGTGCGATTTTTTGTTTCATGAATAGAATTGTTGATGGAACAGGTGTTGTGTTAAATGAGAATGCAATGATCCCGCACGAAATTGCGAAGGAAGATGATCTCTATCTCCAGTTTTACGAGGAACTGGGGATTAAGTCATGACAACATCACAGTTTGACGTAGTTATTATCGGTGCCGGACATAATGGATTGACCTGTGCAGCTTATCTGGCCCGTAAAGGTTTGAAAGTAAAGATGCTCGAACGCCGCCATGTAATTGGCGGGGCTGCGGTAACGGAAGAATTTCATCCGGGTTATCGTAATTCAACGTTTTCCTATGCAGTGAGTTTGCTCAACCCGAAAGTCATAAACGATCTTGAACTAAAAAAATATGGACTGGAGCTCAAGGAGCGTGAGTTTACCGCCTTAATCCTGGGAGAGGATAATCGCTACCTGTTTGCTGATAGCAAGAGGGAAGATTTTTTTGGGGAATTACGTGCACAGTGTCCTGGCGATGATGAAGCCTATCGAGAATTTGAAATAGTTATAGAACAGGTTGCTGATGTGTTGCGTGACATGGTTCTGGAAACGCCGGCCAACGTAGGTGGTGGTTTGATGGATATGTGGCGTGCCGGTTTAATAGCAAATAAAATTCGAAAGCTTGACCCGAAAATACAACGCGAGACTATGAAATTGTTCACCATGAGTGTTGCGGATTATCTTGAGCAGTGGTTTGGTGGGGAACTGTTAATGGCGCTTGAAAGTTACGTTGCCATGGTCGGCAATATGCAATCCGTCTATGCCGGAGGCTCTGCCTATGTATTGCTCCATCACATGTTTGGTGAAGTAAATGGTAAAAAAGGACGTTGGGGGCATGTTACCGGTGGCATGGGAGGTATTACCCAGGCAATGGCAAAATCGGCCGAAGCATACGGTGTCGATATTGAAGTCAATGCATCGGTCAAGAACGTCATTGTTGAGAATGACAAGGCTTGCGGTGTGATGCTGGAGGATG
>WLWI01003539.1_pt1 | contig 13389 bp, 8 predicted proteins | sample 6701501 | NCBI WGS metagenome assembly WLWI01 (sample SAMN12718690, study PRJNA515312) | sponge metagenome | isolation source: marine sponge | host: Mycale hentscheli | place: New Zealand: South Island, Marlborough, Capsize Point | collected 2014-11-01
AAAAAAGAAAAAAAAAAAAAAAAAAAAAAAAAAAAAAAAAAAAAAAAAAAAAAAAAAAAAAAAAAAAAAAAAAAAAAAAAAAAAAAAAAAAAAAAAAAAAAGAGGCCATGCTGAGAGTAAAGTAAAAACAACAACTGAGGTCCTGCAGAGATTTAAATGTAGCTAACAACAAAAAAAAAAAACGAGCAAAAAACAAACAAAAAAAAAGAAGCCATGCTGAGACCTAACTTGGAATTCAAAAGAAAAAACCCAAATCAAACCAAAAAAAAAAAACGAGGTCCTGCCGAGACTTGAACTCGGATCTTTGGATTCAAAGTCCAAGGTGCTAACCATTACACCACAGGACCAGGTGGATGTCAGCAGCCACCTGAGTATAGATTTTATAGATTAATCAAATACCTCTTAGAGTCCCTAATGGTTGTGGCATATGTAGACTCAGAGATAAGAAGATCTGGCTGACATTTGTCTATCCAGGCAGATCTAAATATATACATTTCCAAATTCATAACCAGTTACATCATGAATCTATTTTAAGGTTGATCTCACTACCACAAGTATAATAAAATGTTTAATGAATTTTCATGAAACAGATGGCTTTTTTCCCTTCGTATTATAGGTGGTGCTGGAGCTAGATTCAAACTCAAATTAGCAATAATCTGGCTTGACAATAAGTGAATTTTTTTTGCACCAATTAAATCTTAATGGCAATTATATTGAATGGTTTCTATGCAAGCTCAATATATTACCTATGATCCTAAAAAGCACCTCCCGATATTTCACATACATACACAAAGTTCATTAAAATTTCATAATATCCACATACCCTAGATGACGGTCTGGAGTCATATTGTAGTCTCCCTAGCAACAGCAATAATAAAAAAATACTTTTATATGTGCCAAATTTTCTAACATACTAGAATGGGTCAAAGTTAAAAAGTGTGAGCAATCAGTTGTTGCCATACAGCCAGCCACCAGTGCCAGAGGCATTGTTGTAGCTCACAGAATAGAGCTCAATTCACAAGTTCATCAAGTTACACAATTATTAACTGAATACTAGCAGTAAAGCCTTGCAAGCACACATGGTGAAGTAAAAAAAAAAATGTCAGAGAGAGATAAAAGTGGGAGCTAAAATCAGTAAGTTATTTAAGACATAAAACAAGAAACAGTTAGGAAATAAAAAAAAACAAAAGTTGCTCTGTAGCTACATCCAATTTCAATGAATGATGCACTAAATTTGTATTTTATTATACATAGTATGTTAACTACCCAGGTATTTCAATTAAAATGGAGTGGAGGCATAAACTTTCGAAGATTAAAGTATTATTACTATATCTTTAAGTTCACTTTCACTCAGCTCAACTGTTGTCTCAAGGGGCACTTTCATTAGGAACTTCAACTCCTTCAAACTAGCTTCTTAACTTCATTGGTAGCAAGCAAGACAGTTGTAACTGGAACAGTCAAGCTGCCTTCTACTATTACTGCTTTTTATTTTTATAACTGTGCCCCTTTCCTGTCCTCCCTCCCTCCTAGCGTATTAATGACAAGTATGATCCATGAACACTTCTGTCATGTAACTGGTTTCTTCTTCCACATAAGCTGTAATAACTCCATCAGCAATTCACATGGCTTTTACCCAGTCCTACACAGATACTCTAATGAGAATAAAACATTGTTATTGACAACTAAGATGCCTAGAAACCAAAAGAAGGAGATAATTTCTGTATCTCTCCTGTGCCCTTTGAAAGAAATTGCATTCTTGAAGGATTCAGTAGAGACAAAACCAACATGCACTGCTTGCAAGGATTCTCAGGAACTACAACTCCATCCAGTCAGCAGCTATTATCCAAATGCATCACGTAATAAAAGTAGTATTAGGTTAAACAAGTTTTACGGCACTAATTAACAAGTCCAAGAGGAATGCATTCTCACAGAGAACTAACAACTGACTCTGACTCACTGTGTAAACGACCGACTGGTCTCCGACCTTCACTTGGAACATGGCCGCGCCTAGCACATGACCGGCATAGTAAGCCTTGATCTCCAAGTCTCCACTCACCTATGGCAACATACGCAATAAAACATTCGTCTATGCATGGGAACCAAAGATGAAATAACTAAAAGTTAAATTTTTTTGGAATAAAACAAACAGAATAAAACAAACGTCCACAAAGCAACAAATAGTGCAGGTAGTACTATATTGCATGTTGTGTACAAATAAAATGAGGTCACCTTGACTGTCTGATGGAGATTGACTGTGATCACTTTACGCATGCAGTCTTGGATCATTTGTGATGTGAAGAAGTTAACTTCACCTTTCTTCTCAACTGTGATCTTCCTGTAGTCTTCCTGTGACAAAAAAAAAAAAAAAAAAAAAAATACTGTAATGTTAAAATAAATCATTATAACTAAAACCCCATTATAATATTACTTCATGCTGTCAAGTAACTATACACCATTTTCAAAAATGCTTGAAGTCAAACTGAAAAAAGGTGACCTGTTGAGTCTTACCAGCAGAATGGGGCAGATGGCCTTCGTTGGGTGTGTCATATACACCGGCCCCTCATAGCCACACATCTCAGTGAAATACGGCAGAGCCCCGCAGTGATCCAAGTGGAAGTGACTGTTCACACAACAACACACGACACACTCACTCGTACAGGAAGCTAAACAAACAACCCTTACCTAATTATGAGGCAGTCGATGTGTTCTGTGAGAGAACGTCCTGACTCTGTGATGTAAGTGAAATCCGGAAATCGCCGCTATTAAAACAGGAGGTGCTTAAAATAAGACATCTCTAACTATTCTAAGCAGCAGTTCATATATTAATAATATACCAAAACAAAACAACAGACTTGGAAACAAACAACATTGTTTTATCTTTTTGTGTGTAAAAATCTAAATGCGACTGTAATTAACCCTAAAAGGAACGTTACCATAGACAAGTAAAAGGGGTCAAATTTCTGGCATAACAACCATCAAATTCAAAACAACCACAAAAACAAATTTAAGCTTCAAATGCAGCCAAATAAGTGTTTGTCTTAATTTTTGCACCATGATGTCACTTACTTATTTGACCTTCATGGAGACCAGACAAACAATATTCTTAACTTCAGACCATAAATCAGTGAAGATTTAGTCTGACTAGTCACGTAAAGTTATGGTGCTACCGTTTCTCTAGCCTAGCTGTTCAAGCCTGTGATAACAATTACCAAGACTACGCTAAATTTCTCTAGATCAACATTATGGTGATGCTTTTTTACAACAAAAATTTCAAACAACAATGAAGAAATGTCAATAAATATAGCAAAAAAAATAAATTATTTTTCTGAAATAATACTCTTGTATAGAATAAAACTCATGGAACTTTAGCAAAGTTAGTTGAGTTTTAGATTATCTATCGTGTTGTTCAGTATCAGCTGGCATTTTTCTGTTATATGGACTTTTCAAACTATCATACTACAATATAGTTATGGAATCCCCATTTCTCCAGAATCTAACAATAGATAAGTTACTTAGTTTCTTACTGACGAGATTGTATAAGCATGACTGAACAAAATTGATTGATATTTGACTGGTTTATTGATTGTGCCTCAATTTGATATAATTGAAAAAGTGCATTGAAAGTTTTCACTAAAGTTTTTTTGCTATATTTTCAGATTTTCTCAATAACTAAAAATGCCATTTTGAATTGGACAAACCCTTGAGTGGTTTTCCAGATTTCTGATGTCACTATATTTTAAATGAGCTTCGTTTGGGTATCAGGATAGTGATAACTTAACAGTGTTCCAAACTATACTATACTTTTACATGCAATGTTTGCCAGTGCAATACACTATGGTGGTTTAAATGTGCTGTTCACAATCTCTTCTTTACCACCATTACTTCAATAAACAATAAAGTGCCCTGCCCACTTGGCGTGACTACCTGGTCATTATAACCCATATGCATCCCACAGTCCAGCATCACGTTTTTCCCACCAAGTGACACAATGATGCAGCTACGACCAACATCTGGGGAAAGAAAGTCAATGAAATTGTAAGCTGCATAGGATTATATAACTTTAGCAAGTTCACCTTGCCCGGCGCCTGTACTCGAGGGAGGTGAAAAAGGTAATAAAGTTCGTCGCTCTAGAAGAAAGCTAATGGCAACTCACCTAACGGGACAGCTTTAATTTCAGACATCTTGGTTCACGCTGAGTCAGCATAATCGGCCGCGGGGGCTGAAGTTCTTTGCCGGGGAGAGGGGGCGCGGTTTGAGTTCCAGCGGCGGCGGGGTAAAGGGTGGTTCTCCCGGTTGGAGGGGGTGGGGTCGCAGACATGTGATGGCGCATTTTTGGCGCCATTGTAAAAAAAAAACCGGTTTGACCGGTTTTGTGGGCTTCCTTCGTGTGCAACACGTGACTTCCGGCGAGGTACCTAGAGAGACTATAAAAGAAATCAAGTTCGCCCAAATCTTGATCCGTCTGAAAAGTGCCGAAGGGTCTCTTTGGAGGAAGCAGTCCGGTGAAAGGTCGGCCGCATGGACTCTACAATGAGCTCTGCGCAAGAAGGCCTACCTCCTGTATCGGCCGGGTCCACCTCTGCTGTAGCCGCAGAAGGGTATGTGCCCGTGTGCGTATCTTTATGAGGTGGTTCTTCTTGTAGCAAACGCTTCGTAGTAGTTCCAGAAATTCGTGACCGCTAAGTTCAGTTTTTGGTTTGGTTAAGTAGGCGAGCAGCGGGATTTTTGTGAGTGAACTTCCATGTGGTTTTTCTAGTTAATGCGCCACGCGACTTTCGGGCAGTAGAAAGAGAGAAACTATTGTTTAGCTTGTCTTAGTGCTGACCAGTACAACACGTGTATTAGTCCAAAGCTTTTGACACCTAGTCCTGGTTAAGGCCAACTTTTTTTTTTCACCTCTACGATTTTTGTTCTGTGTAGTTCTAGTGCCAGTTCAGTCCTGGTAAGGAGTTCCACACCTCAAAATGTCCCAACCTTAGAAGTAAAGACCACTGGAATAACCAGGGTTTCATCTCTGGAGGTCTCCCCTGAGAAGGAAGAGACTAATTCTGTGAACATGCACAATGCACAATCACCTGCAAGCAATACCCCCACTAATGGCACATCACATGGCAGCAAGCCCAAGGCTGACGGTGCCTTAGAAAGAATTGCTGCTCAGCTCCAAGCAAACCAACTGCTTAAAAACCAAACCATGGAGATTAAAACTGAAGCTGTGTTTACTGCGTCCACACTGACTACTACAACTACTGCCCGATCAGCAAGCTCTCCTTCTACGCCCTCAACTCCCACCTTCGACACTCCTGCCATGACAACACAGACAGTCAGCAAAGTGAACGTCAACAATGGCACTTCGAAGGGTACAGGGACTGGGTCAGTCACTGCAACACCCACTTCCTTCACTACAGCCGTCACCACTACAGCTAGCACCACGACAACTGCAGTTGTGGGCCAAGACATTCTCGGGAAGAGAGTTCGCAAACAGTCCACCAAGTATGAAGACTTTGAACAGCCATCCATTTTGGTACGGCAGGTTACTGATGTTTATTATTTAATGTTGAACGAAGTATATGCAGACATGTATATTTACCAAAATATGTGTATAGTAATGACAATGATGACAATAATAATGATAACAAAAACAACATATATGAGCACATAGGTAATCACCAAATACCCAAATGGTTGTCTAGTTAGTTTTATTTCTTGTGCCAATAATTTGCACCCAGAACCATTTTATAGTAAGTTAAGACTACAGAAATTAAAACGTATTTTATTTTTGACAGCCACCTACTAAAATACCTTCGTTGGAGTTGGTGTCCAAGGAGGGACGTGCCACTAATCAGCTTCAGTACTTGTCCAAATCTGTGATGAGAGTGTTGTGGAGACACCAGTATGCCTGGCCTTTCCGCCTGCCTGTGGATCCAGTCAAGCTCAACATACCTGTGAGTGCTGCAAGTATGTGTAGTAAAATTTCTCCCATCATTTTGGTGCAAGAAGTTAAATGGGGTCATTTGAACGAGGTAACCTTGACAAGGCCACTCGTTCCCTTTCTGTTATGGCAAATTTGCCTGCTTTGAGGGTAGTATATCTTCCTCCAAGTGTTGATAGATGGAATTTGCACCTGGATGTAGTGGCCCATCTAAGTCTAACCAGTCCAGTTGCATATTGTATAATATAAGCATACTTGTTTTGCTGTCGTTTACATGTTAAGGGGACTTTGGTTACATGCATGTTTAACAACTTGCTTTGAAATTCGTCTTAAAAACAAACCTACAGTGTTGTGTAAATCTATGATGGTGTGGCTTTCCCATACTCTATAATGTAACAAGTCTCTTAGCGTATCTTGTATTTGGGGTGTTGGGATATAACCACCATAGCAAACTTTCTGGAAGTAATATAGACAAATTTTATGTTGGATTATTTAGGATTATTTCACGGTCGTCAAGCACCCTATGGATATGGGCACTATCAAGAAGAAACTGGACGATAATGTGTACTACAGTGCTAAGGAGTGCGTGGCAGACTTTAGGCTGATATTCTCTAACTGCTCTGCTTACAACAAACCTCATCACGTGAGCTTTTAACCATTTATGTAAAGCTATCAGGGGAAGTTGTGATGTTTGATCTTAATTTATTTTATTAAGTTTTGACTGCTTGAAGAGTTTATGCGGTATCTTGTGCCATCTAATCAATGCTTTCCCTGGAGTGGTATAGTGTTGACACATAAAGTGTGGTTGTAGTTGAGTTAACTCAATATCACTATAAAGAAGGGGCTTTACGTAATCCTGTACTCTTCCAAACCCATTTAGTTTCAAAGTCTTTAGGTTGCTATGGTGGAGAGCTCAGAGTTAGTGTGGTTGCTGGGGTACACCCCACCAGTGTTGTAATAATGCCCACCTTTACATTGTTGCTTAGGTTATCAGTATATTATCTGTGGGCATGTAGCACTGGGTGTTGGTTTCCTTATCAACACAACAAGCCTGTGAATTGTAGCCTCCATTGTGCCAGATGTTACTTATTAGTAGTCACCTTTCCAAAGAATGATGTCTGCCGCTTTTGTCCGGAGAGCTATATTTGAGTTTCTAGGGTATTCCCCTGGTGACTGTACCTTGGCAAAGCCTTTTCAGTGCCAAGTCATGTGATATTGCTGTGTTGGATTAGCTTCGGTGGTGGTTATTTAAGCAGGAACAGTTAGTTGTGCAAACATGGTCCTCTGACAAGACGCTGAATTCCATTCCCATAAGAACAGTGTAGTAGAATATGGCAGCTATTGGGCTTGTGTGTGTTTGGCCGAGGCCAGTGTATGCCTTGTGTAGTTTTTGGTATGTAGCATTGTTAAAGCTGTGTGTGTGTGTGTTATAGTATGTTACCGTATGTTTTGTGCATGCACACTTTTAGGACATCTACATTATGGGTAAAACTCTGGAACAGTTGTTTGAGCAAAAACTCCTGTTGATGCCCAAAGAGGTAGGTGTATTTATTTTAAAGTGACATAAGTTTGGTGGGAGGTTAGGGTATCAAGAGAAAGGAAATTATTCTGCATTCGATGTATGGGGTACTCATGTTTATATATATTTTTTGTAATTCGAGTGTGTTTGTGAGACCACCGATGGTTTACTTTCTTGTAAAATAGGAGATGTTAGTGGATCCAATGATGAAAGCAAAGAAAGGAGGACGTGTGGGTGGAGTCAAGAAGCCTGCCACGCCTGTTGGCACACCTATCAGCTTACCTGCTGTCCCTCACTCCGTCCCTCACTCCACGGTGACCACTGCTCCACCTCAAGTCTCGGCTAGTGAAGTGGGAGGAGATGTGGTTGTAGCGACACCTCAGGATGTGGGGTCCACCACTGCTCCCAGTTCTCTGCCTGGGTCCACACCCTCTCAGCAGCTCCTTAAGGTTAGTGTGTGGTAATATCACCATCGTAACATTCTTTATGGTGAAGGTGCATGAAGGTCGGAGGGATGATATTTTTCTTGCATTTGGAAGTTGTGGCATGTAGTTCAGTCAATAGTGCCAGTTTTCAGATGGGCTTTGAACAAGAAAGGCCTGCTTCTGAGGGTAGTATATCTTCCTCCAAGTGTTGATAGATGGAATTTGCACCTGGATGTAGTGGCCCATCTAAGTATAACCAGTTCAGTTTGTGATAATCTGAGTAAGGGGTGTTGTGGAGGATGTTGAAAAGGGAAGATTGAGCCTCTGAATGGGTTTATTGTGGTTGAAATACTCCAGCTGTTACTACTCCCATACTTCAACCACGAATCTCTTGTCAGAGTTCAGATGAATATCTATTGCCAGTTGGAGTGTCTATTGCACCAGTTAATAGGGGCTTGATCTAACTTGTTTTGAAGCCGTGGAAGATGTCAAATTGGGGTGTTCACAGTTTGATTGCTCCTTTATGTTTGTAGGCTAGGCGTGGTGTGAAGAGGCAGGCAGACACAACCACACCTTCAACTGGTCAACCCAGTCCTAGTTCTGTCACGCCCACTAATCCTCTCTCCTCACTTCCTCCTCTCATCCCAAATCGCAGGGAGTCCACTCGGCAGGTGAAGAGGCCCAAACTTGATTTGCCTGGTGAAAAGTCATATGAACAGGTTTGTGTCCGGAATTTTCAGTAAGATCTTTAATAGCAAAGGTGGGTTGATGGTGTTTGAGTAAAATGATAGCAGTTGTTGTCAATTTTCCCCCTTGAACTTGCTCAATTTACCTTCAGTGTGTTCTAATGAGGTCACCAGATTGGATAGGTTGCTATTCGAATTTGTAGTTTTGTCGAGACATGAACTTTTTGTAAGATTAATGGTTATCTCTGTAGAATTATGTCTCTGAGAACTAGTTCTGTTTACTTAAAATGTTTTACAAATAGCACCCTGCTGAGTTGGACCATAATTGATATTGGGTTTACTCAAATATGTTTTGTTTTATTTTTTTCCCCCCTTTAGTCTCGAAAGTTGAAGCCACTTAGTGTTCAGCTCAAGTTTTGTTATTCACTTTTAAAGGAGTTCTTCACGAAGAAACACAGTGTGAGTGGTTTATTAAGTATCGTTTCTGTTCTCCCTGCGGTCCTGTTCCAATGTCTTCAATCGTGCAGTCAGTTTGTGGGAAAGAGGGGGGGGGGGGGTATTTAATGATATTTTGCTTTTTTTTCCTTCAACTTTTACTATCAGAGTTGCTATCTAACAATTTATAAGCTTGGGGCTATTTGGGAGGAGTACTTTGGGACATTTTTTTAAGTTTCTTTACAAAAATTGTTTGCCTACCTTCAGAGGATCACTGAACTTTGGATAAAAAAATCAAGTGTCTTTGAACCATCAACGGATTTTACATTTTGATCTAAGTTATTATTATTATTTTTGTTCACTCTATTTGCGGTTGTGAATGTTTCAGATTTATGCATGGCCGTTCTTACAAGCGGTAGATGCTGAGAAGTTAGGTTTACGAGATTACCACGACATTATAAAGAAACCCATGGATCTTGGGACTATGAAGGTAACACCTATCTCCATTCACATGTTCTTTGGAGTTCAATTTTTATATATGTATTTGTAATTATATAGAAAAAGATGGAAAACAGGGAGTACAATGACCCCACTGAGTTTGCATCAGACGTGAGGTTGACATTTACTAATTGTTACCGCTACAACCCGCCTGAACATGAAGTGGTGAAAATGTGCAAGAAGTTACAGGCAAGTTTAAGTTTTAGTTACTAGGGTACCGGCATTAAACTATTGACGCCAACAATGTGGTTGGTACTGCTCATACGGGGCTCATATGGAAAAGGAACCCAGAGAGCCAAAAACAACGTTAGAGTTTAAGAGGGGTAAACAGTAAAAATACACAGTGTGTTCCATGTAAGGGACCCTTGAAAGAGAGAAAAGTATGGGAAACCAAGATTTCTAGGGGGTGAAAGCTTTGCCCCCTCCACCCGTCAAGGATAAGTGGGTTATGTTTCACATTGTTGTAATGTAGCCAATAGCGAGGGTGACTTAGCTAAGAATGGCTGCTCACTATACAGACACCGATTTTTAATTTTTGTTGCAAGTACTTCAGTCATGTACAATCCTTGCAGAAGCTGCAACATAAGCGTAATATGGATGATTCACAATGCATACAACAGTTACAACACAAGGAATTGTTATGTCATCTGATATCCATTACACCTAATAATCCCACAATAATTTTTTTTTTACATATCAGGTACGATATGTATTGGATGAGTTTTTTTTTTTTGTGAAGCAGTATTTATTGAACATTAGGTCCTTGGGGGAGGACTGGCTCGTTTAGTTGTGGGTGGTTGAATTAGGGGTTGTGTGATAATGTTATTAGGGACACAGATTAGATGAGGGGTGGGGGGTACTTACCTGAATTTGCTTAGTTAGTTGCTGGTTATGGTCAATGGCCTTGTAAGGTTTGTTACCTTCCTTCAATGCTATGCTGATGAGTTGGGTGTGTCGTAGCCTATGGTGTATTGCTGACAAGGGACGAAGTTGGTCACACTCCCAACCAAGCCCTGGCCACTGGAGCATGAATAGGCAAATATGGATGTGACTTTTGGCTCCTTTGGGTTTTCAAGGTCTAGAAATTGCACATGATGTTCTATTCAATATTCAAGTCTTCAGTATTGTAGTGACCACAAGGAGTAGCCGGTGTCTAGCGTAGTTCAAGAAAGGTTTGTGCTGAATAATCTTGGACTTAAAAGTACTAAAGCATTTTTGTCAGTTCCTTCGATGCTATGGTGAAGATGTTTTTCCCTTTTAAATGGTTTGCTCCGATTGAAAGATTATTAATGCATTGCTGATTGCAAAGATTTGATTTGTTGTAATGCATCCTTTATTTTCATTGTGTTTTACGTTGCTTTGTTGGTATGTTCTGCAAGGTTACAAAGCAAGCATGTTTCTTTGCTGTATTATGTCAGGATGTATAAATCATGAGAGGAGTGTCAGATAATGAATTTTATTTGGCTTTGTTTACTTTTGAGTCCCTGTATGTTTAGCTGCAAGGTTTCCTCCTTAGTCTTGGTACTTTACGTATGTATTGACTCATGTGACTGATTGAATGATGTGCCAAGATAAGTTTAGGGTCAAAAGTCACATGTTTATGTTGTGTCATATATGGAAAGGTTATCATGTTGGAAACACCCAATGAAAGGAAAACATATCCTGTTTGGTCTTTCTTCTTATAATATGTATACCAGATAGCAATTTATTGGCAAAAAATAATGAAGTGAGACTATTAAATTTGATTTCTTAGTTGTTTCTGCCAATTCTTTTTTTTTTTTTTTTTTTTTTTTTTTTTTTTTTTTTTTTTTTTTTTTTTTTTTTTTTTTAATGATTCATTTATTTTCTGTAGGAGGTATTTGAAATCAGGTTTGCCAAGATGCCAGAGGAGCCACCCCCAGAGGTTAAAGACTCTGAGGACTCGTCAGATGGTGAGGAGAGTGGCACTGAGGGAGATGACGAAACATCTAGTGGAGAAGACTCTGAGAGTGAGACCAAGAGGGCTGACCAGCTCAGCTACCTGCATCAACAAGTAAAGTTACATCACACATTTTTTTAATGTGCTCACACTAGATGGACAAATTCTAATATGGGAGTTAACTTTTTTTTGTGTGCTAGGGTGCTACATTTTTTTTTAAGTTTCATATTGAAGGGTTTATTTTTTGTTAAGTTAAAAATCAATTGGTCAATTTGTTGCTTGTTTTTTTTATTAGGTAAAGATGGTCAGTGAGAAACTTGAAGCTGCCCTTCGTGGTAAAAAATCTAAGAAGAAGAAAAGTGATATAGTTGAGGTTGGTGGGAATGACCCGCTCTTTCTCCCAGCCTCTTTAATGGAGACACCGGGATCTGCTGTGCCGCCTCGAGGATTGGATGTAAATCCAAAGCCAGCCAAAAAGAAGGAGAAGAAGAAAAAGCCATCAGCACTGCACGGCTTCGGTGGAAGCAGCAATAAGGTGCAGTCAGGGACTGCCCCTGTGGTTAAGAAGGTTAATAAGCTTCGGTCCACGCCTATGGCCACAGCTCCTACTCCAGTCACGAAGAAGCCAAGCAAGTAAGTAGGGGAAGCTTAGTGGGATATACAAGTTACTTATCTTGGGCATCATGTGATCTTGTTTGCTAATAATTGAAGCTTTAAAATAACGTGTGTGTGTTGTTGTTTTTTTGTTGTTGTATAATATGGTTGAGTAAGTTGAGTCCAGCATGGCAAGTATCACCAGGTTCAGTATTGATGGTATAAAAGTTATTGTGTCAACCAAGGTGCATTCCCCTCACTAATTCCTACTTTTGGATTATTTAAAGTTTCTTTGTGCCATAAATAGTGATATCTTAACTTTGGGCTAAAGAGACTTAAGAATTTTCTTGGAACCCGTCAAGGGCTTATTTTATTTTTTAATTATGTTTGTTCTAAGTCAGTGTTAAATTAAATTTGTTTTATTGCAGAAAACGACCATTGAGTAGCTTTCCCAGCAGCGATGAGGATGATGCTGAGCCTATGACGTATGACGAGAAGCGCCAATTGAGTCTGAACATCAATAAGTTGCCGGCTAAACGCCTCGGGGAAGTCGTACACATCATCCAGATGAAGGAGCCGGCACTCAAGGACAGCTCGCCCAACGAGATAGAGATCGACTTTGATACACTGAAAGCATCTACACTCAGGGATTTGGAGAAGTACATCAATAATGTATTGAAGACAAAGAGACCAGCTTGTAAGTTTGTGTCAATGCTGCTCTATATACATAATTAAAGTGATTAAATGAGTTGTTGAATAATAGACAGTGGGAGAATTGAGTATTATTTGTAATTGTAAGAAACGTCATGATGTAATTCAGTTATAGCTATGTAGTGCAGTGCATCTTTGGTTATCCAAACACCTTTGTGAAGGTTCATTTCAAATTGTTTGGATAAGTGAATTTTTTCGGATAAGTGAAATTAATTATAGATCTTATATATATGATGCACCAATATTACCAGGGTTTCGTATTACCAGGGTTTCAGAAGTAACTTGTCCAATGAACAATGAAATGAAGAGGCAGTTTAACAAATGTGACCGGTTTTGGGAAAATCAGCCTAAACGCGGCATCTAAAGTTTTCTAATTTATTCTACCAGTAGGCTGCACGGGGCCTTGGGATGCCTTCCTCCTACTTTGGAAGCTGTAGCACAAGCCGTCTTCACCCTACGCACTACAACACTTCAGTATTTTTGCTTAACTTGTTATTGCTGATTTCGAAAAAACGCGGGGTAAAGGCGTTGCTAAGGTCAGGGGACATGCCTTGTGTCCGTATACTATTACTGCGTGTCTCCGGGACACTACGGAATAAACTTGGTTACAGGCGGATTGAAAGAATTCTAAAAGGCTTAATGCAGGGCTCCTTAAGAAACTATGATGGAGAGAA
>WLWI01003542.1_pt1 | contig 13375 bp, 2 predicted proteins | sample 6701501 | NCBI WGS metagenome assembly WLWI01 (sample SAMN12718690, study PRJNA515312) | sponge metagenome | isolation source: marine sponge | host: Mycale hentscheli | place: New Zealand: South Island, Marlborough, Capsize Point | collected 2014-11-01
TATGGGAATGATATTTTACTCTCACGCCACATTTTCACTCGCCTTTGGCTCGTGAAAATATTTTGCGTGCTCGTAAAATATTTTCCCATATTGTACTCTGACTCGTGCTATAAGTATTATATATATGCATTACATACATGTATATATATAATATACATATATACATATATTATATATATTATATATATATATATATACATACATGTACATTATACATATATGTCAACTCTTGCAACAACACTTATTTTAACATTGCTTGTGACAGTAGTGCAGACGTGATGCATTCACTGTTGATGGTTTGTACCAGGGATTGGAAAAAAATTGTATCCGACAATAATAATAATAAAATTTCATTCTGTAAAACACCATACTGTCTTAGTGCTTCACATACCACTGGCGTGTCCTAACACAAAAAAGAATTTTTTTTTAACTTCAACAGGAGTTTGTATTACAACCTACGGCTAGTTTCTCAGCTATCACACCACTAAACTAACTCCATGGAAATGTAGAAATGTTAGCAAACGTCATCATTAACCCTCACAGAGACAGACTGCTTTCACGGTCGTTTTTAGAAAAAAATTCCTGGAGGGTGGGGTGAATGTTCAGTGTCAGTTGTGTATAGCATGCCCCCCCCCCCCCCCCTAAATACAGCCATGGCTTCAAACCCAAAGTAGTGTACTATACTAGAATAGTGCATAAAAGGAATGGAATTAACATGTGCTCTACCCTTATAGCCCACAAAATGTTATTCATCATAGGCTAACAGCAAATATGAGACAAATATATTCATGAGTTGTATGTCACTATGTCTCTACTGTCAAATAAAGTCTATAATATAAATTTAAGGCTAGCACTCGGGGTGTCTTATGACTATTCTGCATTTCAAGTTGTAGTCTGCAAGATTAACTTCAAAAATTTGAGAATAATATCAAATTTTTTTTGCACATTCCAGATTCATTTCTTCAATAAATTATAGATACACCTTAACGAGACTTAAGTTTTTGAAACTGTGTGAGTACTACACTACGTGTTTTCTAATGAACAGCTTATAAATCTGCAATTATATACATAATGACTCTACCAAATAACAGCAGATATACACTATAAACTGTACAATTATTGGCAAGGACTGATTGATAGGATTCTGAAAAAGACATTTTAGTCATAAATAGAATGACGTAGACTGCACAGTTATTTATTACTTTGAATAAATGACAGTATAAAAATTATTCAAACTATAAACTCTTCCTCAGTAAAACAAACAATACGTTACACATATAAAGCTTGGAACTTTCATCTTGTGGATCTACATTCATCGTAAATACTACTAGTGGTGTGCTTGAGCACAAATGGCGAGCGAGCCTTAAACTACACTATTGTTAAATTTGATTTTAACAACTAACACTCAAGCTACTAAAATAGTCGAGTTTTTTAATTACGTATGCGGTAAAGGGGTTTCAATGTCATAGTAACCGCGCCCGCAACAGTTTGAATTGAAAAAGAAGCAACAAAATCAAATCACATTATTTAAAATTTTATTTGTGATATTCTTAATAGTAGTTGTAACGCTCAATACTTTCACACAACTGAACATACCTACGCAAGACTTATCTTCGTGGTAAGTCTAGTGGACAATGAATTTTTAAGTAAATACTGTTGAGTAGGGCTTATAACTGTGACAAATAGCGTATTAACTTACTACCGCCACTAACTCGAATAGAAATGGAGCTGCCATATGTTTTTTAGTTTTAACTGCAACCCGCAAAACAATTCAAAGCCATAAACAATTCAATTTCTAAGGCGATACGGGTAATGGTCGCTAAACCGGAAGATTCTGTTATATATATAAACAAACAAACATCCCTGATGTTCAATTGTGTTACCCCTGTAAGTGTCTCGCTCGCTACGCTCGCTCGCCAACAAACAACTACTTTTATACACTTGGTTTAGACTTCAATGAAAAAACATCTAATCATGCATTGCTACATTAATAGCAGCTTATTATTAGCCATACACCATTTTATGAAGTGATTAAAAAACATACATAAATTATATGATACATATTGAAGACAGGATCGTTTTCTCTATGGAAAACTGTTTATTGTATTGTGAAACCAAAATTTTAACTAGTTTGGTGTAGCCGACCCTTTATCTTCTATTATTGGGGGTGGAGAAAAGGAAAGCCTCTGAAAACATGATAGTTCTAAATCTGTTAAGCCACAAAATTTTAGGTGGCAATCAATTAAATTATCTGAGGGTAAATTGGTCAATTAAAATAGCTCTGGAAACTGGGCACCCACACGTTACAGTTAGACACAGTTTAGTGCAAGATGGAGGAGTTTTCTACCTCAGTGGTAGTTACATTAGAGCAAATTGAATACTGTCGTTTAAATGACTTGCAGTTGAAAGGTGTCACATTTTTGTACCTAGAATGCCAGCTTGCCATTATTGATCCTCCACCATGAAAGAATCTCTATACCAAAAACCACTTAAACTCGCACCAAAAGTAACTAAAAATCAAGAGATTGCTATTACTACACATAAGTTATTAATGGTAGCATATTTTGTATTAGCTATACTAGATATTGTTCAACTCAATCTAGGTAGCTTCATGGGCATCCAGAAGATTGTCTGTTCCAGCAGTAAATCGTAACACCACAGTGTCTGTGAATGTTAAACTACAGCCTTATTTTCAGCTGCAGGGTTTAGCTGCACATAAACCTAAAATGTGTGGTGAATTTTAAATGATCAAAATCCAAGAAAGCGTGGGCGTCAATGCTTTTTAGAGCAAAATCTGCATTCCTCCAGAATAGATTTGTTATGTCCATGTCCCAAGACCGTTTACTTTCACCCACCATATACAATAGAAGGTAAAGGGTTGGCTATGCCAGACCACTCTCAGGCCCGTAGCAAGCACTTGGAAAGTGGTCAGGTGGGAAGCTTTGCCACGTGGCCACGCCTACATTACTGATGACCTCTGAACTTTTTTAATAACTTTGCTGGGAAAGAAGGTTGAAAAGTGGTCCGGTGAAAACCGGACCAACCGGACCGCTTCCTACGGCCCTGACTCTTTAACTAGAAGACAAGTTGTAATGATGTTATAAGACTTACTTATTAGTACCTTCTCATTATCTTATAAAATGAGAACTTTATGTTTGTTACAACCTTTTCATGCACAAAACAATTCCTAGATACTGCCAATGATCACATGGTTAACTGGCATCAGAAGTTGAAGTGAATGCTCTAGAGACAGACTGCTTCAAGGGCTGTAATTAGAAAATATTTCGTGGGGAGATGGGGCGAATGTTCGACATCAAATTAACAAGACAGACTGCTTCCAAGGTCGTTTTTAGAAAAAAAATTCCTGGAGGGTGAGCCAAATGTTCAATGTCAGTTGAGTATAGCATGCCACCCTAAATACGGCCCTGGCTTCAACCCAAGATAGTGTACTATACTAGAACATTACATATGAGGAATGGAATTAACATGTGCTCTACTCTTACAGCCCACAAAATTATATTCATCATAGGCTAACAGCAAATATGAGATAAATAAATTCATGAATTGTATGTCACTATATCTCTACTGTCAAATAAGGTCTATACTATAAAATCAGGGCTGGCACTCAGGCTATCTTATGACTATTCTGCATTTCAAGATGTAGCCTGCAATATCAACTTGATAAATTTGAGAATATATCAAAATGTTTTGTGCACATTCCAGATTGTAACTTAAGCATATGACTTTCATTTCTGCAATTAGAGATACACCTTAACAAGAGTTAAGTTTTAAAACAAAGATGTTAAAGACCGTGGAGAACTACACTACATGTTTTCTAATGAACCGCTTATACATTTGCAATTACATACATAATGACTCTACCAAATTTATAACAGCAGATATACACTATAAACTGTACAATTATTGACAAGGACTAATCGATAGGACACCGAAAAAGTTAATGTTATTTATATAAAGAATGATGTGGACTGCACGATTATTTGTTACTTTGAATCAATGACTGTAAAATATACTGTCTATCTGTCATAATTTTTCAAAACATAAACTCTTCCTTCGTAGAACAAACAATAACTTAAATATACAAAGCTTTGAACTTTCATGTTGTGGGCATTCATTCTAAATACTGCTTTTATATACTTGATTTAGACTTCATTGTGAAATATCTTGCCATTGTCACATTAACAATTAATATTAGACATACCTTTTTATGACTTTGATAATAAGACATACATAAATCAAAATTTTAACTGGTCGGGTTTAACCTACCCTTTGTCTTCTATTATTGGGGGTGTGGAAAAGGAAAGACTCTGAAGACATGATAGTTCTAAATCTGTTCGAGTCACCCAATTTCAGGTGGCAATCAATTAAATTATCAGAGGGTAAATTGGTCAATTAAAATAGCTCTGGAAACTGGGCACCCACACGTTGCAGTTAGACACGATTTAGTGCAAGGGAGGAGTTTTCTGCCTCAGTGGTAGTTACATTAGAGTAACTTGAATACAATCGTTTAAATGACTTGGTGTCGCTTTTTTGTTAGTAGGATGCATATTTTCCTATACTTCATACTGGATTATGTGGAAAATCTTTACTATGCCTGCTTACCATTGCTATTTGATCCTCCACAGTGAAAGAATCTCTATACCAAAAACAACACAATCTTCCTCCAAAAGTAACTAAAATAAAGTGGTTTTTGTTACTTCACATAATTTAATAATGGTTGTATTTTTTTGTATTAGCTATACCAGATATTATCCAACCCGATCTATAGGTGGCTTCATTGGTATCCAGAAGTTTGTCAGTTCCAGCAGTACATTTACAGGGTAAAAACTTGAATTTCCTGTAGCCACGTATTTAGGACATTTCATGCTTTCACCACTTTCCCTGTATAAGATAGGGCTAAATGCCATGCACTAAAAGACATTTAGCTCTATCCACTACAGGAAAGGTGGTGAAAGCATGAAATGTCCTAAATACATGACTACAGGAAGTTCAAGTTTTTGCCCTGTGATTGTATCACCACAGCTTCCATGAACGTTAAACTACAGCATCATTTTCAGCTGCAGGGTTTAGCTGCACATAAACCTAAAAGGTGTGCTCTTGAGCTGGAAGGCAAATTCTGCATTCCTTCAGAATAAATTTGATACATCCATGTCCCCAGACACTTTCCTGCCCCCCACCCCATAGAATAGAAGGTTAAGGGTTGGCTATGCAAGACTACAATTTAAAGAAAACATGATACAATGATATTATAAGCTTCAGCTACCAGATGCTTCACTTTCATACCCAAAGTCACCTCTTAATTCTAGTCATTGGGCTCCACTGGAATAACTAGCTAGGAGTGATTAGAATACTTTTTTCGCAAAACCATGGAAAGCAAACAAACACTCATACATAATAGCTAGCTATATTCCATTGCTTACTTTTGATCTGTCAGTTGCTGGTGCAGGTTCTCCCGCTGATGTGCTGATGTCGTAGACAACAAGCTGACCAGACTCTACGATTTGTGAAAGCGAACAAAATTCAGGGGCTACCCAACTTGAAACAGAGTAGCTAGATTGCTAAGAGCTTGGCATACGAAGAACTTGAAAAAGGAAGATACTGGGTCCACCCTAAATATAAAAAAAAAACACGCCCAAGCATGGAAAGATCGCGCATGCGCGTCAAATCCACAGTTGTCGAAATGTAAGGGTGTTACTTGTGTTCACCGACTATCGTTGATATTAACTCCTAGCCTACTCTCGTGGGCCAAATCCTCCTTCCCCTTTCCTGCAGCACTAGAAAAAAGGGTGGTCTAGGGACACTCATCGTACTTCCTACCGGAATGGGAACAATGAAGAATGCTCGTGAACTGTAGGCGTAAAGAATTTAATTGCCGCCAGAGTACGCTCAAAATACAAATTTAACCCAACTACTGCCCTTGGTAGCTTTTGATCAGCGGGAATATTAGTGCCTGCGTTTGAAGAACTTGCTCAACCGATCATACCACCGCGAGGGAAGAGTATTGTTGTGGATGGATGTTAGATGAGCTTGAATAGCACGTGTTGCTTAAAATGAACTCTAACTGCATTCTCTGCCAAGCAATGTTGTCTCTCACTTCTAAACAAAGGAGACTGTATGGATTGTAGTCTAGAATTGTCCTGCAGTTGATAAAACCTGACACTAATAGGTTAGGAGTTCTGGTTTCAAGCTTTATATTTGTACCTTCCTTTCAACCTGGTTGGAAAAAAAATACTGCTAATGCAAGAGCATGTTTTTTACAACTGGAGGAAATTTGAATAAAAATGATTGCTTTAAAAGTTGACAACTTGACCCCACTAGGACTGGCTGGTGAGCACCAGGTATAACAATCTAGTGTGTTACAAATACATGCAGCTGTGGAGAAGTCAGCTCAGAAGATGCTGGAGCTGATAGAGTCCTAAATGCACAGATCCAGTAAGTAACTGTAATAAAGCTAATATGGGAATACAATTATTCGTTTGCAGTAATTGTGAAGGATTCAACTGCAGGTCTGGAGCAACAAACATGTTCAGATGTGCATCTTTCTCATAGGAAGTGTATAGATCCAAACATAAGTATGAATATCAGGAAAAAAATTATATGAAATAATGTGAGATATAAATGGGAGCGGGAAACTGACATTAGGAGGGGGTGAAATCCCAGGGCATCCATAGTCTGTATGAAATCCTGCAGTGAAATTTTTGATAATCGGCCCTCTTATTCTTCAATCAGGATCATAAGTGAGGCATCCCCTATATTAAAAATGGCCTAAAATGGCCAGAACCGCCATTAATAAAGGTCTCAGTCCATGGACAAGCATTATGACCGTAGTAGAGAGTTTAACTGATTTTAGAGTGTATTTTGCATTTTGGTTGATTGTTTTACTCCATTCATATTGACTGTTATTGAGAGTTTGGTGGCTTTTCAGAGTCCCTTTATAAAGAGCTTCCACTTCCATTGGATTTGATCAAATAAACTGATTCCTGCTCAATATTCAATATCTTTTTTAAAGATGAAAATACAACACCAGAAGAGACATGAATATATATTTCATAATGGGAATAAAATTTGAACAATATGAAGCTAGAAGTGAACATGGAATATGTATGTTATACCGTAGATGTGGGTTAAGAGTCCCTTCGTCGTTAAGTACTGTTGATAAGCACTTTTATTAATCTTTTTTGTGTGTCGTATCTACTGCTGATTGGCACTCAGCAACCATTTTAATCATAAAATGCCCATTTCCTTACTGTATGAAGTTATAAGTGGGGGTGCTTAACAACCCAAGTCTTAAGGTATTTTACTATTAATGGTAAAAATTATAAAAATGTTTTATTGCTTAATTGCATCACTAAGATGTTATGACCACTGCTATTGTAGCGTTTTAAGTGTGGGCTCTGCTCCCAGCAAGTGAAATTTTAATAACACTTCAGGATTTAGTCCAATCATTATAAATAGCAAAATAAGAGTCAATCTTAATAGCAACAAAAATGTTTTCGACTTTCATGGGTGTAAAAACTTGTACTATAATAACAAATTAAAAAAAACAACTCGTTGAATCCTGTAAGGGGATTGAAAAGGCGTAAAAAAACTTCTTTAACTGAATGTACTTTTTCTCCCAGAAAATATAACATTAATATAGTCTGCATTTGATGTATTCTCTCTCTCACAGGCTTTTTTAAACAGTAAAGGATAAAAAATGATTTTGTCGCTACCGGGAATTGAACCCAGGACATAAGTGTGATGGCAACTGACACCCTTAATCCATATTGTTATGTTGAGTAGCAAGGAGACCCCTTTATGAGTTTCTTAACATTGTATTATGTAATTGTTGAAATTGTTTCCTGCTCTAATACTTTTCATATCCCTGGTGGACACATTATAATGTGATTCATCCAAAACAAAAATGAGAGTACCGTCTCATTATTTCTTATTACTGTAAATACCTCCTTAGACACTGCAAATAAAGCCACAAGCATTGCTGAACAGCAAAGTTGGGCTATCTATAGCTACCTCTATAAATACTGGTATTCTGGGGATAGATGTATGATTATATTGGCTATGGAAAGAATCATATAGCAGTATTTCAATGTAGCTGTTTTCAAACTGCATGCAGCTGGTTTATTCCAAGTTTCCAAGTAATTAGTGACTGGATTGGCTTTCTAGCTGCATTCTAGACATGTAGTTCCACTATTAGCACTAGACCATTCACTAATAGAACTGTACGTTTAAAATTAACATCAAACACTAAGCATGCTGAGTTGGTCAAGTCTCAACAATACCTGAAAAAAAAAAGCTTACTCACAAACAATAGAGCTCATCTTCAAGTATAGCTTCACAGTTGTCCATTGTTGATGTTCCAGCAGTTTATTTGCAGCGAAAAATATAGTATATTTATTTAATATAGTATACTCTATCTATATTGCATAGCTATATATACCTCAGCTTTACTGAACAGAATAATTATCATGCTAGTGATGTCCGTGTCATACTGAACCATCAGTACATGAACTAAAAAGGCTCTTCCTCGAACTGATTCTTTGTGTTTTGCTCACCAACCATGCATGTGATAAATGTGCTCAATGGTGGAAGCCAGCTACTGAATTCACAAATCATTTATTGGCATGTACATATGCAGATTTAAGAGCATGTATAGCATTCCAAACACCCAAGATCACAATGTACTTCTCTTCAGTGTGCCATCGGCGAAACCAAGACATCATGATGACGAGTAAACCTAACTTTAGATATGCTGCAAAGGAGATTTGGAGATTCAAAGTGAAAGAAATTCTAAATTTAAATGGGCTTACTCAGGGTAAACACGTTACCGAATAGGGAAGCAAGTATACAAAAGAAAGTGCAGTTCAAATTAGCCAATTCTTTGTTGTTGTTTTTTTTACAGATACAGTATTGATAGTGGTTTTAGGTATAAAGAATACAATTCACATAGTGCTGCACTACACTATTGCAAGATCTAAATGGTCTACATGGCCAGAACTATTATAAACATCTTGAACTGTAGAGTTTTACAGTTACATAATTCTCAATGCCATACAGTCTCTCCACTTAAAGGCCATGCTTAGGGCAAGTGATATATGACCCTTGCAGAGAGTTTAGCTGATTTTAAAGTGTATTTGTGTTTTGGTTGATCATTTTTATTTTCCATTCATATTGGTTGTTATTGTGAGTTTGGTTGCTTTTCGGAATCCTATGCAGAGGCTTAGCTAGTGTAAAGTCACTAGAAAAATGTAAAAATTAAACATTATCATTACATGGCACTTAGTAGCATGTTAAATAGTAATGGTAGCACCGGTAGACATAGGTAGCATGGTAGCACTGGTAGAGATAGGTATCACTGGTGTGGTGATTCTCTCCACCATACATACACCAGCGAACATGCGTAGCAATTTATGTATTGTAAGTTTAAGTTTACTTGTCTGTCTTCTTGTGCTAGTTTGTCCATTATCATCCTTACATGTACAAACCCATTTTCACCTTTTCAGTTTTAAGTAATTAAGTTAGCATTTTCTAACTTGTTGAAATCTTTCATCATTTCACCCATTCAATTTTATTAACATTCATTATTTATATTCATACTCCAATTAGTATAGTTATCATTCACCTTAATAAAGTTTATTATTTTTTGATAAAACTCACACACCCAGTAGACATTCTGTATGTGGCTGCCTTGCTGTGTTTGATGCATTCTTCAATTTGAAATTACAGTTAACACCTGCATTCTTCAATTTGAAATTACAGTTAACACCTGCATTCTTCAATTTGAAATTACATTTAACACCTGCATTCTTCAATTTGAAATTACATTTAACACCTGCATTCTTCAATTTGAAATTACATTTAACACCTGCATTCTTCAATTTGAAATTACATTTAACACCTGCATTCTTCAATTGAAATTACATTTAACACCTGCATTCTTCAATTGAAATTACATTTAACACCTGCATTCTTCAATTGAAATTACATTTAACACCTGAATTCATCAATTTGAAATTACATTTAAAATCGTAACTAATAACTAGGAGGACCTCGCTGGAAATGTGGAATCTCATGCTAACCAACTTGGAAACTGCCACAAGACAAGCGTGAAGTAAGCACATGATATTTAATGAGGAGTTAAAGGCAGCAATTTCAGTTTTTAAGTTTGCACTGTTTGAAGTAGTGGAACATCAGTTTCTATAGTGATGAATATAAATTTAGCTTCAGAGTTGACTGTGAATACTGGAATAAACGTTTACAGGAGATGAAAGAAAACTGAGCGGCAAGATGACTAATAATAAATGACAAAAATAATAACAATATGAAAGAGGAGGAGGAGAAATAGGAGGAGGAAACAAAAACATTGAAAATATATTTTATGAAAGTAAATACTAACTATAGAGAACTAAGTAACTTTATTGTTTCTTGTGCTCACACTTTGTGGTGGAAACTGTCAACATATTTTTATTTTATTTCATATGTAAAAGAGAATCATAATAATATACCACTTAAACAAAATCAAATAAGACTAAAAATTCCCAAGCACAATAATTGAATAACTGAATAAAAAATAGTAATTTAGCTAAAAACTGCTGTAAATTTGATGACTTAAATATGTACACTACTCAAAAAATCTACATAAAATTTGTGATATAATTTCAGAAGGTAAAATCTCCAAGACTTCAAAACCTAAATCTAGTGTTCTTTTTCTTTTCTTGCATCGTGCAGCTTCTTTTAACTTTTCTATAGCAGATACATTATCTCTTGTCACAATATCATGTACAACAAAGTCACCACATGATATTTGATTAGCAATTTGACTGATGTAAGCTGTATTTAATTCATGACATTCCTTGAGGTTAGATAGTATTAATAGTGCTCCTTCCAGATCAATATCATTATATGATATGTCAAAAAATGTTAGATGAGTCAGGAATGAAAGATTTCTAGCCAGATGCTGAATACCTTCATAGCCAATATTGTTGTGTGATAGATTTAGATTGCATACCTGAGAGATATGTTGAAATGAACTGGATAAACTAATTACTCCTTCAGAACCAATCATGTTATGCGATAAATCTAATTTGTAGAGACCAGAAAGATATTGAAATGAAATAGATAAACCAGTTGCTCCTTCAAAACTAATGCTGTTATGAGATAAATCCAGCTTTGTAAGCTCAGAGAGGCAATGCAATGAACTAAATAAACTAGTTGCTCCTTCAAAACCAATATTGTTATGTGACAAATCTAGTTCTCTGAGTGCAGTAAGGAAATGAATTGAACTTGACAAGCTCTTTACTCCATCATTGCCAATGTCATTGTGTGATAAGTCAAGACACCGGAGATACTCGAGATGTTGAAATGAACTTGACAGACTAGCTGCTCCTTCTGAGGTGATAGTATTCATTGACTGGCAAGTAGTACTTGGGTTAGCATCATCAGATTCACTAGTAGCAGGTGTGAGATCTTCATTTCTGGCACAACTATTTTCAAATTTCAACCTATTAAGTTTGATATCAGCTGTTAGACCTCTAGCAAAAGCCTTAACACCCTCATTAGTGATGTCAGTAAAAATAATAATGAAAAGAAAATTTCTCAACGATGAATTTGACAAAGCCTTTAATAATGTCTCAATGCTATCAGGTGTGGAAGATAGTGATAATGAAAGCCAACGAAGATGATTCAAACTTTTTAAATTATCAACTAACAGTTGACATTGTTCACAAGATATATTTTTTAATTTGATTTCTAAATCCTGGAGGCTCTTAGATTTTAGTATTTGAATGAGATAATCAAACCCTACTGTAGATATTGAAGTATCAATGTCTAGTTCAGTAAGGTGGCAGAGATTTGTTTTGGAGATATTCTTGAGTAAAATGATCAGTTTATTGTCATCATTGGGTAACTCACCAATATACAACTCTCTTACTGGCATGGTTGTATTACATATGACATAGCTGAGAGCTAACAAGTCACTGGGAGTTAGTATGGTCCAGCTGAGCCAGAAACAACCATCTATTTGTTTTGTAACTTTGTCACAAACTATTTGACTTTGTGACTCAAAAGCATATTTTATTCGCGACACCATAGAGTCACTGCTATAATATTTTTCTTTTATGAAAAAAATTTCTTTTAACGGTTTCTTGCCTAGCTGAAATGATAATAAGCCACAACAAAAAATACATACTGTTTTCATATCTATCAATCTTGAGTGCTCCTTAAAAATTATAACTTGTTTTGATGTACTTAAATGGGCAATGTAATATGCTGCAAGGAATTCCTGTAGGGTCAAATGTAGAAAATAAATTTTTCTTGTATTGCCAGTGTTTTTAATTTCGTGGTAAATGGTAAGCAATCCGAGACAGTTGGAATCATTGAAAGTTTCCTTACAGCCTATATATGATGCTGCTTCATCTGAGGTTATAATTTGATTGGAATTTACAGTCATATAATAAGCAAGTTTGCAGATATTGTTGAAATACTCTTGAAATTCTCCTTTTAATTCTTGCAAAGAATTTAAACTTATTTGTGGATGTTTAGTTCGTAGGTGACGTAGAATCAGTGATCTGGTGAACTCTTTGTAAATTCTAGTTTGTGTAGATAACTGACTTACACTTTCAGAGTCGTAGAGATAGCAAATCATAGCACAATGAACTGGCAAGTAACACATATCCATCACATTAGGATGAGAATGTAAATATTCTTTAAGAGAATCTTGGACAGACTGACTGTTTGTTGTATTACTGCATTCAGAAGAGCTACTGCTGAAAGGAAAATGATCAATGTATTCCATAATTTCGTTTTCACTAAAACCAAATACTTCTATTCTCTTCGAAAGAACATCCTCTCTTACAGACTTAGAAGCTGATGGGCGCGAAGAAACTATGGTCATGGCTAGATGAAGTAACTTCTTATCCAAAAGTCGATAAATTACATTACTCTCTTTGTCTTGACAACGATACTCGTCCAATCCGTCAATTACAAAGACTGAGTTTTCTCCATTGGACGCATGAATAAATTGACATACAGACTTCAATTCTTCGTCATAATAAAACATCTTTAGCAGATCAGACAAACTGTGGGCTTGAGAGTTATTAAATTCCCTGAGTACTACAAGAAATACTAGTTGAGCTCCATGTAGAGTTTTCCCATTAGCCCAATCTTTTACTATTTTATGGACTAGAGTAGTCTTTCCACTTCCAGGACGTCCTTCTAGCATTATTAACTCAGTGCTAGATACTTTAAATACCTCCTCGTACTTAACTTTACTTTTCTTAGCTTTTATGTCGTCAATATCTCCACGCACAGAATAATCACAACTGTATTTGGAATCTTCAGGTGATATAATCAAACCTAA
>WLWI01003543.1_pt1 | contig 13371 bp, 7 predicted proteins | sample 6701501 | NCBI WGS metagenome assembly WLWI01 (sample SAMN12718690, study PRJNA515312) | sponge metagenome | isolation source: marine sponge | host: Mycale hentscheli | place: New Zealand: South Island, Marlborough, Capsize Point | collected 2014-11-01
AGCCGAAGTTCCATCAGTGCTTGAATACACTTGTGTAGGTTGTATTGGTAAAAAAAAATAAATTATTAATTAAAAATTGCATTTGAGAAATGATGTATTTACCAGTGATATTTATGTAACAACTGCAGTGATGTGAAGAGTTTCAATTGCACTGAAAGGGGCAGACTGACTCAAGATACCTAGCCTCATATAATACCATGCACATTCCTTGGTAAACAGCTACGTAGTATATTCGTGTGAACAATATAATTTCTGTTGCTGTTTTTTTTTGTTGTTGTTTGTATAATGCATTTATTTATCGACTAATTTGTAAAACCAACTGAAGCTAGCTTCTGCAATTTATTTTGTATGTGTTAAATAATAACTATCAGTTGACGATTCATTGCTACTGGCTGACTCAGATATGCCATGCTACATGCTGACTACTCTGGATGTGTGTTGCTGCTAACTAACTGGTGACGACACAAACTTATTCGTTGAACAATGCTGCAAAATATAATATAGCTATGAAATTTATAACCAGGAATACACATAACAAAATTTGTGATAATAGAGTAATGGAGGTAAGATAAAAAAATTATTGCTAAAATTTTATTCATAGGAAAAAAAAATACAGCAATTGTATAATATTTTAATTGCTCAATTTTATAGCCAATCAATTTCAGTCAATCACTGGCCAGTGAAGTTGGAAGTTGTGTCAGGGGGCCCAACACACTCAAAACCATTATTACGCTTGACAAAAGGTGCCAGTTTTCCTTCCAATCATTCACAATTCTGGTTTTCCACAAGTTCAAAGTACACTCTACAATTTTGGTTCAAAAGTTCTGGAATGCGCACGTTGAGTTCAAAGGTGAAATTGGCTTCACGGTACACAACAGGATTCAATATATCTCGCTCGCCAATAAACAAACATCCCCTATTTTCAATTGTGTTATCCCTGTAAGTGTCTCGCTCACTATGCTCACTCGCCAATAATATACATTAGTTTGTATACTAAGTGGCCAAAAACAGTATTTATAACATCGGTGAACTATGTACGAGCAATCGTCCAATACACCATTTGAGGACTACCATGCAGCAGTTAGCAGCACCAAGTGAGCATGTGAAACCTCTGATAGTGAACTCTCTAAAGTAAATTACCTCTGTTTAGTGAACTTCCCTTTGCCCTCTACCTATTCTAATAGAAAATGTATGGCGTATCTCCCCCTCCAAAAACAAACACCAATTTTCTGTATTAATATAACTGGCAAATTATAAACAACCTCCGAAGGCACACAAACTGATTTGTGAACTGTGAACCTGGTCCCAAATTGTTCTCAGTTCAGAGGTTCTACTGTATCAATTTTTGTATACGCCTGAGAACTCTTGGGATTTCATCTAACCCCAACATCAGTTGGGCAATCACCTCCTACAATACTCATAAACTTGATGCTGAGACCATGCATCACAGATCTTTGCACCCCCCCCCCCACCACTCCCCCCACTAATTGGCCTTTATGTTATAATGTTTGTGTCATTTCTACAATATCATTCAATATGAGCCATAAAAAATAGACGACAACAATATTTTACATTTATAACATGACCATTATTTCTTTACAATATGCAAGTGTTAGTCCTGTGTGAAGAACCCCAAATCAGATATCCAGAATTTCCACCCATCAGCACACACATCCTGCTGTGATCCCACACGTAACTGGTTGCCGCTGTACTGGAGTGATCCCAGATGCTGCCACTTGCGATCTATTTAGACAAGTCTCAACTGATGGTGGACTTTTCTTTAAAAACAAAAACCAAAACAAAACAAAACACACACACACACAAAACAAACAAACAAACTCATTTGCTGTAGCTCAATTATCTAAAACAATACAACCATGTTGTATACTCAACTATACAAAAAAAAAAAAAAAAAAAAAAAAAAAAAAAAAAAAAAAAAAAAAAAAAAAAAAAAAAAAAAAAAAAAAGCTCATTAATCTTTTCACCACCGTAGACACCATATGGCGTTCTGAATTTGGTCGGCAGTTCTCTGTATTTAAAAAATTGATTATTCAATATAACAATCCCATTTTTTGTTTGTTTTTACGTTGCTCTGATGTAGTACTTCCTGTAATAAAAAATTGAAATGATAGCACAGGTATTTAGTTATTTTACCATTTAAAAAATATGGCTGCTGGAATGCTAACCGTTGAGTTGTTTGTCCGCCCGAAAATTTTTAATAGTACGAGGTTGAGAAGCTCAGAATCTATTAAATAGAAGACGAATAAGCCGTGTAATCTGTCTGAACTCCATAGTAGCTCTGAGGTCATCAGAAATTGAGTTTCAGTTAGTACCGTTGGTAACGGTAAGTCTGAAGTTTTAGCTATTCTTTGTGCGGACTAATAGACTTTTTTCTTTTTTTGCATCATAGTAAACAGTTTTGTCTGAACTTGCTTTTCAAATATGTACAGCAAAAAACAAAAACAAATATTATTACATCTTCATATGGTCGTCATAAACTCGGCGGTGAAAGGGTTAACAACAAACATGGAGGTTATAAATGCTTGAAATACAAACAACACCCCCCATCTCTCTCTCTCTCACACACACACACAAATAAACAAACAAACAAACAAACACACAAAAATAAAACATAGAAAAATAATGTCAGGGACAGCCCCCTAGAAAGGCAAGGGACAAGCCTAGACAAGCCAGAGCGTAACCAAGGGACCTGATTGACAAGGCATTCATGCTTAATGGACCCCCTTAATCACCAGTTGGGTGTTAACGATGTTGAGACTCATTGTTTCATGTTTGTACATATGTATGAGATAGCACGGTAACCGTGCTATTCATCCCTAATAGCACATTACCCATGCTATCACTCGCTAATAGTAGGCCAGCTTTTTAAATAGTCTTTTGCAATTGTAGCTACACTGTATCGTTCACTCACTATCTCCTTATTTCAGATATAGCTTCCGCTGGAACTTTGTTTTCAATGTACGGCTCCTCCTAATCTGTTGTAAAACATTCCGTCTCTTACCCGTACTATTTCACTTAGCTACCGAGGTATTTCACTTAGCTACCGAAGTATTTCACTTAGTTTCCACTTAGTTACCCAGGTATTTCAATTAGTTACGCACTATTTCACTTTCCCTGTGGGATTTCAATTGAACAGCGATTTTTCCCATTCATTTTTGAATGGGCAACTTACGCGCTGTATATCTGTAGAATAGCTCAGTCTGACGAAAGTCAGAATAGCTGCATTTTGATTGTTACTGAACATTTCAATTAAATTAATATTACCTAAAGACTGTTGGACTGATCAGATTTATTGTGTGGTGGAAGCTCTAGCTATCGGCAGAGTAGAGCACCATTTCAAAACAAACTATGAAGAATGGATCAATGTTGGTAATAGGCAAGCAATTGTTCGAGTGCTAAAGGTTAAGTTGTCAACCATAGGCAATTCCTGGATCCATCCTGGTTTATAGAATTCTTTCAGTTTTTATATCCTCTCTCCAGCCCAATTATTTTCATTCGTAGGTATGTTAGTGGGTGTGGTCTGTCATTGTAAAGTTGGGAACTATATTAAGGAGGGAGGGGAGTGTGGGTGGAGAGTGTGTGCCACATGTACATAACGAAAGTCACTTCAAAATTTGCACTGGCCTGACCTTATTTTCTGTCTATTTGAATCTACCCTATCAACAACACACCATAGTATGTTGGGGTCAAATACTCCAAAAGCATTTAATTGTAATTGCAAATACTTTGAAAATACGACAGTGTTATGTGTATGTCACATATGTTATCTGCTGTCACAAACACATATACACACATGTACATGCACACACACAGTGACTTCCAATGAAATATCCAAATGGTATTTCCACTTTTCTTTTCCCCAGGAATTTTTTGAGGGACTTTCCCATATTTTCGCTCGCCTTTTTTCATTTCTGTTTTGTATTAGCAATGCATTATTCCAAACTTTGCAATTAATTTAATTGCAATTAAATACAATTACAATGTTTTGACCGAACTCTGCCACATACCACTCTTAATATGAATTTAAAGCCAGGTCCCAACTAATAATAATAATAATAATAATAATATAATCATAACAAAAACAATAATAATAGTAATAAAAAATAATATCTTATAATAATAATAGGCAGCAAGTACTCTGATACACAGTTGTGCTTGATGTAACATGTTTTGTGAACTAGGAACACTGTAGCATAAGGTACTTTAATCTCTTAATTCTCTACCACTTGGTTTAGTTACATCATATTTTGTCCTCTCTTGTTCTCTTTCTTCCTGAACTCTTCCCTCATTCTTCTTGAGTAATGGATTCCCTTCTGCTACTTCGTCTGTATCTCTTCCTGGTTCTCAGTGTATCTGTACTTCAATCCATGATTGTGGACTTTACCTTCCCTGTTGAGTCCTCACCTGCTCTTAGCTACACATAAGTTGTCGTTTCCTTACTTGCCTCTACTGAATGATACTTTAGCCATTCAATTAGTGGCGCCATTTTACCATCCTGACCCAGCTAATGAATTATTCATGAATACACACACACTGCTGTATTGTCAAGCATATTATTATATAGACTGTACCCCGCCACATAGTGGCAGTTGACATATTGCAAAGTAAGAATGCAGTAGCACAAGTTATCTCGCTCAGTTATCATTCTCTACCAGTGGATAAAGTTACATAAGTTTCCTCTCTCTTGCTCTCTTTTTTCTAAACTATCTGAGCTTATCTTATATCCCACCTCTCCTTTTCAGCTCTTCTTGTGAGTCACATAGTCCTCTTTTCCTATCTCTCCTGCTTCTGAATTTTTGTCCTACTTTGAGTAACTTTTGTCTTCGTCGTTACGGACACACAAGTGTATTATTATATAGATAATGATGATGACAATAATAATAATAACAATAATAATGACAATAAAAGTGAATTATTCATGAATACACACACTGTTGTCATCGTCAAGCATATCATTATATAGATGATGATGATTACAATATACCGTGTCTACCGCTAAGTGCTTCACCATTCACTTACAAAAATGGCCAAGTGGGCGCTCACCTATTTATTGAAAAATTCTCGTTGTGGTGAAGTTCTTTTTTTTTAAGGTTTATGCGTGTAAAATTTTTTTGTCGTTCTCATTATTAATTCCAAGAAAAACTGATATAAAATTTGGAACTTTAATTCCACTCGCAATGTTTAAGAAATAACCCCACCCCCATGTCTCGTACTCCTTGTACGCGAGCAATTGCTTTTTCAATTGATTTGTATTGGTTCTAAAAAGAGCCCACCTATATCAAGAGTAAACAAACATCAATACAACAATAACAAGAGAGTCAGAAGAGAGAGCAGTTTCTTGGAGATAGTCCGAGGTGAAGGTATTAGGTCTGCGCAGCTTGGGAAGTCTTCGCTCCTTAGAAATCGAGCCTGTTGGATCCATCGGCTTGAGTTCAGGTACGCAGAGCTTGGGGAACGGCTACAGGAGGAGAGGCAGCCTGGTGCACCTTGCCATGTGAGTTCAGACGAGTATGGAGAGTTGCTGTAAACGGCCATAAGACAACAAGAAGCTAAACTAAAACACCACAACTTCGCAAAGTATAATTCTGCTACTACTGCGCGATTGTTTCTGCTCGCGTATTATCGAATAGTGGGGTATTGGCGGGGAATAAATTAATGTCCGGATCTACAGGCAGTGGTGTTGCTATGTGCTGCCACCATTAAACCCTAAAATATGAGCTATCTCATTTATCATTGCTGCTGAAACACACCACTATAGTATGTCCAAGCTGAGTTGGCACGACCTCAAGTGCAGTAAATGAGGAATGCATTTAGTACTTAACTGGAAGCAATTTAGTCATGTGAATCCAAGTCAATTAAGTGCGCAAACGTCAACGTTGCACGTGAAAATGGGGCGGTTACGCAGGTGCACATTAATTCTGTAACTATTGTAAGAAAGAAATTTAGTGAAGTTCATGGAGTTTTTCGGGCACTGTACAGCTCATCTCGTCCGTTTTCAACTATATTTATGTTTCTTACATGCAGGTAATGTACAGCAGACGGAAAACGCGAACTGGTGAGGCGTTCTTCTAACGAGGCAAGATTAAAAGCAGTCGATTCTACCTACCGTGTCCCAAGAAGTGTCCTGATATTCACAGGATTCTGCAGTACAGTACTGTTAACTTGTAGCTAAAGTTATTAGACTTTCTTGTTAAATAAAATTATCAATTGTTTCATTTATTTATAATATGTATATGAAAATTGATGAGATGATAGAATTTAAGTAGTACTCATACACAAAACATAGCTGTGATCCGAGTTGAAGGTGGAGTGCAGCCTGAGTTGGTCCTAATCAACGGCATCTAGTAGTGAAGAAAAAGGAATTGGCATAAACACAGCTTTGACAATCACACAATTTAACGGCTAAAAGGCTGTATTACAAGTTGCTAGCTAAATGATAGCTATATCTCTCTGAAATATATGGGCTATACGGCATTTGTTATTGAATAGGTAGACAAATAAACTTACCAACATCCTATCAGGTGGTCCTGCCCTCTGCAACAACAGAACACTCCGTCTATCCTGTTTCCACACTCGCAACCTAAGCTAATCGCGATATATCGCGATACAAAGCTAGAAACGCAGCAACCCGAGAAGAATCCGCTCATTGTTTACAAAAAGACAGTCCGCGTGATCAATTGAGCCGTACCGCGTGACTAAAAGCGGGCACGTTTTGAGCGGGAAACCTGTGGTTTTTTCTATTCCCATAGACTTTTGTATTGAGTTTTGGAATAGCACTTTCTCTCCGGTTTTGGAGTATATTGAGGAAATATTTTTAACCGCTTCGGCGTGAGCTTTCTAATGGTGCAAACCCCGGATGCATAGCTGCTTCCGTTCAAAAGTTATTCAAGTTTTTTTCTGGCCAACTCAACTTGGACATACAGCTTAGTCCTAGCAGCTGCTTATTGAAACACAACCTTGAGGGCACATGTGTGTGTGTGTGTGTGTGTGTGTGTGTGTGTGTGTGTGTATGTGTGTGAAGTTTTCCATACACACCTAAAATTTGTATTGTTTCAAATACTACACCATAGTCAATGCTCTCAGTAAATATATTGTGTTGTGTTGAAGACCAAAGCCAAAGCTGAACATTCCATTTGTTATCATTTCACCAGCACTCCACATTATCATGCATATAATATCACTTTCACACACATGTCAGTATCCATACTTATCAAACCTGTTTGGGATTGTAAGTCCCTCACACTAATGGTCTATCTAGCTAGCTATTTATCTAACTTGAAGGACCAGGATGTTTACTTGTCCGGGCGCAGTCTAATAAACTACCGCATCCGCTAGCCGTTAGGCTTGCAGTCTTGATAGTCAGACTTATAAAAGCGCGCACGCCTAGAAGGTGTCTTTCCTAGTTAGACAGAGGTAAACAACATTTTATCACAAGAAATGTAAGACGATAAGGCCATACCAAATTAATTTGTTGTTGCTCGGGCCCTACCTACCCTGTTTTTTCTGATTTCAAAAAAAAAAAAAAAATTCAAAAAATTTCACTTAATTAGATAATATCTATTTTTATTTTTTTTTAATTTCAAAATTTCTTTTATCTATGCCACATGGTCATTGACATGGCTACATCTGCCTTTGCTTGGCCAAGCATTTTGGTTGTTAAAGGCAGTAAGGTTGTTTTAGATAGAACAATCAAGAAATGTGAGCAGAGAGCTTTGAATCTGTATTGGAGGGTCTTGGCAGTGACTTTAACAGTGAAACTCTCTCCATGGTTCTAATTTCTTCCAATGAAAGGATAGTTGAACCAGCTGCATATGCCAATCTAAAGGCAAGACTAATAAAGTTTCTCACCCAAACAATGTGAAAAGACGTTGAGTCGAAACAATAAAGTAATATTGACACGTTAATTAATGATATTCATGATTTAAAAAAATGATATTCATGTTTTTTTTTGTACCGACCCTACATCTCAGCCTAGTTCTCCCGAGCAACAACAAATTAATTTGGTGTGGCCTAAATACAGTACACCAGGATGCGGTTGACGGTGGTTAACAATATAAGCATGAATATCATTAAGGTGGATTAGGGAATTGGAAAGGGATGACACAAGGAATTGCTGGTACTGTTCAATGATCAATGTAGACCAGCTACTTTACGGATCTTGGGCGAGGTCTTCTTCTTGGACTTCTTCTGCCTGGACGGAGGTCCCAGATGTCTGGACAGAGGTCCCGGACAAAACCACTGCTAAAATAGAATTAGTTCCTAGCTACATAGTTAGTGAGAGTCCAATGCAGGGAACCAATTCCAATAAACAATCCCCGCCTGATTACTATGAGCAGAAGTCTCAGACAACAACTGAGAAGCCAGCCTTTACGACCTGACTCATCAGATGTTGACCGTGCATGAGTATTTCCCTCTTCATGTTGGGATGCAATGCTAGTTATGCAAGTAGTGTGATCTGTGCTATGTCACATATGTATACATGCTACGATCTCTTCCTTACAATCATGATTGCTGTATTATGACTGATCTCCTGACAGTCATATATACTGACATGATCACTACAACACTTGTCAGTTTACTCTATACTTCCCAGTACATGGTACACATCTTATAGTCAGCACTACAGAGGGACCCTCACTGCCTCGATGCTATCTATCTATATAATAATACCCGTGACCGACAGCGATGTACATATTCATGAATAATTCACGAGCTAATGAGCTAGAACGCGCAGACGCACAATACTCGTGAACTCGCGCTAAATGGAGTTTAATGTTACTCATTAAACAGAGTTAATGGAGGGAGGAAGCTCGCGGCAGGTAAGGGTCGTACTGGGTAGGGACCCCGCGCATGGGTATTCAATCACTGAACACGCGGCACCCTATTAGTCAGTACAGACGCGAGGAGTAGCCAGTTTGCAGCTAACAAACAGATTACCCACCCACCCAACCACTAAAAAGCACTCCGAGAAGACTCTACAAACAGTAGGCGGGGGCATAAGAATAATAAAAGTTTAAAATGATAACTATAGTAGCTAGTAGTAATAGATCGGTTACAGCAGTATCTATGGTGGCGGGGCAATAATGTCAGTATGATAGCAATAACACAGGTGGCAGGAAAAAGGATAATTCACAGCCATACGTACAATCACATTCTCTGCCCAGTCTAAACGGGCATGACAGGTTGGGACCCAGTATAAAAAAATAAAAAAGGGACGGTCAGGAGGTGAAGACACCACCTTCAACCCCCAAAAGCTGGAGTCAGCAAGCAACTTGCTCCAAACAGATAAGTAATAGTGGGTGGTTATCATATACAAATCATTAGCGCATCATGAATAGATGATAATGAGTGTGAATTGTTGGCAGTAATTAGATCCAATTCGCACTACGGTCCCTACCTTCCTCCAAACACGTTAGACGACGGACATTAAATTACCGGGTAAACCTAGAGTGCAACACAGAACTGGTTAGTAACCAAACCCAGCACAAATTAAATGGACAGTAGGAGGGAGTGGCAGAAAAACAGGAGCGTGGTTTTCATGAACTAACGCTGAAACCGAGTAAACCAAGAATGCAGTTATAAAGAAGTGAAGGGGTTGGCTACGCTAGACTACCGGTAGGCGAATTCGTTTGCTACCTAACCTGGTACAACGATTAAGTAGAAGGAGACGAGAGTGGCAGACAAACCAGAAAGTGGGTAAAGTGTCGTCACGATCGGTAGCACGTGATTACTATAATTTGCAACAAAAAGTGGGTGGAACAAATGAGGATAGGCGGCGTAAGCTTCAAAAAGCATGTGAAAGAGAAGGCAAAAGCGGTTAATCGGTGGAATCGATGAGGAAAGGTGGTGTGATAAAAAGGAGAAACTACGAAAGAGAAGGCAAAAAGGAACGATTAATATTGTACTAAAAAGCGGGTGGAATCAAATTGTCGAGTAATGGCAGCATAAGTTTAAAAAAGAAAGGTGAAAGTAGAAAAGCAGAAGTTAAAGTTTCACTTAGCCTAAGTCCACAATCATGATAGAAGGACTGAAAGATTCACAAACAGGAGAGGTAGATAAAGGAGGAGAAAAGGACTCCTTGATTCAAGAAGGAAGAGCTGAAAAAACAGAAGGGGGATACAAAAATGAGTAAGTTCAGGAATAAATAGAGCAGGAGAGTGAAACTGATTGTAACCTTGACCAACTGTAGAGAATGATAACCATGAATAAAAGTAACTTATGCTACTGCATTCTTACTGTGCAATATGTCAAGCACTACTGTACGGCGGGGTACTTGCTAATATAATACACTTGTGTGTCAGTAACAACGATGGTGTGTATTCATGTCATGTATGAATAATTCATGCGCTTAAACAGTTTGGTAAAGAAGTAAGTTTCGCAAAATCAAGTCCACAATCATGATAGAAAGACAGAGAGACTCAGGAGAGATAGACAAAGAAGAAGGGACTCCATAACTAACTGAAGAAAGGAAAGGAGGGGGATAAGAAAAGCTGAGATAGTTCAGGAAAAAGGAGAGCAGGAGAGAGAAACTGATGCAACCTTAACCAAGTGGTAGAGGAGATAATGAATAAAAATAATTTATGCTACTTCATTTACTTTGCAATACATCAAGCACCACTGTGTGGTGGGGTCTTGCTAGTAATTGTTAATGTTGGGTTAAATTTTCCTGTCAAAACATGCTATTATTCAGTTGTTTACACAGTATGAAATGGTATAACCATGGTATTAAAATAGTTAAACTGTGGCAATTTAGAATTATTACTAGATACGCCCTCTCTGGGATGGAGCGATAATTCTTTAAACCAATGGTTTAATTATTATATTTACTTATTATGTAATAGTTAAGCCATGTGTTTGAGGAATTATCGCTGATAACCAACCCGATCACACCACAGTTATTGCAAACAGGTTGAAAGAACCTTAGATTGCATTATTAAATATCAATTCATCTAACCATTTGATTTTTCCTATCCTGTTGAAAATTCTGCCAGGACATCAAAGGTATCTTGAAAAGTCATCACACAATTCTAAACCAAATAAATAATATAGCCATTCTATACTAAGCCACATCTTCATAACTTACTACTACTTGTGGCACAGTTAAGCCAGTATCATCAGCAGCTTCTTTCAACACATGCTGACATGCCTATGCTTCACTGCAACACCAGTCACCCCAGCTCTGAATAGAGTATTGAAATGGGAAGTCTGAGCAACACTAAACGCTTTCCCTAACCTGTCCAGCGACTTCGGAAGCTCCATCACGGCTACAACAGCTCAAGTCCCACGCTCTGTAAAACTTGTGAAGCTCACTGCGTGGGTGGAAAGGACTAAGTCGAAGAGAGGCGTGGCTTTAATAGGCACTTTTTGGGGGGTTCCAAAATATTCCTTTGGGGGTTGCCGGAGTAACCGCGTGGTTTGGTTGAGTTTGGCAAAGCCGTGCGCAGTTGGTTTGTGAATGGTTGTGCTGATTCCGTAGTGCTAGTGGTGATTGGTTGTAGTTACATTTTCCAGTCCTTCTCCGTCTGAGGTATGTTGCATAAATGCATTGGCTTGTGTCATTGGAAAAAGTATAGATAAGCTAGCTAGCTAGATATGTACTAATTCATGAATACCCGTTTGGACTGCGAGTCGGATGCGTACGGTAAAGGGTCTGGCCTGGCGAGACTACTGTGTACTGCTATTAGCTATACTGGCTAATTTTATTCACATGTTGAAATGTAGGCCGACCACTGTTTTATACTCCATTGAGTGCCTTCTCAGGAACCGCAACCCAATAGTGGAGGAGTCTCGCGTAGCCAGACCCTTTACCAATCGCTACACGGGAAAAGCGTCTGGTAAACTGACATTAATTGAAGAAGAAGAATGATAGCCAAGAATCAATATCAGTGTCATTATACTTAACCTGGAGCATTTCCCAGCATAGTTTGCATAAGCAACATTTCTTCATGGTAATACAGAAGGAGCTCTGCCTACTGATCTGAACAATACACCCGCCTTAAAATATTTAACAATTTACACCCACACTAAGTGAACCCAAGTTAACCACTTGCTGACTAAGCAAGAACAAACTGCTCAATGTCAGTCTACTAGACCCTATTCCCGCGTAGTGATTGGTAAAGGGTCTGGCTACGCGAGACTATAGTGGAGGGGCTGAACTATCCAAAATCAAAATTTTCTATTGGTATACAGCATACATTAGCAAAATGTGAGGGGCTTGAGCCACCTTCCCTCCCCGTGTGTCTCTCCTAAGGCCAGAAAAGAGTTTATGAACAAGAATTTCTTGGGGTGTGTGGTTAAATTTTGGGTGTGTCTATTGTCTGTGTCCCTGTCACAATTCCACAAAAGTTGATAATTGTTATTATAATACCCATACCTTTTCAGTCATAGATTGGCATTCCTGCACATCCTAAAAGAGGTCAGAAACCGATTGTATGACCACTGAACAACAGCCACTACGAGTTCTGAACACGCATTGGGGATATTGGGAGTTTTTTTTAGTGTTGTACACAACAGGACGATTTCGGAAACATGGAAGAGAGGTTAGTTTGATATAAACAATAATTTTAAAACAAAATGTCTGATAGCAGAAAAAATTGAATGTTTTTGGAAATTGTTGTTCAAAGTTGAAGGTAACCTGTACAGTAGCGGTCATAAAAAAGTTTTGAATTCCTTACCATAGAACGGTAAAAAAAATCGCCGTTTTTCAATTAGATTTTTAACCGTTGACGTTCCGTTGAACAGTAGTCGCGTTCCGCGGAACGGAGTTACCGTAGTGTGCGGTCGCGATTTGCTCAATACTCGCGACGACTCTCCGCGTTTAATTATAGCTTGCAAATCGCCATGCCACAGTCGTTCTAGATCAAGTGCGCGTTTCTTTTGTGAGTAGCTCTCAATCAACATTTCTTGTGGCAATGGTGTTCACTCCCTACAAGAAGCAGAGGATTCTTTTATTTTATTTTAAATGGTGCAACTCTGCTAGAATCAAGGATGCTTTTGGAGGAGGAAGGGATGGTTGCAAGTGAGCAAGGCATTCACACGTTTTTTGAAAACCTACAAGCTAACAGGTTAGTGTTAAGTAAGCTATTAATAACATTTTAGCTCTTTTTTACTATTACAAAAGTTTAATACACTGAAACATAATTCACATATTCTTTTTACATTAGTTATTAATATGTCGGTACGAATTTTTAATCCTACCATTTGATTTGAATTTTTAATCCTAGCATTTGATTTGAATTTTTAATCCTAGCATTTGATTTGAATTTTTAATCCTAGCATTTGATTTGAATTTTTAATCCTAGCATTTGATTTGAATTTTTAATCCTAGCATTTGATTTGAATTTTTAATCC
>WLWI01003544.1_pt1 | contig 13371 bp, 8 predicted proteins | sample 6701501 | NCBI WGS metagenome assembly WLWI01 (sample SAMN12718690, study PRJNA515312) | sponge metagenome | isolation source: marine sponge | host: Mycale hentscheli | place: New Zealand: South Island, Marlborough, Capsize Point | collected 2014-11-01
TGTGTTCACAAAAATAGTCCCAGGAGTCTCCAGGTCTGCAGACTCCAACTACAAGACTCCATAAAGCAACATCAACCTATATAGCTTGATTATTCACATTTATTATTTCTATTCTGTTGCCGCAATGATATAACAAAAACTTGTAAGAATTTACCCGCAATTATCCAGGTAGGGATAATTTGTTGCTATGCAACAAATTCAATTCGCCCACGATTTTCAATTACTCGCGGGTTGGATTTCCGTGCACGCACGGAAGGTCAAAATAGAGAGTAAAAGGTGACTGTGTTTAAACGGGGCGCTCGGACCTTTAAGAACGGTTTCAGCCACTCAAATTTGGTGTCAGTGTAGCTAAAGGGTAGGAGATACCTGTGGGCGAATAAAAAAAAAAAAACAACAAAATTTTTTTTGTCGGTGTTTGGGCTCTACTGTACATTTTTGATTTTACGTAATTGGTCCCTTTTCCCAAGTACTGTCACATATATTAGCCAATTAGGCAAAGAGCCAAGTAGTCTGTAACAATGACAGTGTGTGTTATTCGTGAAAAATGAGTGGTTGGTAAAGAATTGCCAATAATGACGACCATAGTGGTGAGATAATAAAATATAACGGACATTAAACCAAGTTGTAGAGGAAGTAGGAATACCTTATTGGTACTCTATCCCTAACAGTGCATCGAATGCCACTGTATAGTGGGGTACAGTAGGAGACAAAATAAAGTTTCGGATTCTGTTCCGTAGTAAAACGATAGTATTTTTACCGTTTTGTTTCGTACATTTTGTACTAAATGACCGACATTGTTTACTAAAACAGTAAAAAACAGTTAAGCTTTTCCATCAATTCACTGATATTTTCTAGCTAGAAACTCTTCCATAGCTATATCAGTAAGCTAAGGCCTTGCATCTCTTGTTAGACACTACAGGGATAGTGAAAAAAATTTCTACAAAAATTTAACTTGCTTCAATAAAGCTGCAGACGGAAGTTTTGATAGGCACACAGCTACAATGAGGTCCGCACTATGTAGGTTTTCTGTTAGATACTGATGAACTTCCAGTAGTAAAAAATCTAAGCCTACGAAGGCCTTAACATCGAGAAAACATTGATTTTGTGCAGTAGTTGAGTTAACAATTTTCCGCGAGACAACTTCGTATACGACAGTTTCTTTTTCTTTTTCCTGAAAAGCTTTGCCTCAGGAGCCTATAAACAAAAAATCTGAACGTTTTATTGGATAAACAATTTTTTACATTGCTTTGAGCGAGGCATGCGGTGAGCGAGAAAGATTTAAACAGTAACATGGTCGAACAGAACGGCCGTTTTTTAATCGTGGAACGGAATTTTGAATTATTTTGTCTCCTACTGTACTTGCTAGTTATTATTCAGAATTGGTAAAGCATCATCATTACCTGAATAGGAAAAACTTGACAAGAGAAGAAAAAATGACCTCTCTGTGATTCAAACCTGCAACGGTTGATTGCGAAGTGGGCACTTAAACAATTTAACCATCGGGACCTAACAGTTTACTTTAGCTTGAAGTTCCTTATTAATCTATATTATCCCATAAAACTGAACACTGGGTCAGGGTTGCTCAGCTGAATTGGGAAAAGTGTCTTCATCTAGTAGCTAACTGTAATGTTTATAAAGGGCACAAAAAAAAGCAGGAGAATGCAAAACTCAATACAAGTATAAGCAGGTGAGAGCGAACTGATGTAGCTACTTCAATGAAGAAATGAAAGAAACTACCTAGATTCTGCGGAGTAGGAGAGGTAGACTGAGGAGGAGAAGGGAATCCATGAGTTGAAAAGAGAATATAAAAAAAAAAACAAGGCCAGGATATAGGTGAAGAAAGAGAGAAAGCATGAGAGCAACTATGGATAAGCTACCTTATGCTACTGCACTCCTAGTTGCACAAGTTAGTATGTCAGGAGCCACTGTGTGGCGGGGTACTTAGCAGTTATTATTATTGTTGTTGTTGTTGTCCAGGTTCGTCAGACTATCGTGTTGATTCTTCTTCTGGATTTTTCTTCCCAATTACTACTAGTGGATCCAACATGATTAGTTCAAGAAGACTTTGTAATCTTGTTATTGGAATAGCAGATGGAATTTTGGAAAATACAGAGATGATTAGATTACAGTTAATCTATTTGGGTGCCGCTCCCATGGGATTGATATTGCTTCAGCCGAACGTTACTGTGTTGGAAATTTTAGATCTTGATGGTAGGCAGTTTCAGAATTTAACTTTTTTTGGTTTTTTAATGTATTTATTTATTCTCTATCTTAAAATTTTGCTAGATTATTTATTACTATTAGTCCAGGCACTTACTCCTATTTCTCCATTTCAGTCACATATCTGTAGGTAGGACTCAAATAGCATTGTACCAGAACTTGTAATTCAGTGTAAAGGGTCTAGGCTGAGCGATTGTCACAAGTTTATAACTAGTAATTCTCGTCTATAAGGTGGTGTCACCTTTACCAAACTTTTAAATGAATTTTATTAATATTATTACGTAGTTATTAATTAATTTATTTATTATTCATTTTAGCATCAGCGTATTCTCAGGAAACGGGAACATGTTATCAGCAAACGAGTTGCCAGGGCTCAACTCAAATTGCTGTAGATGTTTCTAATTTAGAACACTATTGCTGCAGATATTCCAGCCCCGGATTAACCAGAGGATATAGCTACCAACATTTTGGCATAGATACATGTTTCATGTGTCCACGAAGTAAGTTCCAAGCTATTTCTGCCATTGTGAATTTCAGAACTCTTGTGACACGCGTCAAGCGTGAGAGCAAGTTCAGTGAAACACTTTGTTTGTCTCCTGGCATATCTGTTAATTATCTTATGCCATTTCTTCATTTTGTTTGCTGATTTATATGTGTATGTATGTAAGGTATGTAATGTGTTAATAGATATTTATAGTAGAGCTGATATCACTTATTTTTTCAATATTCAAAATTTAATTCTGCTGATAATAGTGCTGATTGAATTGACTACTTTAGCTGGTACATATTTAGCTAACAATGTATTTATTGACTATACATTAGTAGCAAGCCCCCCACACACTCAACACAAATGAACATACAGCAACCTATTTGCTGGCATTCTGTTCGTAATGCGCAATGCTGCAGGCAGCGTGGGTATCATCTGCGAGTTCAAAGCAGAAATTTAATGTAGGAGTGCCGACAGTTGTACGGGTGCAGCTCAAATGTGTGTGCAGAATAAAATGTTGTTCTCCACCAACTTATTACTTAGTAAACATGGGACTGTGAACCACCAATTATATATATATATATATATATATATATATATATATATTTTGGTATATTGGAACTGTTAGGCCTAGCATAGGAAATATTATGTACAGCCCATTGGCGGTGTTATCCAAGTGATGACAGGTAATGGAGGATTGAGCTAGGGTTAGCCTAAACCTCTGGAACTTGTATCCTTGTTCTACTTTCCTTTATTTGTTTGTTAGTTGTTGTTTTTTTAACAGTACAGCTAAAAAAATGCTTTTTTTTTTGGAATCCTTGCATATATTTTATATTTATAGTATAGCTCTGACACATGTGTATGTGTGTGAATTGTAGCTGCATGTGTTAGATTGAATTTATACTTCTGTATGTTTATGTATTTTAGTAATTGGGTTCTTTAATTCAACTTATACCGGAGTTGAACAGAGTAGTTCACACCAGTTGCTAGTAGGAATACTGTCTGGACTACCTCCTAGTGGTTTTGCCATTCTCTTGGTTGATGTAACAGCTGGAACAGCCAGTAAGTTCTTTCTCTGTGCAGTTGGTGTAAAGTGTGTTCATTCAGGCATAACTGAGGTCTAATATTATATATTGTTTGCGAGTGAGAGAAGAAAATGAAATGTTATCAGGGTGTAACACTTTAAAAAATTAGGAATATTTGTTTATGTGTATATCATTTTTGTACTTTGACCCTCACATTATTGTGTTCGTTTAGTGGGCAAACCCATTCTATATTTCACTTGTTAGTGATGTTTTCCCTGTCAGTCAGGGAAATTTATTTGTTTACAGTTTTGAATTCTGATATAATCTGAATGTGTGGGTGCAGTTAGGTTTCATAAACTTACTAGAGTTCCTTTTCTAGTGGCAGTAGTAATGTCTCTGACCCTTTGGCTGTCCAAGCCGTGAATTCTTGGTGTTGCCACCACTCTCAATTTAAAGTATGCCTACTAGAACGCTTACCGTTGAGCGTGTGTCCGCCCAAATTTTTTTTCATAGTACAGGGCTCTGAAGTTCAGAATTCAGCAACTAGAAGGTGAATAAGTGTGCACTCTGTGTGAACCCCGCAGCAACTCTGAGATTGTCAGAATTTGAGCTTCAGCTAGTACAATTAGAATGGTAAGTCCTAATTTTTTACTTTTTGCGGACTAATATACTTTTTTGTATTACCTAAAGAGTTTAGCATTGATGTGCTTTAAAAATTCATTTCTTGTTGGAATGTCTGTACTGAAAAGAAGTAAAAAATAAAATATTTACTTTTTTCATGTTGCTCAACTGGTCGTCATAAAATTTACAGGGAAGGGTTTAGGTGCAGTTTGTCATAGCTAATTATACACACTATAATGCAACTGTATATACACACTATGCAACAGTAATATTATTCTTATTTAAAAACCCATTTGTCCAATAGCAAGTCAGAGGAGAATACAAGTAAGTCTTATAGGTGTGCTTAGCTTAAAGAAGATCTTGTGCAAACATTTAATAAATACGTTAGCCATCCTTTTTTTTTTAAGCAAAACATTTTAGGATTCCCCTCAGTTTCTTCTGTTACTACAGCGGTAAGCACAAGTCTTGGGTTAGGCTCATCAAAGCTGTGCAATTATTCCTCAGAATTGCTTTTTTTTTTCAAGGCACAAAAAGTATGGCGGCAAATGGTTACTATGACATTAAAACCCTTTACCATATGCAATTTCAAAACTTGGCAGTGTTTTTTTTTCATTTTTTGGTTGAGTGGTTTTAGTCCGGAAAATCAGGATGGCTTTATGTTATAGCTGAAATAAAATAATGACAACAAAGATATTTAATAGTACGCTTGTGTGTCAGTAACAACAACATTGTGTACATTCATAAATATTTCATGAGCTTAAACAATTTGGTAAAGCAGTCATTACATGAGTGGGTAAAATGTCGTCACATTCAGTAGAAAGTGGCTAATTGTAACTAAAAAGCAGGTGTAATAGTAGACGAGGGAGAGCGGATTAGGTTTCAAAGAGGAAGGCAAAAGTACAAAGGAGAAGGCAAAAGACAATTAATCGTAAAAAGCGGTTGGAATCTACGAGGTAAGGGAGTGTGGGTTTAGAAGAGAAGGCCTAAAGGCGAGCGATAAACTAATTGTAACTAAAAAGCGGGTGGCATAGACAGTAAAGGAGGTTTCAGGAAGGAAGGTAAAGTATGAAGAAAAAAAAGACAAAAGTTTTGGTAGAGGAGGGCTTTAGCTTCAATCTGTTAATACATCGCCGTCGGTTATTTCGAAGCGTATTGCCTCTAGATAAGAAAAAGCTCAGGCGTTTAAGCCTCGAGGTGACGGTCACGATTTCTTGTAAACAATTTCGGAGTACGCGCACGTATTCGCGAATTTAATTCTAGGCGTTAATCGGTTAAGTCTGCAATCATGATAGTAGGACAGAGATTCAGAAGCAGGAGAGGTAGAAAAAGAGCTGAAGAAAGGAAAGGTGGGAGATAAGAAAAGCTGAAATAGTTCAGAAAAAGAGAGCAGGAGAGGGAAACTTATATAACCTATACCATGCAAAGGTAGATAATGATAACTGAGCAAGATAACTTATGCTACTGAATTCTTACTTTGCAATATGTCAAGCACCACTGTACTTGCTATAGTATGTCCAAGTTGAGTTGGCCCTAAGAAAAATAACTTTAGAACGGAAGCAGCTATATATCTGGGATTTGCACCATTGGAAAGCTCGTGCCGAAACTTAAAAGTATTCTCTCAGTAAACTCCAATACCAGAGGGAAAGTGCTATTCCTAAACTCAATACAAAAGTCTATTGGAATAGAAAACAAACACAGCTGTCCCGCTCTACACGCACCCGAATTTTTCACATGGTTCGATGCAATCGATCACGTGTAAAGTTTTCAATGAGCTTGTAACACAAGAACTTGTACATTCTCCGGAGAGTACTTTCTAGCCTTGTATTTCATTACTAGTGTATGCTATGAGCGCCAAAGAGTCTTTAGTCTAGGATACAGGTAAGTCTAATATGCAGGTAGATTTAATTTTTATGCTTGTTTAACAACTAATACCAAGCTGTAAATAGAAATATTGCCAACATTTAGCTAGAAGAGTGTATTATAGCTGTAGTGTCAGTAGTAATCAAGCATATTGTGTGATTGTTAGATCTTTTTAATGCAGATTTCTTACCCTACCACCAATGGGTTTTTTTCCCCTAGATATATTGTGTCAATTCTGAGTGACTCCACCTTCACTTTAGGGTTAGCTACTAAAGAAGCTTTTCATTATCATTCTTTTTTCTGTACTATTTGTTCTGTAAATATTAATGGTTGTGATAATTTAATTGTAATGTTGTGATCAGTGAATATATGTAAATGAATTAATAGACAGTAAAAATTAAGCTTAACCGACTACACGTGAATAAAAAAAGTAATTGCGTCTTACGTAATGCGGTCACGGGCGCACGCGTGACTGAGAATTGATTGCTAGGTGGGAGGGTGACACTAAACCAGAGAAAGAAGACAAACGGTTGAAGATTGCCTCGGGGACAGTATTATCGAACGATAGAGTACACTCTAGGCTATAGGGAAAGCATAAATTCGACGCTAACGAGCTGTTCCGATGTAAAAATAACAAAGTACTCGCACCGTTTGGCAAAAACTCTCATGGCATCACACTGTGGCTCTTAGTAAACACACTAGTAAGGTTGGAAATATGGTTTCATGGCTGAAGCAGTTTGCTACTGGATCATACAGGTAAGAGAAAGTGGTTTTGCACACATCTGTCTTACATTCAGGAAGAATTTGTTGATATTTATTTAGGGTGTGGTTTGTTTTGAACTGAGCAGTTTGTTATAAATTTTGTCAACAGAGAAGCTTTTATTGGCTTTTGTGTATAAAAACAGGTACATCACAAATAAATGATAGAATATTTGAATGTATTCAGTTTTGTACTCCAGGGTGTCTTTACTTTTGATGTGCTGGTAGGCTGCATTGTTGACAGAATAGTTTGTGTACTTTCTATGAAGTGCAGCTGGTCATAGCATAATGGAAGTATATCACAGAAAACTCCCTGCAGTCTCACCTGTTATATAACTATTTCTTTTTACTTATTGCTATAAAGAATGTGGTTGAAATTCCTGTAGAAATCGCTACCTTTCAGAATCATCAATTCCGTTCTCTCGTCAGAGTCATTGATCATCTAGTAACTACTACAGTCACTACACTCATCAGCACTGAAGTCATCCTTGCTGTCATCAAACTCCTCGTCACTACCACCAGAGTTACTGCCATCCTGGTCACTGCCATGCTGTGCCAGGTCAAGAATATTGTCTTCATCACTAGGATGCTGAAGTGCCAGTGTTCCACTGGCCAAGATAGCTTTCTACTTGTATTATCATGAGCAGTTATAACTAAAGTAATATTGGTTTTAAAAAATTATTCTTTTTACCTTTATTATATAATTATTATGAAATATTTTTCAATGTATACTTTTTGAGAAAGAAATCTTATTGCTGTGACAAATTTACTCAACATTTTCTTATGGAAGTGTATGTATTTTATTAAAAATATACTTACAACAATACAGAATCGTCGGCAATTGTGATTGATGGCTTCCTTGACTCCACAAAGCTGTAGGGCAAAGTGAACGCGAAGACTCATTTTTGACGCATTTTCGCGTCTTCCACGGTTATCAATTTTTCTCAATTGACGCGTACTTGTGTCTTCCGATTAATTGTACAATAGTACAAATTTCAAACAAGGACAATAGTGTCATTCTTGTGGACTACAGTAGAATTCTCGCAGGTAGACAGTGGATGTTTCAGTACTCTCAGAAAGCTTACCAATATTGGGCCGCCTTAGTCTTCTGTGGCTGGTAATTTCACTCTTTCAGGTTCTTCTCTCTAGGAGCGTACCTGTGAACAGAACAGTGCCAGGAAAAACTAATTAGAACTGCAAGACAGCCTTGACTAAACTCTAGCGAAAGTTGTTGCATTAATAATGTACAACTGATTAGCCTCTCCTTTTCAGTGAACGTTGATTTACTCGCGCATCAATTGCAATTAGTTCACATGACTAAATTGCTTCAGGTTTTTTTACAAAGAGTTTTTCTTGTTTACCACGCTTGCGGTCATGCCAACTGAACTTTGACATACTATGGTAATAATAATAATAAGTCGAAACAAAGTGACAACAACCTCAAAAGAGATCTAAGTACCTGGCTATTCAAATTATTTTGGTACAGTTTACCATTGTTCGTTCTCTACAATAGGTGCAAAAAAAATGGATTCCATACCACAATACAGCTGTAAATGGTTAAACTATAAAAAATTGAAACATTTAGTTGGATAGACATTTCTTATTTTTCTTCGAAGCAAGGCATATGATAAATAAAACGGTAATATGTAGTGAAATGGAATTGCTTTATTTTAACAAATAGCACCCCTCCCCCCCCCCCCTGTTTTAATCTTGCAATGGCAGTTCAACTGAATGAAATTACAGACTTTATATAGTGCCTACTGTATGCAGTAAAAAAAAAAGGGTAGATTTGTAGTTGCTTGGTCTAGTATGGGAACAAGAAAATACTAATGAATTAATAAATTGGGAGTGTTTTAACTTGCTAAGTATCTTATAAAGTGTAATTTGTGTGTGTAGCAATGGGCGGTGACTTCAACGTGAATGGTGCTAGTAATGATGGACGTCTTGAAGTCCTATTTTCTGGCACGGTTGTTCAGACTGTGTCGATCCAACATACCATTGATGGAGTGGCACAAGAGAACAATGAGACATACAGTTTGAATTTATCAAATAGATTTGGTTTACAGAACTATGCCTTTGAAAACATAAATGTGACCATTATCGATACTGATCGTAAGTTTTCTAAATATTAGTTAATCTTATTTTAAACTCTTATCAGGTAGGGAGGATGGACTTGCTAAAACAGTCATGCAACTTCTCTCTCTCTCTTTCCATTGCATTTATGAGCTGGAAACACACATGCATGTACCAACAACATTACACAAATAATACATGCTCTTGTTGTTGTAGTTGTTGTTTTTGTTTTGTTTTTGTTTTTTTATTTATTTATTTTTTATTTATTTATTTATTTATTTTTTTTTATCCATTATATGATCCTCTTATAAACTCTATTGCCTAGTTGTATTTTCATGAACCACACCCACTGTCCATCACAATTCAAATAAGAATCTGGTTCCAAGGACCAGGACATTAGTGCCAGAGTTGTGGCTATCAGTAGCTGGCTATACATTGAGCATTGTGTTCCAGTTGTATTACGTGCTTGAGTTTCAGACTTCTTCAGTCCATAAAAAATGCCTTCGAATTCATATATTATGGATATGCTAAAAAATTAGCCTAGAAGATTAATCGGTTAGGTCTATTATAGCGGGAACGAATTAAGCTACGAAGATAAAACTTGGAGAGCTCAATATCTGGACGTCGACAACTCTGTATGTGAAAAAAAAATTATTTCGAAGGGTGCCGCGTTGTGCCCGGTTTTCCAGTAGGTGATCACATATGAATATACTAAAAAAAAAAGCCTAGAAGATTAATCTGTGTCTCAACCTATTATAGACATTGCCACTTTGAACTATCATTACAATGATTTATTTGGCCTTTTAGAGGGCTTTCGCCCCTGACCCTCTCGCCTCAAATAATATTTTTAAAACCCTGAATTTTGACAATGTTGATTTGACTCCCACAAATCGTTCTGAATAATACCCTATAGTCACATATACAACATTAAGGGGAGTTGTAACCAAGAAATGCAGTTACTATGTAATATTTTTAAATATATTTTTAGGAGTGAGGTTTACCTTCAGTGAGAGTTGTCACAGTAAAGGAGAAGGTAGTGATCGGCTTATTATCGCACCATTAGCCAAGAATCAGGACACTCGTTTAGCTTACCCCGTCATATTCAACATCGTACCTCTCACCATTGCGGCGGCCTTGAGTAATGGAAGTTACGTACCTGATGAAGCTTTGTCAGATACAGTTAATGCCAATCCATTCTCTCCTTATGAAGCAAGTAAGTTCGATGTAACTTATTCTTCCTGGTAAGCACACACACATCAATATATACAAACACACATACGTATTTACTTTGAGTTGATCAGTGTATACCATGTATAGATTTACAATTATGTAGTCCTATGTGTATCCCACTCTGTGTATATATTATGTAAGTACCCACAGAAGCGGAGAAAGTGCCACATGACTGCCATTTTGTTTTTACAGCTCACAGGTATAGATATGCTCGGTTAACGGTTCAGTTAGTGTGAACATGCTGCATTCTGTTTGCTTTGTTGATATTCAAAAATATCTTCTTTTTACATCGCATCTTTTGTGTGTTTCAGTTGAGGCAGATTTTGATACTACCAGCTTCCAAGTGGTGTTTCCTGCTGATGCATTGCCCTTACCTGTGCGGCCATCCATCAATGTGGAGATTCCAATATTTGATGACGACATAAACGAGAGATTTGAACAGCTGTTTTTGATTACATCAGAAGTTGTTGATGCTGTTAATCCATCTATTATTGACAACTTGGAAAGAAACGTGACCATTGGGATTATTGTGGATAATGATGGTAGGTATAGGACTAGCGTGTGTAGGTGTAGGGAAGGGTGGTTGAATTCTTGTTGTTACCCTCATGTGCTACAACTAAGTGATCGAATTCATTTGGATTTTCAATCACGCAGTATAGCAGCATGACTTCGCGAAGTTATGGTGACTTAGCTTCAGGTTGTCTCATAGCCGTTTACAGAAACTCTCCATACAGTAGTCCTTGTCTCAACACGTGGCAAGGTGCACCAGGCTGCCCTCTCCTTCTGTAGCCGTTCTCCAGGCTCTGAGCTCGAGCAGATGGATCCAGCAGGCTCATTTCTGGGAGCAAAGACTTCCCAAGCTGCACAGCTCTAATACCTTCACTTTGTGCTATCGTCAAGAAACAGCTCTCTCTTCAGACTCTTGTTATTGTTGCATTGATGTTTGTTTACTCTTGAGGCTTACGCAAACTGAAAAAATTTCTCATGTACTAGTAGTACAAGAAATGAAGGGGGGGGGGTTATTTCATAAGAATTGCGAGAGGAATAGAAGTTCCAATTTTGTATCAGTTTTCTTGGTCTAATAAAGTGAACGACAATTTTTTTTACACACGGGTAGACCTCCAATTGACTTTCCTTGGTAAGATCTTGCAAGAGAGTTCTTACAAAATCATGCAAGATTTTGTCCGGATAGTTTTAGTAGGGAAGTTTTATAACCGGGCCTCAATATTCGCTCCAAAATTACTGAGCAGCGTCTTCGGCAGGTACTTTGTACTTGTGTTGTAGTAAGTATATAATAGTAGTTATAGTATGGTACATAAATACCCCTTCAAAAATGTATGGGAAAAATTGCTGTTCAATTAAAATCACACAGGGAAAGTGAAATAGCGCATAACTAAGTGAAAATAGCACGATAACTAAATGAAATACCACGGTAGCTAAGTGAAGTAGTACGGGTAAGTGTGTACGCGTGCAACATTAACCTTGGAAACAATATCATTCCTTACCACAGAAACTCTAACCCGTATTAGACAGAATGTTTTTCAACAGATTAGGAAGAGCTGTACGTTGAAAACAAAAGAAATAAGGAGATAGTGAGCGAAAGATACAGTGTAGCTACAATTGCAAATAATTTTTTTTTAAAGCTGGCCTACTATTTAGAGAATGATAGGACGGGTAACCTGTGCTATTCAGGATCAATAGCAATTGAAATAGCACTCTGCTTCGCCTAGTGCTATTTCAATAGCGTTACTCGTACTATTAAACCTGAATAGCACGGTTACTGGCTTCATCTCAGTTTCTTCGGTTACTACAGTATTAGTATTATTTTCTAAAATTTAGTGGATGATTGGGTTCTGAAACATTTTTAACATTTAGTTAACCTACTCTTGCATTCTTTTTTTTTTTTTTTTTTTTTTCTTGTGGGTAAAGTTTTTTTTTGTTTGGTTAGAATAGCTGAACTGAAAGAAGTGAATAAAATTATTGGCATCTGAATACTTGTGTATTTGTGGTACACATGCACTACTGCAGTGAATTCCTTGAAACCAGCTGTATAAGATACAATTGGTCAGTCGTTTAAATGCTGGTTTGTGTTGCCGTATACTATGTGAACCAATTGCAGCATGTTGCTACAATATATATGTGCATATAATTTTGTTATTTATTTTTAGCTATGGTGATTGGCTTTAATGCGTCTAAATTAATGTTTGACGAACCTGACGGGCTCTCCCTACAAGTTATTCATTTGTTAAAGGAAAATAATCAACTCACTGAGCAGACATTTCAAGTTCAAATCAATTACGAGACCATTACAGGCACAATTGGATCAGCAACACCTGGAGAGGATTTTACTCTTGTAGAATTCCCAGGAAATCAAGTTGAAGTGGTTAGAAGATTTCAACCTTTAGACACGATCATAACACTTCCTCTGTTACTGTTTTCCGATAGCATGGCAGAGGGATCAGAGGGATTTAATTTAGAAATGTCACCATTTCTAGAACCAAAATTTAGTGTACCCACACCTTCGAATTCGGTGTCAAGACAAGTTACTGTAGAAATTGTTGATAATGATCGTAAGTACTTTTTAACAAATTTAATATTATGTTCCCAGAAAATATATTTTTTATAACTAGTATATGTTATTCCCGCTTCCCTCAGCTATCATTATTGGATATGAAGACACTTTCTACAGAGTGAATGAATCTGATTCAACTATGATATGTGTTAATGTCACCAATCCTCCTTTGGATCAACCTCTATCAGTGAACCAATTCTTTCTGACAGCAACAGCTCTGGCAGGCGGCTCAGCAAGTATGTGCTCACCTCATTCATAATTCATAGAAATATACACATACTTTAACCCTCTATCACTTAACCGATTAACCCCGATTGACGCGTACACGCGTCTAAATTGGAAAAATCGATAACCGCGGAGGACGCGTCAATGCGTCAAAAATGCGTCTCCGCGTCCTCTTCGCCCTACAGCTTTGTGGAGTCAAGGAAGCCACCAATCACAATTGCAGACGATTCTATATTGTTGTAAGTATCTTTTAGGCTTATAAAATACATAGACTTCCATAAGAAAATGTTGAGTAAATT
>WLWI01003546.1_pt1 | contig 13370 bp, 6 predicted proteins | sample 6701501 | NCBI WGS metagenome assembly WLWI01 (sample SAMN12718690, study PRJNA515312) | sponge metagenome | isolation source: marine sponge | host: Mycale hentscheli | place: New Zealand: South Island, Marlborough, Capsize Point | collected 2014-11-01
GGCTCCTTCGGCAGGTACTTTGTCCTTGTGTTGTAGTGGAGAAGCCCCTGTAAGTATACAATAGTAGTAATCGTGCATAGCAACCATCAACAAAAAATTGCGTAGGCGGTGTGCGGGCACCCTTAAAAGCATCTATATTATTAATAAATGTGCTCATCTTTATTAAATATGTTTATCTGAACAAATTTGTTCATCACACATGCATAAATAATAGGCATATTTGCTAAACATGATATAATTATTTAATGTTTCAATACTTGATAGTAATTAATAGGAATTAAAATTAATATAAAGTAATCTATATGCTACCTCTTGACTTTTTGGTCTCCTCAAAACTTTTAGCTATTGCAAACAACTCCTTTATTCCATTGCTTTTCCAATAGAAGTCAAAACATCTTCTAGTTATTTTTGTAGCATATGGAAATAAGTTATGTTTATTCAGGAAGATAGTCCAAACATCTTCTGGTTATTATTGTAGCATATGGAAATAAAAAAGGTTTACTGAGGAAGATAGTTTGTGTCAATGTATATATTTTCTTAAACTAGAGTTTGTTTGGTTTTACTATCACATTTTATACTCTCAAAAATGACCACACTGAAATAATGAGGACCAACATTACCAGATATATTATTGCAGCAGTTTCTATAATCTTTCAGTCTGCTGATAAATGTATAATATTTTTGGAGTTGTATACATAGCCCAAGTTATAAAATTTTTTCCTACTATAAGTTGACACGACATCTGTGAACTACAGCACAATACCATGAAGAATATACACTTTTGTAAAGGCATGTGCATGAATAATGCGTGCGAAGAATGTATAGCACCCCGAAAGTATTGCTCTTGTGACAAAATTATTATTGTCAGTTTCTGACTTTACTTGTTAAAAAAACAACTCATACAGCATGTTTTAATAGACCTTTACTATATAAATGGCTAACTGTCTATATACATCTGGTTATTAGTTTCAAGATTATCAGTGTTTGACCATCAAATAGTTAAAGCATCATATCCTCTTGTTAACTTGACTTGTTTCGTATTGTCGGGCCCTCTGTTACTAGGCTAGGTCCACCCAACAATGCTAAACTAATTCTCTTCCTGTTCTGTTCAGTTTAAATCATTTTAATTAATCCAAATACAAGTGTCAGGGTGACAGTCTTGACTCCTTGACTCTGGTCAGTCCTTTTATAAACTACCAATGGGATCACAAAGAAAAGGAAATAAAAAAACATAAAAATGGTCAATCACAAAGACAAAATATTAACTATAAATGAAAGCAAAACATTCACACATATTGTAACGACTAACCCAGACTACATAAAAAACGATACATAATTTCAGCTGCAGCTACAAACAACTATAACACACAAACAACATACAATTATACATACCAAATAATAGTCTGACAATAAGTACACACTGTTGTTAGGGGTGATCACTACACATATCATTATACATCTCAGAATGAAATTGTAGTTGCGATGTAAGTATACATATTCAGGTATGTCATTTAAAAAAACATAATACTAACAATCATCATGCTTGTTCACAAAAGAGAGATACAATGACAAAAACTCTAGGCTTTAAATAGAGCATGCTTGTGAGAGCAAGATAATTAAAATAAAACTGTGTATATATCAGGCAATATTGTACATAAGTAAATGATGAATATATAATATGTACATATATATATATATAATTGGATGTTGACTTCTTTCTAAATTTACAATCTACTTTTAATATGCTATATTTGCTTGTAAATAACTCTTGGTTAGGAAAATGATGAATTTAATGTGAAATGATGAAGTGTTGTACCGTTTCCACCGGTAAGTGGATATGCAGCCAATGATGAAACTGTACAGAATCAAATATTTTATTGTAATATTGACATTGTCCTATAGGATCTAATTTTTATTATGTTTTGTAGAAGAGCTTAACTTTACCAAGCAAAATGCTCAAGTAAGACCACTCAAAATGATAGAAATGTACAATACATATGAATTATAATGAAAAATAACAACTGATGAGTGTTTACAATAATATGGTTGAAATGCCTTTATGGTCAATTCGATATGTGATAACTGATATTCTACTCTTTTCATAATTGAAACATACTAGTACTGTCATGTCTAGCAACTTAATTAATAATTTTGTAATAATAATCTTATAATAGTGCACAGTGTCAACAAATAAAAAACAACAACAACCAAAAACGAAATATAATAACGAATTATTTCCTGAGAACATCATATGAGACATTTTCAGACATTGTGACAGGTTTATCCAGTTCAAGTTCTTCATACTGAGGTTCTTTACAGTAAGTAGTAGAAACTTCTACACTCTCTTTAGATAGCTTCTTTTTCATACTGTATCTATATTTTATTCCAAGCAACAGTCCCAACGAAATGCCCAGAATAAGCACCACCAGGAAGCCTCCACTCACACTGCCAATGATTGTGGAATACTCTATATATTTTCTTGGTAATGACACCTATTAATATTAATAATGTAACCTCAAGTACATTTTGAGCATAATCTGTACAAGTAATTAGTATTTTGTTTTTATAAAAACAGTGAAGCAAAATATATCAAGAGACATATAATTAAACATACCAGATATTCTTCAGTGTCAGTAGTAACATCTGCCCTACTCTCTATTGCTACAACAATAATAAGGTTTTAAAACAAAGTGTTTTTATATTTTATTATAATACTCATGATTAAACATAATAATTGTAAAATATTTCAATTTTTTTCCCTCAATGGCTCTTTCGTATATGAAAGCCATGTTCGTGAAAAAGATAATTAGCATTAATTTTTTATTAGAAGCTATCGATAACTCAAATAGAAAATTAATTAGGCTACTCAATATGATTAAGAGATTGGAGCTATAGACACATATGTATTTTATATTGTATGTGAAACAATGTAGTTATTAGTATCTCTTTATAACAGATATCTAATTTATTGCATTACCCAAGAAAAAAAGAGTCATATTTTATTTAGCTCTCATCTACTTACCTGCCCACAAGACCCCTTACTCACACATCCACATGCACTTACTAACCCACTTAATGATCAATTTATCCACCCATTTATCTATACATAAAATTCTACTATTATTAGCTATTATGTAATAATATAATATAGAAATCTCAGTAATGGCTTAAAGTTGACCAACGCTCTGGTTCACGGACTATTTGTAACAATATTGTTGGCTTACTTATAACTTCAGATACAAATGTGATGCCTTTCACATTTTGAATAGTATCTATAGCAGTAACTTCAATAAAATAGGTACAATTTGCTTGACCTTGTCCAAATATTACACGGCAACTTTCACTGGAGCATTCTGTCTTCTGATTGTTAATAATTAATCCTGTTTTATTGTTCCTTAATACTATTTCATACTCATAGGTTAATCCTGGACATGGAGATACCTATAATCATATTAATAATAACATCTAGCAATAGGAATACTAAATATACAACAGATTATAAATGAATTGCTTTCCCAAACTAGAATTGAGAAATTGATATAAGTTCAATATTCATTTTATTATCAGTTTACAATAATTTAATTGTTTTATGCTGACAACACTCCAAATCCATAATATATAATATAGTAGTTAGGTTTCAATTCCAAAAATTATACAATAATTATTGTAAATGATTTTTTGTACTGTGCAACATATTTATTTATAAAAATTATCATATTTACTATAATTGCGAGTTAAAATGTGATATATAAATTAGCATCAATCTGTGTTGTTATTATGAAGTTAAGTAGAGGATAAAAAAGCTCAAAAAAGCTGCAACAATATATTATGTAGAATCTCAGCCCATATGTTACAGCAATTTTTTCTTCCAATGAAATTGAATTCTTTATTAAAAAAACAAAGTGCAACACAATAATATCATTATTATAATTGTTAGTAAAATCTTAGAATTGACCAAAATGAGGCTAATTACAATTCTTAATAATGTTAAGGAAAATGCTATATTGGTCTTTGTCGTTGTGAATTCAATTAAATTATAGATAGACTCAGACATTTTTTCTTAACGTAATTCAAACAATTACTTGTCATACTATTATATTATAGCACCATTATTATTTGGTGACACTGATTGCTATATATCTTGTGTTTTATCTAGTGAAAAAAGTTATTTGAAATTACTAAATATTAGCAATAGTAGTACTCCATGTAGTTAAGAACGATTATATTAATTATGTTAAATATGTTAGTTTTCCACCATAATGTAAGAACAGGCAGTCTAAATAAAAGTTAAACTTGTCAAACCATTGCAGTCTCTCATTTGTTAAAACAACAACAATGCTCTGCTAGATAAAACTTACAAGTTTCTCTAAGTCAGCTGCAATATACACCTCTGAATTTCCATAAAGTGTAGATATAGTAACCATTGGTATTCCTGGAACTGCAAGTGATATAAATGATATGTGACATGTGATGCAATTGTTGGGTGTGTGTATTGATCAAACTGAGCCCTGCTTTGGTAAAGCGTAGACATTGGTCAAGAAGTTAGAAAAGTAAGTGGACTGATGGGTCAAAAAAAAGTTGTGAGAAAAAAAAGGAAAGAAGAGTGAGTAAAAAAATGAACTAAATGTAATTTAACCATGTGGTAGAAACATTAGCAATGAATAAAATAAATGTATGCTGCTTCGTTCAACTTGAATATGTTACATTTTGTGTCACAGTGTGGCCGGGTGGAGTATTTACTTCAAATAATATTACCATGATTGGAAATGATATAAGCGTCACTCATTATATTAGCAACACCACACTGAATGTGTGCTCCATTAATAATATCCAGATGTCCAACAAGAACTGATTCCAAATTGATTGCAGTAGTACTAACTCTGGATGCATCAGTAATATTTGCTCTAATATTTGGGGTATTGGTTATAACTTGAGGGAAGATTAGATTTGCATCTCGAAAAATATAAGGACCAATTTGAGTTCCATTGACAAACCAATAAAACACAACTGGAACCGCTTGACCATTGCCCAATTAAATATTATCTTTCCAGGACAAAAGGAGCCATTAATGTTATTGCTTGAAGTTAATGTAAATACATTCACAGTCTCTAAATTAACACACAAATACATAATAATTACAATTACTTCTACGAAGTTTACAATTTTTATCTCCATAAATCTTGACACAGTCCATGTCAACTGGTATTGTACCTTAACCAACAAGGAAGTGCTAGTGTTATACTCTTTTATATATTCTCCAAGATCTAGTTGAGTGGATACAGTTAAGACTACATAATAAAATCAAAGGATATTTGTAAGTGAACCTCTATCTTCCCTATGGTGCATTAACTGCTCTCAAAATTGTGAACTCTATATCTTAAATGACACATACATGTCATGACTGCCTATCTATTGACTATTAAAACAAATTCATAAATTAGTGTACAATGTGTTGAAAACAAGATTGTAAATCTGAACAAGTCTTGTCAAAATTCAATCATGTCCATGGGACTCACAATGTGTGACACCCAGTTCAAACTTATAGAATTTATGGCCTGCAAATTGTATATATATTATGTATTGTGTCTTGTAGATTCGTATATGTGTCTGTACACAACTAATTCTTTCATTTTTGCTTTAGTTATTCACCTGTAGCTATATGCTAGATTTATCCTTATCGGTCTTACCTCTTACAGAAGAAAATAGAAACAGACTTGTGCAAATAACAACGACTTCGAAGGTCATGCCTAAAGTCCTTGAAAACACCTAACCTATTGGCAGTTTATCGCTGCGAGTGAAACAGTATTTGGTACAATCGAATTTTGTTTACTCGTATAGAGTGTTTGCATCAACATTATTTCTCACGTGATCCACGAGAGTGGTGTACAACCTGAGAATGGTAGAAATGGTCAGTGTGGTTTTCGGCTGCTCTAAGCGTTCTAAACGGGACAAGGACGTCCATTTCTACAGAATACCTAAAGTGGTCACAATAAAGGGCCTGATACTGAAGCTCTGAGCAAACGGAGGCGCCAAGGCTATTTGTCAGCTATCAAGAGAGCTGATATCACAGAGAAGATACTGGCTAATGACAGGATTTGTTCCAGACATTTCATTACTGGCAAGCCTGCAAGTCTTCTTGATGAAACTAGCCCTGACTGGCTTCCTACACTGCATTTGGGGCATGGAAGACACATTTCTGCTAACAGTGGTCAAGCTTCTGAGGAGAGGTGGGAAAGGGTTAATTTCATTGCTATTTTGTGCTTCTCTCAGCAAACTTCCCCATTGCTTTGACAAATGATCCAACAACTCACAGGTGTCTCATTACATCGCTGAGAAGCAGTAGGGCATACGAGGAGAGACCAGGAGTGTCAGGAGTAGCAGAAGCCATAGATTTTAGTACAGCTGATTGAGGTAGTTGTACACCACCCCGCCAGGCGAATATTTTTTAGTCACGTGATGAAATCACTCTATAGCATTATGCATGTACTTTGACCTCAAGTGTTCTTGTTCTCTAGGAGTAGTAGACATCGTCACATACACCATTAAACAGAATCCTTTGGTTTCTGCTATACTTACCTGTAGGGAAAAGATTCATCTATTCATCTTCTTGTTTACTGACACATATACAAAGAAGTCAGTGTTTACCTGTAGCTAAATAAATCAATTAGCTATGTGGTACAAAATATTATTAATCCATTGATTTAACAACTTTTGTCACTTTAGAAGTATTGTTCATTCTACTAATACAGATCTCAAATGTGGGTATTGAGTTAACTTTTTGAGATATTTCAAGCATAAAAACAAAACTTCAGTATATTGTGGACCATATTGTATGACAATTAGTCTATAATACTCTCATTAATTTGTTATATGGAAATTGATAAAATTTATACGTAAACTAAAGTTGTTGTTGTTATTATTTGTTTCAACTACTTAAAAGAAACTTGAATTGTCCAATAATACGCTATATTGGAGAATTACCTCACCCATTGACAAGTGACTCACTGTCGTAAAACTACATTGGCTTGAAAATTAAGGTTACACAATGTTTTGATATCGTGCACATACATTTGAAAAATACCTCTTATGATTATGAGTGTTGTCTTGGTTAGGTATTTTACACTATAATGTACAGCATGAAGTTATTGACCAGTCTAAGTTGACAATTTGTAAACACTGCCATAACTGGACTTGTTATTTCAGTTTCAAATTTGCTAAAAAAAATATTTTAACAGTAAACACTTAGATTCACCTTTATCATTAGTGTTTACTAATAACATCCTTCATATGGTAGCTAAGACACATAACCATAATTGTGGGAAAAATATCAATGAAAGCATTTCAATAAAACTTAGAATCCTAAATTGAAGTGAAAGAAGTTATAAATATAAAATATCAATAATAAATTACTATTATTATAGTGTGATGCCATGCACCTATATGTAAATATAACTTTTATCATTAGGAATACTTTTTATAGGAGTGTAACATACAATTTTCCAGCTAGTAAGAGTTCTTATGGTGGGATGTTCTAACATAGGGTAGAAAGTGTGGGGTTGAATTCTTATGATACACACATTTGCAGGGTATGGTTTTGAAGAAACTTGATGGAATGAAGCAGGCTAGCCCAGCCCAGTGCAGATTTAAGTTCAGTTGAGTCTTGTATCCAGTCCCTGATGACAACGGAGCTGCAAAGGATTGGACCCGTTTGGTAATGGAGATATATGTCTTCCGTGGAGGATTGCATGGCGAACAGAATTTGTGATCAAAGAAGGTGATAACCTTTTACATGTAAAATATTTGCAGGGAATAAATTGGCTAACTGTGTCCACAAAGGCATTATACATAAAGTGCAAGGTCCTGTGGGGGAAGGGAGTATTCTAGGGTATCATTTAAGGCATCAAAGTTTGCCTTTTGATAAAGCCACACCTTCTTATGAAAGCTGCAGAGTCAGGCTTAGCTAAGTGACTTGATGGACCAAGATAGAGAGCAGTGATCTGATGCACCCAATTTAGATGACACAGGCAGCTTCGATAAACTGAGGGTCACTGCTCAAATGGAAGTCTTCAGGATAGAGGAGGTGGGAGTGATAGGGTAGCCAAATTTACTATTAGATACAGCCCCTAACCGCTCATTAAGGCTTGTAGTTCTGTAGCTTGAATGGAATAAACAGAGGAGAGATCTATGTTAAAATCGCCTACAATGAACACCTGACTAAATTTGGCAAGATTTAATGAGCCAAAAGCAGATTCATATAGGGATAAGTGAGTAATACAACACCTGACCTAGTGTCCAATTCAATAGATAGTAATTAGCAAGAGGAATGACACGAGAAAGATCGGACTGAAATAGACTCGACCTTGACCAAGATAGCAACTCCACCACCTTGCCAGTTTCTGCCCCTTCAATTTTCCCTGTATGATGGCAAATATACCTCTGTCTCTAATTTCAGGACCTAACCAGCTCTCTGAGAAGGCTAGAATATCAGCAATATCAGGTTGCTTGAGAGGCAGGCTGGGCAGAAACACTGGATGTCATCATTCTCTGCTTGTAGTGTGACATAGTTGATGGACTTCAAGCCGACACAACTGCTGTGCTGCTGCCAGAGGTTGCAGGAGTCGCAAAAGACGAAATTCCTTAGTCACATGAGATATGTTCATAGATGTCCAGAAACGCCGGAAATTGTCCATCCCATCCCACACATATAATAAAACCACTCACTATCAGTGCAAATGTTACACACATTCTATTTCACAGATTGTTCATCCTAATCCCATGATCCCATGGGACCGTGGGATGGAATGGACAATTTACGGCATTTCTGGACAGCCCTCAATATGTTAGTATGCAATCTCTTGTTCTCATTATGTACTCCTACAAAACCATTGTCATTATGTGTGTTTGTCAGTTATTTCGTTGGTCTTAGTATGTTAATTCTGTCTCACATTCTGACTACATTAAGCAGAAAATAAAAGTACTAAATTAAAGATTGCAAACTGTTACAATAAAGTATAATTTACTCTGTACTAATTAATTAATAACATTTTTTAACATTCATTTGGGAAAAAAAGTTCAAATATCTGTGCTTAATTAAGTCAATCCTATATCACGGAGAAACACACACACACTCACACTACACATGCATAAAATTATTGTGAACTAGAAGTATGTTGTCTGGCATTATTACGCAACATATTCCTGTAGGTCTTGCACAATGTCGAGTTTAAAATGTTTTAGACTATAATTTCCTGTTTATACTGCTGGCTCTTTACAAAGGAAAACGTCATGGCCTGGACAGTTGGAGCTGTAATTTTAGTTGTTACTACTTGTCTGTGTGATGAATATTATTAGATTCCAAGAAAAACTGATATAAAATTGGGAACTTTAATTCCACTCACAATTCTTAAGAAATGGCCCCTCCCCCATGTCTCGTACTACAAGTACACGAGCAATTTTTTGTTCAAATTGGTTTGTATTGGTTTTAAAAAGAGCACGCCTATATCAAGAGTAAACAAACATCAATACAACAATAACAAGGATGTCAGAAGAGAGAGTAGTTTCTTGGAGATAGTCAGAGGTGAAGGTATTAGATCTGCGCAGCTTGGGAAATCTTCGCTACTCAGAAATCGAGCCCACTCGATCCATCCGCTTGAGTTCAGATGCGCAGAGCCCAGAAAATGGCTACAGGAGGAGAAGCAGCCTGATGCACCTGGCTGCGTGAGCTCAAATGACGTATGGGGTGTTGCTGTAAATTGATATGAGACAACAAGAAGCTAAACTAAAACAGCACAACTTCACAAAGTATACTTCTGCTACTATGGCTCAATTGTTTCTGCTTGCGTATTATCAAATTGAGGGGTTTTGGCGGGGATTAATTTCAGGATCTATGGGCTGTGCGCATTGCTATGTGAGGCCACCCTTAACCCAGTTGAGTAGGCTACACAAGAGGAAGATAGCTGTAAAAACAAGAATATTTACAAGTAGGCCTGTTGCTATAACTACAAGGGTAATGAACTTGCTCAGTACAGCTGAAGAAAACAACAACAGTTACTTCAAGGGTCATGTACCTAAAGATATCATTGTGTATATATCCAGGGTGGAATGTATATATTATATATTTATTTAATATATACATGTGTATATAATAATATATAAATAAATAATATATAATACTTATTACATGAGTCAGAGTGTGATATGGCGAAATATTTCATGAGCAGGCTAATTTATTTTCGAGCAAGAGACAAGTGAAAATAGAGCCTGAGAGTGAAATATCTAGCCATAACACTCTGACAAGTGTAATAAGTGGTTTATTCCACACTAGATATCTTCACTACTGTAGTTAGTACTAGAGGAAGAGTAACTCAAGTTACAAAAAAAATTTATTGATAAAAACACTCCGAAATATTAAAATCAATCCAAATCATTGACCAGAACATAATGTGTGTAACACAATTATGGGAAGTCATAATATTTGTGTTCAACTTCTAGTGACTATCTAATTTCATGTAGTAGTACATTATTGTGACTACTTACTGTGACTGGGAGTCCTGATGTAGTGAATTGGGATTGGATGCTTTCCTCATCCACTGCAAGATACTCTATTTTTCCTGGTAGTGATATGGCAGGAACTATAAATCAGTCTGTATTGAATGCACCCGTTTACCACACTCACATAAACTACATAAATAGTATAAAAAGTAAGTATCAATACTGGCAAAAGCTGAGTTTGGCATTATCTGATACTACATACTATGCTTCAAGTAGTAATTGCTCACAATAATGTATACACTTGCTAGAGTTTGTGGTTTTCCAGAGGCAATATTTGGCTTCAAATATTCACATGTCAAAGTTGTAACTACAGTAACACATACTCTACTACATAGTTGTTTCTATAAGGCTGACATCTGTTGTATTTCATAATAATGGTCATAGCACCAGCAATATTAAATAAAGAATTTATTAATTATAGTAAACAGTACATATGATAAGTAACTTATAAATACATTGCATAGAATGGGATGTAGATAGGAGGGGGTTAAAGGGCTTAAACCCCACTCCTTAGACCCCTCTCACTTTTTAATAATATGTCCTATTAAGTTTCAATCTCTTTCAGAAATTAGATAATATAGCAATAATTTACTGGAGCTGCATGCTTTCTTGCACTGAAAACGTTAAACCTTTGCACTCCTAATTTACAGTACTATAGCTCAGGTTTATCAAATATAGCAGCCTCCCAAAGTGTTCAACTGTTGTACAGAACAACTCCAGTTCGATATTTTTTTTTCAACAAAGTTACCTTGCACGCGGTGTCTTTGCACACGGCACCGCATGCGCACAAAATGACAAAACGATAAAATGTACCTGGTGACGCACACTACTTTACTGAATGTTATTGATGTTATGTTTGTGACCTGTTAGTGACACATTTTTATTCCTGCAGGCTCTCCTTTGCTCAGGCTCCTCCTTCGGGGCATAGTTGCTCCACCTTGGGGCGTGGCTGCTCCTTGCTGGGGCGTGGCTGCTCCCCCGCTGCTTGCTCCACTCTCCAGCCCCACAAAGCTAATCATTTGTTGGCAATGAGACCGGAAGCTCTTATAAGTAACGCCCCCTGTAGTCTCACGGTAATGACGAGAACAAACAATTTGCAGTAGTTTAGCTTATTATTTTCACCGATTTAGTTTATTAGAATCGATTAGTGGTAGGAGTTTCCCGTTGAAGCAACTTGTGAGGTGAGTGTCACTTTAATGTTAAGAGGTAGACAGCAAAATTACGTAGGCGTTGTAGGCAGTATGTTTAAAAGGGGTTAGTTACTTAGTGGCCACACCCAAACTGCATCACAATTAAATACCAACAAACGGCAATAGTTGTTTTAAATGGCAAAGTTAGGTGTTCAATTTTATATACCTTCATATTGTCAAACAAACACTTGTTGTCTATATACATCAACTTTTGTTTCATATGTAATAGACAGTCATATCTTTTGTGATGATATTGTGTAGTGAACCATGTCATAACTGCATTGACTGTCTGCTCTTTTTCTAAAACAAAAACCATAATGCTGACACCCTTTCTTTTTAAATTCATTCCAGCATTATATCTAGTAGCATTCATTTCATGTCATGTCAGTAGCTTAAGCATCGTGGTTCTATGAAGCATTTGCTAAAAAATATAACTGGCCAATTAATTATATACGCCACAGCAGTTCAAGTTTTTTCAGCAAATAGAAAGGAGTAGAAAGAGAGCAATTGAATATTCACCATGATTACATTGGTCTTTGGATATAATTAATTTGAAAAGGAGGTTACTGTTAACCCCTAAGCCCCCACAATCCAGCATATTGTTTCATTGTACGAGTTACATATCAACTTGATCCAGCTACGTATCGACTTGCACCGAGCTACATTTTCACATGTTCATATTGATACTACACCAAATACACAATAAATTAATTTTCGATTTTTCTGTAGCTAGTATATAGTAACAATGAGGCTCAGGGACAGACTTAGGGAGGGCTTGACTAGTGTCGTACGAGCTCCCATTTTTTTTTTCAGAAAGAGCCCTCATTTTTTAGCTAGTCTATTTCTTACTGATAAAAGTATAATACCTATAACTTTTTGTCTGAGGTGGTTTGTCTACCTACAAAAATTGTGATCATAAACAGCAACATCACATTTGCAAAATAAGCCATTATAAAACAAGCCATTTCAGACTATTATTATTATTATTCATTTTTAGGAAAGTAATTTTCTTTAATATCCACATGAAGAATTGTCCATACATACCTATATTGTGTGTGATATGGAGAAATATTTCAAGAGCAGTCTAATTTATTTTCACTAGCCAGAGGAGAGTGAAAATAAGGCCTGACAGTGAAATATCTAGCCATGTCACTCTGATGAGTGTAATCAGTTTATTTCACACCAGGTATCTTCAGTACAGCTGTAATTAGTACAAGAGGACTGGTAGCTCACAGGGTAAAGTTGGTTGTATGGGCTACCCACACCCCCAGCTGATATTTTCAAAGCTACTTTAATTCAGTTGAGTAGGCTACACAAGAGGAAGGTAGCTGTAAATACCAAGAAAACTTGTACTCCAGGCCAGTTGCTGTAACTACTCTGATAATGAGCTTGGCAATACAGCAAGCAATAAGATAACACTTTGTGATATCATGAGATATCTTACTGGTCACTACCTAAAAATATCATTGTGTGAAGATATCTAGCTTGAAATAAATATATATATATATGTGACCGTCTACAGGAAAATCGGGCACAACGCGGCCCCGACGAAAAAATTTTTTTTTGCACTTACACACTCCTCGGCAAGCAGATATTAAGCTCTCCAAGTTTTATCGCCGTAGCTTTAGC
>WLWI01003547.1_pt1 | contig 13369 bp, 8 predicted proteins | sample 6701501 | NCBI WGS metagenome assembly WLWI01 (sample SAMN12718690, study PRJNA515312) | sponge metagenome | isolation source: marine sponge | host: Mycale hentscheli | place: New Zealand: South Island, Marlborough, Capsize Point | collected 2014-11-01
TTTTCTGTTGATTCTGGCTAGCCACTGCTCGTATCTTAGTAGTAGTACAGAAAACAAAAGTATACCCTGAGATTACAAGGCTAAATTCTTAACTCTTTTGAGTAATTGCCTGGACTTCTTCCCCTTGATTAGTGATAACCTTTGGAATTCTATAAAAACTCGTATTAGAAACTTTCTTCGTTCGGTTAGAACATCCAACTACACAGCAAGACACTACCATAGCGGTATTCTGCTCGGTTTTCTGCCAACCGATATGGCGGACAGGAAGCTCCACCCCTCGTTATGCACTTCCGCACAATAGCCTTTGCTTTGCTGAATACAGCCCAGTTTCTCTGCGTGTTGAAGGTTTTACCTGGTTTGCCCGAAATGCCCCCTTTTGTCAGAGCCTGTCACAAATATGGAATTACGTACTTACTTCAGCTTCACTGGAGTAGTAGTAGCTTCCTTAACATTAATATTATGGCATTCTGACTACAATGGCTCTTGACAACAAACAAGCGGCACTCCGTATCCCCCTAAAACGGCGAAGTTTTGAAATTACATTTGGAAAAGTGTCTTCAATGCCATAGTAACTGGTCTCAGCAACTTTTTGTGTCTTGAAAAACAAGGGTTTTCGCCGGAATTTTCTCATACTTCGGAGCTTAAGGGTGCCCTGCCCCGGAAACCGAGGCGCGTAACCGCAAATTGACTGTTTTTGCTATGTCTTTATATTTCTTTTTATGTGTACTGTGGGCTTACTTTGTTGTTACAGATGGAATGAGCACCAATAGAGGACTCCAGCAAGCCAAATTTGAAGAATGAAGACCTGTCTGGGACGGCGGTACAGCTCTGCACACCGGCTACTATTTGGTGTTATTTCGAAGCGGCCGAAGAAACTAGCGTGCTCATTTTTTTTCCAGAGGTAGCTAGCGGGCTTCTTCGCAACATTACAGAGCCATATTTCTAATATCTATATTCTTTTTTTGTAAATAGTAAAATTTTCGTGCAGTTTTACTCCTGCGTTATTCTAAAAAAATCTCTCTGTAACTTTATTCTAAGGGGGGTATGCTGCTTGTGCGCAAAATTTGGATTCAATTCAGTGATACAAATCCACAAAATATCGATTTATATTTTCAAGTTGACTACTGATTCGCTATTTTACCCCGCCCCCCATAACGTTGAGCTCCGCGAACGCGCAATTTATTGGTAAGAGCAGAATCAATTGACTTGTGGTAGCTCTAAAAAGAGCCCATTTGTAAACAAAAATAAAAAATACAATAATGAGCCGTGAGATGGCCGTTGTAACTTTGGAAAAGGTTAAGTGACGGCGTATTCCCAATGTTGCTTAGCGTTGGTTGCTCATTAGTGAGAGCGGGGTAGCTCAGCACAAATTTCAGACTTGTAGGTGATAGGGCTGAAGAATATAGTGGTAGCAATCCCGACAGAAAGAACTGAAGTGATGATGACGGAGTCTGTACGCAGCCAAGTCTGAATACAAGGTTGGTGGAATAGTAGGAGCTGGTACCAGTCAGGATGGAGTTGGTCACCGTTGAGACAGAGTTTTAAGCTGCTCCAATGGCTTCACAAGTACAGCCTCATTCCGTACCCTGAAAGTATAATAGAATGATGTTATTTGAGGTGACTGTTTCAGACTAGTACACTACAGTTATACGGTTATAGCTCTGGGACCCGTTTGTCCTCCTGCTTCGCGGTAACCGGTAGATTTTTTTGACGCCAAATTTAATTGATCCGCGTAGAAATTCAGAGCTGGCCACGCGTTAATAGATTGCATGCGGAATGATTAAACGACCACAGGTCCCGCACCGTTAAGTTTAAACTAAGGCTTGTTTAAGGGTGGCCGCACATAGCAACGGCACCGCCTGTAGATCCGGACATTAATTTATTCCCCGCCAATACCCCACCATTTTTTTTTTTTACTACAAATGATAAGAAATATACAGAAAGGTCATACTACACCGTCCAGGGAGGGGGGTATGGTGGGGACGGTGGAGGGATGCATTGCTCTGTCATAAAGCCACTGCCAAGCGGCCAAACAGGTGACTGGTAGTTGGGGTGGAGTCAGAGGTGCTGCAACTATTCTCAATGGCCCTGCTGGTACGGATGGTGTCCTCTGCCAGCCCACCTAGTGTCTCAGCCACCAGAGGGACGAAGTCCGTCCTGGAAGAGTGGCATGCGCAGAGGTTGGCTGCAAGCTTTCTCTGCACACCAACTTGGAGGGCATGGCTAGGTGTTTGAGCAGCCTGAGCGATGGTGAGCTCCTGTAGCAGGCTGATGACGAGCACATCAAAGGCGGTTGGACGTCCAAGGCTCCAGCATGGGATGAAGATGTCGCCCGGGCGAGCCTGCGAGCCAGGCAGTAAGCCAGGGGTCTCCTTGAAGGAAGCCAGAGCAGCGGACTGGGAAACAGCATGGATGGCGTCATGGACAGCATTGTGACGGGCAATGCGATCTCTATTCCTCCCGCAGCCGACCTGGTGATCACCGTACGCATCAACAGTAAGGTGGCATTCTGGGCAGGGGTATGACGAGCTGTGGAGGGGGACCCCTAACCAGTAGCGCAGGCAGCATCGGAACTCGCGGTCATGGAGATGGAGGCCGAGGGTGGTGGAGAGGATGATGTTCAGCCAGTCTCCGGCATGAGGAAGGCTGGAGGACAAGGCAAGGGCCCGCGAGCGGCAGGTGGGAGCCGAGTCAAGGAGCTGCTGGAAGCAGGCCTCGTCAACGACATGACTAAGGCATTTCTGCTGGAGAGAGACGTTGATGTCGTCTAGGCACTTCCAATCTGCGCAGGCGGCTTCTGTGGCAAGGCGCGAAACAGTCGGGGTGATGTGTGGAGAGGGGTCTGGTGGGCTGGCGAGGATCTGTAGCACCAGAGACTTTGTCACAGAGGTGGAGGCGAGAAAGGCAATTGGTGAGTGGCGTAGCGCACTGCGAAGGTTGAGGCCCCTGCGACTACACGGGAGAGACGCCTTCAACCAGGACCAGTGGGAAACTGGGCCACCAACAATGGTCTCCAGGGTGCAGCAGATGGCTCTGTCAAACTCGGCAGCAGTGCATTGGATGTGACTGGGAGGGCAGGCGCGAAGGATGAAGATGACCTTGGGGAGGGCAAGGCAAGAGCACAAAAGGGTGCACTCCACCTGAGAGTTGCCAACGCCATGTAACACTCCATGGGATTCCTTCAGCTTCGATAACCGGGCGTCAAAAACCTCCTCACAGTAGTCTGGTGGACCAATGGGACATCCCAGGAGATAGAAATCTCTGCGGGTGGTGGGAATGTCTGTTGGGAGGACAGACTTAGCCTGGACAGCGTCCTCTGGGATGTAGAGGAGAGACTTGGAGTGGTTGAGATGGAGGCCCAGGGGAGGACCTTCGCACTCCACGATGTGCAGGGCAGCAGCAAGCTCCTCTGGGGAGCCCATCAGGGTGCCGTCGTCCAGGTACCACACGTTGAGGCGGAGACCTGAGATGTTAGCCTGCAGGCGCTCGAGCAATAGCTGGAGGGTTGAGCAAAACCCAATGGGCCAAGAGGGTCCCCCTGCTGCACACCACTGCAGCTATGGATGGTATCTTCCCCCAGATGGAGCAGGGGCTGACAGGAGTAGCAGGATTCCATCTAGGTCGCTAGGTGTGGGATGCGTCGCCTGATCTCAGCGAACATGGACTCTCTGCTAATGGAGTTGAAGGCGTTGGAGAAGTCCAGGAAGAGGCACCAGCACTGATCCGGGTCATCAGAGGAGGAGAGCAGATGTGAAGTGGTGTGGATGATGGCCTCGCAGCCGCCTTTGACTCCAACTCCCAGTTGAAGGGGGGATGAGTGAAGAGATAGCAGAACGGAAGGAGGTGGAGGCCAGACACTTGGAAATGAGCCGGCGCAGGACTTCTCCTACGGCGATGGGGCGGTGACCACTGCTATTCTTGGGCGATGCAACGAGGTGGGGGAGGACCGAAGGAGGGGCTCTGCCAGGAACTTATAGATTGAGGAGGCTGGTGAGGGTGGTAAGGGCCTGTGCAGCACAATCTGGGGAGGGGCATCGAATAGCCTCTTGAAGGTGACTAGGGCGCAGACCGGAGGGCCCAGAGGCAGAGGCATTGGGGAATGATCGCACTCCCTTGAGGACTGCAGGCTCGGAAAGGATGGCAGATGACGGAACTGGGTCCAGAGGCACAGAGGGAGGAGGTGCCTGGGGGTGTTTCTTCCACATCTCTTGAAGGATTTCCGGAGACGGGGAGGCTAGGCAGTCAGATGTCAGGGCTTGGATGGCTTTGCTGTACCGGCTGTCCTGCGTAGCACGCCTGGCTCTCCTGAAGTTGCTGGTGGAGGTGGGGGAAGATGAGCGTGATGCGTCCTGGCGAGGGACCGGGCATCCTCGAGAGCCTCGGACCAAAGGGAGACCAAGTCACCATCTGCCCAACACTGAAGGTGAGACGTCACCCGAAGAGGCGGGACAACTGGGATAGCTCGTCAGGATTCTGAGACAGGAGCTGAGAGTAAGGGCCCAACCGTCACGGGCGCCCTTTGGGACATGCTGCAGAGTGGGCACATGAGATTTGAGAATGGTTGGTAGGGCTGGTAGGGCTGACAATGGAGGGGAGGCAGGCTGGGAGGAGGGGGGAGGAGAGGGGCAGGTGATGAACTCGCAGAAGGGTTGGCAGCAGCTGGATGAGGAGATGGGGCAGGCGTTGTCACTGACGAGGAGGGGTCTGATGGGGGAGAGCGGCAACGTAGCCGGGTGTTGTGGCAAAATCCCAAATCGCCAGGCAATCAGCGAGAGCAAAAATTGCGAATAAATCATTAAGTAATATTGAAATGGAGAAGAATTCGTTGTCTTGCAGTAGAGTATCGGCTCGGCTAGTAGTACCAAATTGCGGAGCTCCAACTTACCGCACCGCTCCAAAAAAGTGCTATAAAGTTTTATAACCAGGCCCCGATATTTCCTGATATTTCCTCCAGATTCACTCTAAAATTTATGAGCGGCTCCTTTGGCAGGTACTTTGTCCTTGTGTTGTAGTGGAGAAGCCCCTGTAAGTATACAATCGTAGTAATTGTGCATAGCAAAAAATTGCATAGGCGGTGTGCGGCCACCCTTAATGCTGTAGTTTCAGAATAAACTGGGGTCAAGACAAGCTCTCAGCTACAAAATCAAAAGACAATCAGTGTTAGCACACAAATACAAAATTACTTTCTTACCTCATTTTCTTGAGCAGTCGTAACTTCCGTAGTTTCAAATTTAAGCCATTCTGACTATTTGAATTTACCAGTCACTGTTGACAACAAGCTCTTAGCTACAAAAAAGAAAGGCCAGAGTTATTTTTGCATATTTAGCTAACAAATATGGAATTATGTACTTACCTCAGCTTCGCTGGAGTAGTAGTAGCTTCCTTAGCATTAATACTACGGCATTCTTATTACCAATGGCTCTTGATAACCAACAATTGGCACTCCGTATCCCCCTAAACGGCGAAGTTTTGAAATTACGTTTGGATAAGGGTTTTCAATGCCATAGTAACCAGTCGTAGCAACGTTTTGTCTCTTGAAAAACTAGAGTTTTCGCCGGAATTTTCTCACACATCGGAGCTGAAGTTTAAAGTAAGGCTTGCTTAATGCTGTAGTATTATAATAAACTGGGGTCAGGCCTAAAAAGCAGTGTTTTTAGGAGAAAAAAGTTCCGCGCGCGCGTTTAAAGGGCATACGTAATAATTGTTATTTTTCTTGTGAGGTTATTAGAGTTAAGCTATAATGTAGGAGCATTTGGTCCATCACAACTACCTCAGTAGATATAGAACTCATGTATTTACTCACACGTACAATAAATACATACTCATCTGGTAATAAAAGCATAGCACGTATCATGTCCCTTGCACAATCTAGCCAAATTTCTTCAATTGTTCTTGTATCCATATTGAAAATGTTATAGATGTCTTCATTGCTTTGGTAAGGCGTAAAATCTGGGAGTATAAAATCAGGAGGAAGTTTAACATCGTCGTTTAACCCTCTCGTTCCTGAATTGTTTGGACGCGCGTGGAAAAATCTAAACGTCGACCACGGAATAGAGCATTACGGTTTTATTTTTTTAACTCGTTGCTGGCTGGGAAAACCCCATAGCAACCATATATTACTTACTAAATAGACCAAGAGAGTTTGGGATGAATAATAATATTTAGGCCCTCTACTAATACTTAAAAAAAAAAAAATTTTTTTCCAAAAAATTCCACTTTTTTCATCAATTAAAAAAAATGTATATAAATAATATTGTTTGATGTATTTTATACCAATATTATATTAATTCAACAATAAAATATGTTGTTTGTTGTGTTTGTGCTGATTGTGATCATGTAGGAGACATCTATGAGTGTCCACAAGGAAAATATGCCATCGGACATCGAGCTCCACTACAAAACAATTTCATATACACAAAAACACAAACAACAAAGATATTTGTAATACAAACAAACCATCCGTAATGGGGAGGCCCCCAGTTGAACTGGCGATTTTATAAAAAAAGAAGAAGACAGTAAGTCAACTGCAAAGTCTTGGTCGGCAAAGAAGCGGTTGTTTCAATGTGTTATGGAAGGCTACTGGGCTCAAGCAGTTTTTCGCTGCTACAAAGCTCTGGAGATGACTGGATCCATAAATGAAGCTGCTGTGAAGAAGGTAACTTTTTTTAAATTCGACGGAAAACCGATGTTTGTTTGTTTTTGCCGAGGAAGAAATAAACACAGCTGCTGTGAGGTTCTGTCGAAGCAGTCCTGGCTGAAAACTAATTTAGATGCTTCTCCAATGCATTGGGCACCTGTGTATGCAATCTGAAGGTTCTAGCTATAAAGTAACTATTTTTTAAAATTCGGAGAAGCCAACCGGTCTTCACCCGCTTTTAAGCGGGATCGGAACGAAAGGGTTATTAGAGTATCACATGTTATGGTCTAGTCCTGGCTGAAAGCTATTTTAGATGCTTCTCCAATGCATTGGGCACCTGTGTATGCAATCTGAAGGTTCTAGCTATAAAGTAACTATTTAAAAAAATTCGGAGAAGCCAACAGGCTTCACCCACTTTTAAGCGGGATCAGGAACGAAAGGGTAATAGAGTATCATATGTTATGGTCTAGTATCAATGCATGCGTAATATATTAGCATCCATGAAATTCATGAACAGCTAACAGCTAATTACCGTCTCAACAAGCTTCACCATTTTCTCTACTTTAAATTCCTAAAACATAATAGCTTATTTTGATATACATATATTGGATAAATGTACCAACTAGCCCTTGTAATCTTGGACTGTTTTCTTATCATCATCAAGTTCCAAAACATGTACCTGTAGGTAGCCAAAATATTAAAAAAGTTAAGGCAGTTCACAATAATAGCTTATTACTGTCATATTGGTTTTCATTGGACACAGAATAAAATTGAGTTCCGTTTGAGCATAGTTCAGCATTAAGCCCCGATGAAAAATGATGACCTCAGATATTGATGGTATACTGATGCTACGTTGTGAACCTCATTTAATACAATTTTTTTTGTTTATAATCATTTAGAATATAATAATTATACCGGTACTTGTGAAGTAATGTAGAGAAGCAGTGTGACATTTCTCTGGACATAGTTTGTTTTTAAATTCTACATCATTATTGAAAAGCAATACCACATCTTAATATATTATACCTTATTGCTTCCATCATTCTGACAAGCATTGCAATATGCTTTTGTCATGTAACTCATTGTGAACAATTTCTCACTCCGGCATTCCTATAGGGGAGAGTAGTAGTGATAAAATTCTACTTAATATTTAGGATAATGCTGGCACTGTTAGAGGTGGAGCAAGCCTAAGCATAAGACTAAAGAACGAACTTCTTAGAATCTAGAAAATATTTAGTGCCTGCATGGAAGTCTATGCTATTAGAATCTGGTAAAGTTATTTTCAATACTCAATTACTTTTAGTATAATACTTACAGGAACACCTTTAAGCATGACACATAGTAAATGTTGTAAACCTTCAGCAGCATCTTGTTGTGATGGACCAGCTAGGCTATGTTTTACTTTGCCAAGTAAAGCCTGAATATCACTAATGTGCCCCAAACCTATAATATACAAAGACATTAAGAGTGAATTACCATAAAATAAGAAATCAAGCTTACCATAAAGAAATTGATAGATGTTCGTGACATTAACCATTTGAATAACTGATATTAACCAGCAACTGTTTTCTAGATTTGAATACCTTCAAATAATCTCACATAATCATCTTTCTGTGATCATGACACATAATCATAATTGTAAAGTCAATTCAACCAGCAGTTCATTTAATTTGACCATCATCAGATACAAAGGGGAAACAAGGCTGCATGATTAGAAGGGTCTATTATTATCTATCTATTTTTCTTGCAATTGTTTAAGTTTTGATCTAAGCTACTATCCTTCAAAAAGGACAAGGAATTATCATAAGTGATTGCACATTGATAGTTATACACTAAAATATGCTGACCATGCAATAATTGTTATCCTGCTGTCTAAAACAGCTTGCCAGATACATTTTTCAAGCGACAACTAGTCTTTGATATCTCTACAATGGTATACGGCCCCAACCAGCGATCTTCATTTTTGGATCTTTTCCTTGTTTTCTGCTTCATATTTCTCTGCAAAACTATGCTTCCTGTTTAAAAGTCATGGTCAATCAATTCCTTTCTCTTTTGGTACTGCTCCTTTTGCTTCTTTTGGGACTCTTTTATTCGTTCATCAGCAATTTGAAAAATAGATTGCTGTTTCTGAAATACTTCCTGAACATGATTGTCCACATCAACTTTGGTGAGAGAATCTGCCATATCATCAAGACCAATAAATTTTCTTTGCTTTTCAGCTTCTCATGGGAAGACTGGTTCTCTGCCAAACATCATTCTCAATGGTGTAAATTTGGTTGCACTTTGGATACTTATTAATTGCAAATAATGCAAATAATGCAGAGTGTAGATACTGACTCCAGTCATCTGTATCCTCATTCATTAATTTTGAAATTGATCTAAGAATTAAGTGTAAAAATTTTAGATTTAATTTGTGGGATAAAACTATTGAATATAATATTACCTCTTCAGTGTTTGGTTGGTACGCTCATCAAGACCATTGGATTGTGGGTGGTAGGCAGATGTGATTCTCATGTTCACACTAAACTTCTCTTGTAATTCCTCATTAAGCTATGTATTATAATGATAGTATTAGCTAGCTATAATTTAATGCACAATATTTTTGAAATTAATTTATTGCTGATGGATTGTTGTTGTTCAACCAATCAACAAAATTTAGTGTTTTATTACATTACAATAATAATAATAATAATAATATGCTCTTTCAATCATTCAGTCATTCTTGGCTGGAAAACAATAACATTGGTTAACTATAGTAGCTTTTTGTCTTATTAACACCCTATAAATCAATTATTAACTTAATCCATTGGTTCAACTCAGTGCTGAACATCAAAGTTATAATTAATTTATAGGCTGTTAATTAGAGAAAAAACAATTACTGTTAATAATAATATATTATAATGCAGGCAAGCTGTGTGATTGTAGCAACACTATTATTATTTTACAACATAGTATTAATACCTTATTTACAAATTCCTTTCCCTGGTCACATATACAATGAATGGGTGCTCCTTGACGACAATAAACTTTGAAGATGCCCTTTGCAACAGAAATGGCAGACTTATCTTCCAAATAAACTGCCTCCATACTTGGAAAAATAGTCTGTCACAGTTAAAATGTACTGGAAGTCCTTACTAGTTTTTTTGAAAGGACCAATCAAATCCATACCCACTAAATGCCATCCATTGTATATGATTCAAAAAGTGTTATAATGCATGCATGCATAGAGTATCACATATCACTTGATTAGATACAAAGGCAATGATAATGTCTTACTCTGTATATTATTATGATCCAGATAATTGATGGAAAATTATGCTTAAGAGAGGATTGATAGCCATGCACACATTAGCTATGTATGTAAGGTACAGAAGATAATTGAATTAGGGGAAACTCATGTCAAGTGGGGCGATAAGTTTTCTAGTAGTCTATCAACCAGAAAACTGCTTGACAACTGAAACAGAGCACTGATTTACATGGTGCAGGAAAACGAGATATCACTTATCCACAACAGTCAGTGATGTTTAATCGTAGTCTATAGACCAGAAAATTATTTAAAAAAATAGAATTAACAAGAAACAACTGGTAGCCATGCTCACATTTTATAAGAATAGCACATGTAAGGTTCCGAACAGCATTACAAAACAAATATTATGTCTGACCACAAATCAGTGATATTATGTTTTCAAAAAATTGAAATAGAGAAAACTGATAGCCACATAAACATTTTAGCAAAAAAGCATTGTGCAGAAGAGGGTTTTAAAGTAGGGGGAAAATATATCACTGACTACAGTAGTAGTACATGCTTTCATCATGTCTATATGAACCAAAATATTTTTTTGACGATTGAAATGATAGCCAAGCTCACATGAGTAGCATATGTACTAGAAGACTATAGCAATATAGGAGAAAGAGATATCACTTACTACAAACATCAGTGATATGTGTTACATCGACCAAAAAATTGTTTGAAAAAGTGAGAGAGAGAGAAGTGACTGCCACACTGTAAACAAATAGGCACCAAATTGAGTGTGAAATGCTCTCCTCCCTAGTCGCAGCAAAACTGGTGTAAAGTTCACGTAAGAACCTGAACAATTGACTCTACAGTTTATTAAATGTAACATAACCACTTCACCCACATTATCACCATTTCACACTTTGATTGTAACCCTACCCTTCCATATTACCTTCTAGAACTTTCGCTTCATGCATGTGCTCTATTTGTTGTTTGTGTCTTATTGGTCAGTTTTATTGTCATGTGTTTCTCTGGTGATCTCAGAGGCCTGGTCTATATAATGCTAGTCCTCTGAGTTCTCTGGGTCTCTTCTTCTTCTTATATTTTTTGTACTTCCTCCTATTGCTATCATAATTATCCAATATAACAGGAGCAGGGGCAGTATAGCGTAGGGAGTACCATAACTGAGAGGGAAGAGAACTGGTGGCAGCTACTTGGATTAACTGAGACCTAACAGTTCACACTAAAATCAAATTGAGGTGTGAATTTCACACCACAAGGCAGGAAGTACAAATATACTCTATATGGATGCAAAAAATTTACATTCTTTGAGGCTACACCCTCAAAATAATACGATAGCTCCAACAATACCCCTTAGTTATAGCCATTACAATTTATCCAAATCTCAAAAATGGTAAAGTACGAAAAAACTGTCAACAAAGCAAGTTGTTTGTGATGTATTGAAACAGAGAGACTGCTTTCTTTAAAGTTATGATAATGTGAGTTTCTAAGCTAGATAGGTGTGGAGCATTGACTGTGTGCTTACACACCAATTAATGAGTGTAAAGTACACACACCAAATAGTAGAAGCGTGCATTCACACTACCATTTTGGTGTTAATTTGGTGGGTTTTCGTGCCAAAATCTTTGCAGTGCTCACTTACATTTTATAAGAATAGCACATGGAAGGTTCTGCATTGAAGGGGAAACATACAATCACTGACTAAAGCCAGCGATATATGTTTTCCTGTAGTCCATAAACCTTTTAATTGTTGAAAATTGGAAAAAAAAACAACAACAGAGAAATGAAAGCCATATTTACATTTTAATAAAAATAGCAAGATGTGGAAGAATTTCAATACAGGGGAAATAGATATGTCGGAAAATAAAATTCAGTGATAGCACAACACCACACCCAATGGCTGTAGCGTACATACATGATAAATGATGCAATGATTAGAAAACTGGTGGAAATTGGGGTGTCGAAACAGCGCATCCTGTTAAACATTCTTTTTGGTGCAACTAAACACCCCATTTTTAACGGTGAAGAGAGCACTTATAGCTATCCTCAGATTTTATAATAGCAAATATATATATTATACACACACACATAATGTACATACAACTAAAACAAGCATGATCACTTAACCATGCTATGCTTGCATACATGGGTAATGAAAAGGAGAAAAGAGTGCTTGATAGTCACGCGGGTATTTTTCCAGTGCACTCAGTTATAGGGATATGAAAAAATAACTGGCATGGCAATTGCTCTATAATAATACTAAGTGCTATGCATATAAAGTAGCAATATAAAAACTACTGGGGTGCAAACGCACCCCATGCCCCCCACCTCAATAAAGCCCTGGGTAATGTTACCAAAAGGTTAAGACTTAAGTTTCATGCCTATAATTTTCATATGTTTTAATTGATTGTCTAACTTGCAAATGCTGGTCTTCAGAGCCAGTCATGATAAACAATAAAACTCTATTCATGCAGTTGCTCTTACAACAAATACTTTGTAATCCAGTTAGAATATCAAGTAATCATATCATCTTGACTCTCTTCTATTTGGTTCATGAGACTTCAACCCCAATTCTTGACACATTTCTAGCTGCAAACTCTACCTCACCAGGCTTAAACACACACTCTGTCATTTTCAACTCTAGTAATCATCAATAGGCATGATACTTCCATGGCTTGATCCTTCGCAGTTTTAGAACATTGAGTGACAACTATTTTTTCAGTTTAGAATTGATCACAATTACTTGTGTTTTCATCTTCCTTGTTAAAATACCTGGTGACTTCTCGAATGCACAATGCGCATCACACTAATAACCATAATTTAATGACTACTATGTTCATAGGGGAAAGCTTGATGTCATGTGAGTTTGGCCTGTTTTAAACTTAGTCTGAAAATTCACTTTGCGCAGCATGTTATGTCTGACAGTTATAGTTAAGCAAAATAATGTCCAATAAGATGAAATAAACTTTTAGTGTATATCTTGAAAGTAAATACATGAATGTCTAATAGGTGTTTCAACCTTAAATTTGTTGCAGCAATCTAACTCTAGTTTATCATCACAATACTAAAAGTAATTTTCACTTGATATGAAAAATACAAATATTATTAATATTACATTACTTTCACTTTCATTCCAAGGAAATACATTAAGCAATTTTAATTTTCTGAGGGTATTAAAGGACAGCTTCATACCTTTTCATCAGTTGTTTCCTTGTGTTATTGATTGGGAACTATTATTTACAGATTAACGTTATATCATGTCGATTAATACCGTAAGCTAACCGTCAAAGCTACTAGTGATGCGCTCTAATAGCACAAATAGCGAAGCGAGCGATGCATGTTCCCTGTATAATTGCAGCTATTCCATGCATGCTTGGTGTGGCTAGGAACATTTAATGGCTTTTCAAAAAGAAAGATTCTTTACTTTGCTACCTGTTTCTGTTTCGTTTTAGCTCTCCTCCTCCTTGCCCTGTCTT
>WLWI01003548.1_pt1 | contig 13364 bp, 9 predicted proteins | sample 6701501 | NCBI WGS metagenome assembly WLWI01 (sample SAMN12718690, study PRJNA515312) | sponge metagenome | isolation source: marine sponge | host: Mycale hentscheli | place: New Zealand: South Island, Marlborough, Capsize Point | collected 2014-11-01
TGCTGCAGATGTGGTTCTTTGATGCCGCAAATGCCTCTGCCAGCTGGTCTGTCCAGAGGAAGGGTGTGGATGGTCTCAGTAGGTGTCTGAAAGGCGACATGGCTGCTGTCATGGAGAAGGCGTAGGAGACCTGGTTCACGAGGCCGAACCAGGCTCTTATGTCGGTGATGCCTTTCGGGGTCGGAAACTCCCTCACTGCTGCCGTGAACTTGTCTGCAGGGCGGACTTCTGTTGGGGTGACTGTGAACCCGGCAAACTCCACCTCGTCCTCGGCGAAGTGGAATTTGCGCGGGTTCAGGGTGATTCCATTAGTGGCGCAAATCTGTAACCACTCGACGGCCTGATGAAACGCCTCCTCGATGGTCTCGGACCACAGCAGTGCATCGTCGATGCATTTGGTTTTGCTCCCTACATGGGCTACGAGTGAGTCATACCGTGCCGTGTAGGCATCCCCGGAGGCGATATAGCCTTGAGGGGCGGTCCGATACCTATACCTCCCCCAGGGAGTGATGAACGTTGTATAATGGCGGTGTCGTTCATCCAGGGCGACGGAGTGGTAGCCATTCCACGCATCAAACACGGTCTTTTTGGTGAGGCGTGGAATGGCTCGAGCTTGGTGGAAGGGAGAGGGGCAATGGTGGGTTTCCCTGGTGGCGTGCTGGTTCAACGGCTGAAAGTTGATGGTCCGCCTGAGCGACCCATCCTTCTTGGTGCATATCACCATGCGGTGGCACCAAGTGACGGGTGTGCCCAGGGGGACCTTCTCCAGCACGCCAAGTCTGACATCCCTGTCGAGGCCGGCTTTCACCTCGTCTTGCCAGTGAACTGGTACAGCGATGGGCGTGTGGTAAGGCTTCGGTGTGGCATTGGGATCGATGGTTAGAGAGAGCGGGGGTCCAGACATCATGGGCAGAGGTTGGTGCTCACAGACGTTGAAGCTACTTGCTGCATAGTGATCCAGCAGGTAGCGTTCAAGCCTGTGGCGGTTCTCCTCCGTCCCAGGGAATGGTAGGGATGTCGGCATCTCAGGTGGTGGTGCTCTCTGTGGGCATGAGCATGGCCTGCCCTTGTGAGGGCCTCCTGGTGTGGGTGGAGGTGGTGGCCTGGTTGTTTGCTGCTGGGCAGATAGACCTGTGTCTGGGTGCCCTCGGGTTACTCCTGGTGATGGTGCTGGAGCTGGTAGGGGCTGGTGATGGCTGTCGTGGACGTGCGAGGCGGGTTGGATGGGTTGTTTCACAGCTGGGTGGTGTGGGATGTCGAGTGGGAACTGGTTACCTATTAGCCCCAGGTCGGTACATGTGGCCAGGCTTAGATAAAGCTTTGTGGCCTTTGGGCTGAAATACACCATCTGTCGTGTGGAACGACCAGAACTCCCAAGTTTGAGTCGGGTGAGGGCGGCCCCGAGTATGGGCAGGGGGTGTCCGCTGGCGGAGCTCATGGAGAGTGATGTTGGGATGAGGTCCTGGGCTGAAAGGCAGAGTCCCTTCTGGAGGGCTGGCCCGGCCAGGCAGCTCTGACAGCCAGTGTCAGCCAAGGCAGTGGTTGCCAGGTTTCTCTTTTCCTTGCGGAGGGTGTGCCCATGATATTGGTAATCCTCCCTGTGGGTGGAAACCAGTATGTCTAGGTTGGGCTGAGGTGGCGATCGACGGGTTATCCATGTTGCTGTTGAGGGGTCCCACGATTGATGTGGGAGTGTGCCCTCGGTCATGTTGGCGACTGACTCCTCGATGGCACTCTCGTGCTCAGTGTTCTGCCAGCACATGGCCGCATAATGGTTCGGCTTGTTACAGGCTGAGCAGTTGGAGCCGAATGCTGGGCACTGCTGGCGCCGAATGGCTGTCCTGGAGCGCTCCCCATGGCCTTGTCTGCCGCAGAAACAGCAAATAGCCTTGGCATTGGTAGGCGGTTTGCTTGAGATGGGTTGCCCTTTGTTTTGGATGGGCTGGGTGGGTGTGGATTGCTGGCATTTGGTATGGGTGGGTTGGCTCCTGTGTAGCGTTGTGGGTCCTGCTGGTCGTCGTGGTGTCGAGCCTTTTTGTCGCTGCCGGTAGCCGGAGTTGATGGATTCCTCCTGATCTACTCCCTCATCTATTGCAGATGCTGGTGATGTTGGGGACATGATAGAGATGGCAGATCTCTTCCCCGCGGCCCGTACCTCGACGAATCGAATCGTCTCTTCTACTGACATGGCTTGGTTTGGGTCTTTGAGGAGGTCTTCCTGGATCTCAGGGTCAGCGAGGCCGATGCACAGTTGATCAGCGACCCTCTGTTCGCCCTGGTTATTGATTCTGTCACAGCCGGGGCACTTATGTGTGAACATACACACCTCTGCCTGCCCACGGAGGCGTGCAGCAAAAGATCTTACGGGCTCACCCCTGTCCTGAACCATCCTTGATAGGGTTACCCTAGCCACCTTAGGGTTTTCGTCCCTCACTGCTAGGGCTCTGATCGCTGCCAGGAGGTTGGCCTCTGTGAACTGCTCGATGTGGGTGGGGCCGACCGCGTTCCGGGTGACGTCACGCCTGAGATTAGGGTCGAGGCATTCCAGCAGCTGGATGCTGACATCTTTGTCGACCAGCCTGACGGCTGTGGAGTAGGCCCTCCATCTTGTTAAGAAGTATTGCCACCCCTCGGTGGTTCCCCCTGCTGATATTTCGGGTCGGCGGACTGGGGTTGGCTTCGGTCTGGCGGTCTGGCTGTGGACCAACGTGTGGGCATTCAGCAAGGCAGCCACTACCATTGGGTCTGTCCTCCTATGCGTTCATAGTCAGCATGTATATTACCTCAAGAATGACAACACTGGGTAATATTGCCGCCATGAACACATAGAGCCATGGATCCTCATGTGTTCGGAACTCTGTAGGTGCATGCTGCCAGTGGACACGATTTCCGAAATTTCATCCACTAAGTCACTAGGGAATCCCACATGTTTGGCAGCAGTGACCAACGCTTGTGCAACTAATGAGTTGCCTTCGACTTCCTGCAAAACAGGTATGCTGACAATCTACTGGTTTTTTTCTTCTTATTGTAGCATTTATATTTAACATTAATTTTTCTACTATGCTCACCAGTAGCAGTTACTATTATTATTATTATTATTATTATTATTATTATTATTATTATTATTATAGAACTGACCAAAGATGAGGATAGTTCTGGCTCAGCAGTAGTGCTTTCTGACATTTCAATCACATTGCCAGGACTATCAGTGAAGGATTCGTGAACTCCAGTAAGACTGGAATGCTGAACATTTTTACATCATAATTTTATTTAATAATTTATGTATTCCTTTTTTTATTTATTTTTTACTAAGAGTCCAGGACTGTAAATGGAGGAATCCTGAATGTTAGCATGACTTCCAGGGACAGAATCCTAAAAATTGTGTTGTTGCATCATAGATTTATATTTTATTTATGCGGCAAACCATGTGTGGATTGCTGGGACTGCAATAAACGGAATCCTGGACATCATCAGGACCATCAGTGATAGGATCTGAAATGTGGACAGGACTGGCAAGAATGGAATCCTAAAATAAATATTATTATTACTTTTTCTTTCATTTTTTTTCTTTTTACAAACCATGTGTGGATTGCTACGATGGCAATGAGCCGAATCCTGGATGTCAACAGAACCATTTGTGACAAGGTCTGGAATGCTGACAGGACTGGTGGGAATGGAATCCTGAAATACATATTTTTATTTTTTCATTTTTTTCATTTTTTATTTTTTTACAAACCATGTGTGGATCGCTACGACTGCAATGAGAGGAAATCACCATTTGTGGTAAAATTTCTGGCTCTGTATCCAAGTGCTGCTATCACCAGGCAAGCCTGGGACTAATGCAACTGCATTCACAGAGCAGTAAAAACTCTATTTTACATGTGGTATGGAAATACCTTGGTGGTTGCAGAATCTCTTAGATTTAGCCATAAGAAGCTGCTGCTTGAGCTTCCTGACTACCCTACTTTTTTTTTTCTTTCTTGGAATCCATAACAGCTGATTATTTCAGATTACCCACAAGAAGGAAACAGTAAACCAACAGTACAGCTGCACGCAAACTACGCAGAAATATACTTATGCCAGATCACTCGATTGTTTCTATACGCAATATATAAAACAATCGGGTTTTGGCGGGTAATTATCTTTGGGTCCGATTTACCGGCGAGCTCATAACTATGTGCGGCCACCCTTAACGTACGATCTCCATCACAATGTCATGGAAATGTGACACAAGGGAGATTTCATTTCAGAAGTAGCACAGGATTAAATGAAGTACAGTTTATGGTATTTAGGCAAAATGGGAGAACATCAACATAATGACAGAGTAGAAGGTAGCCACATGGTATTCCAAGAAAGTAATCTGCCATTAACAGAATGCAGATCCCCCCTCCAAAAAATCACTATACTTGACTGGTAACTACACAAAAGGGAAGTTTCCAAAGTGAGAGTTTGGCTTTAAAATTAAAAATACCACAACAGTGAGCTGTTAGTAGATTTAAATACTGTTTATAAGATTACTTTACCATGGAAATAATTTAACAGTAGAGATACAATTAGTTATCTGGCATGTCAAATAAATCAATGAATAATGTTTATAAATATTATATACACCTCAACAAAGAAGACTTGTAATTCATAAACTAACTTGATATTGCCACTATCAATTGCTTGAATATCATTGGAGGATATCTCTCCATAAAGATCTTCCTGTACTTCATGTGGCACTTCATAAGGTGATGTCTCCAGTTCATGATAAATGCTATGAGGAGATATCCAAGAACCCAATAATAGCGCAGATAATGAATTCACAAGTGTTACAACCAATCAAGTTTTTCAATGATGTAACTAACCATTTCTTCCTTGAAGGAATACAAGTTATCAGAAGATAGTTGACAGATTTTGGTCCTATAATCAAGGAAATCTGGGATTCAGGCACTGAACATACACCAATCTTGTTTTGAAAAAAATAATGTTGATACGTATATAAACATAATACTAGAATCAACCCAACTTAAAGTAATCCAGCATTAAGTATGAGTACACACTTTTGATGGTGAGAATTCACACTGAATTTGGCGTGTACTTCATACCAAAATGATGAGGTGTGCACATCATGCCATATTTTGGTGTGACTATTGTTACAAGTGATTCACACTTGGTGTGAACTACACATCTTTTGGTTTACAGTGTACACTTTAAAATTTTTAATCACAGACCTTTTTTTCTTCCATAGATAGCTATATGACATTAGGGAATGACGTTGATGAGCTAATGGAGAGAGTATTTGGTAGTGATGTAGGAAATACTAATGATCTATCTATAGTAGCAGTTATAGTTACGATTCAACCACAGGAAAGAGAATGGGATTTCTAATGAAGACGATAAGAATTAAAACGTGGAGGTACCTCAGGAGTAGAGAGTATATAGCCTCCTATGACAGTGATATATAATTTCAAAGTAAGATTAAGATGCAGTTAAAAATTGATTTTTAAACAGGATGCACTTTAAATTTTCTCTTCTGGTCTTTTGATAACCTGATGTGTAGTAAACTTCTACTCCTCCGCTATCTTAATACCATAAACTGTACACGTGCTCGGTGACTCTGGAGTCAGCGTACACACTAGTGTCTGATGACCTACCCCTTTCCTACGCAATAGAAATTCTATTACGTTATACCCTTTGATGGAATACTACACAGATATCGCCAGATTAGCCGTTGCATATGACGTCAGTAAAGATCATCATCCGCGTTGCAAACTACCACGCCCTCTGGCCAGTAGCAATTTCATCACATACCTCGCGAGTCTTTGCAATTTGGAACTTTGAGAAACTTTGTAAGTCGAAAGCGTTTTTTTTAACGCCATAAGCTTCCGATTTTGACAAAAAATCAGTCTGAAATTTGAAATGCTGCACAACGTCTCAAATCTTCTTTCAAAGTAAGTTCTTACCTAATTCAACAGTTATTTGTCAGTACTCTCCAAAATTGGAGCGTGACGCACAGACAGACAGACCCGCAAAGAGACAGACAGACCCGCAAAGAGACCGACAGACACAGATAGACAGACAGACGGACGGGCGGATGGACAGACAATGAGTCTAACAGTAAGACTGTATAACTTTTCGCGCATGCGCAATTGGATTAGTAGAGGGGAACAGAGCCACACCAAATAAACGACGACGTGTACTTACATTCAACAGACGGGACGACCTATATAATAACCGGTTCGTGCGTGCGCTGAACTATTTACTAAGGAGGAGAACCCAGCCAGCTCAACCCCATACTGAATGAAGATGAGCAAGTTCATCTTTGTGTCTGTTCTGATGGTTATAATAGCTTCTGTATTAATCTCTGAGGCTCTTCCAGTATGTACAGAAGGAAAAGAAGAATCATTACCACTTACAGGACGAAGAGAAGAAGTACCAAGTAATGAAAATTTAGTCACAATAATTCTTGGGTCCATTCAGAACAATAATGCCAGCCTAGCAACAATTAGAAGACGATTTAAGAATGTTCCCAGTATTACAGTATGTGTACCCGTCATATATATAATTACATGTGATGAAGAGACGGATTGCAACAAAAATATTGTAAATTGTAGAGATGGCTACGCCATTTCACAAATTTGGACTTCATTTGATACAAAAAATTATTATGGTAATCTGATTTATTATTTTATGATGACGTGGTCAACCTTACCAGGCTTTGACTGGAATGATAATCCCTCCTTTGTAAATGCAATAGTGGATGTGAATGTACCTGAACTCCCTTGCCTAAATTCCATTGAAGATTTAGACCAAAGTCTCTCACATGTAACAACACTGGTAAGTCATTTCATTGAGTCACCAGAAAGATGTTTGCCTTAATAGATTTCTTTCTTATTTATTTGTTGTCTAGCCTTGAGTCAATTTTTTTTTTTTTGCAAATGACCAATGTGGTTACTTTGGCTTACACATGCATAGTATCAGGAAAAACTCACAATTGACTGATATGGTTACTTTGGCTTGCACATGCATAGTATCAAGAAAACTCACAATTGACCAGATGGTTACTTAGGCCTGCACATGCATAGTGAAAAACTCACAATTGACCGATATGGTTACTTTGCATAGTATCAGGAAGAACTCACTACTATGCTATTTCAATGACCAATACTGTTACTTGGCTTGCACATGCATGAGTGCTTAAAATAAAACTAGCTATAGACAATAAAAAAAACCTATTACAAGCATGAATGAGTTGCATGAAGATACACACATACATATAATGCATATTATTATTCATTACATCAACAGTCCATATTTACATTAGCTATAAATGAATGAAAAATTGTTAATTTTATTACCAAATGAGCAAGTATACAAACTTTAGCTACAATGTATAGTTTTATACATCTGAACCTGTTGAATTTATCTGGACATAGGTTGGTAGAGAATTGACTGCTTTCACTCTTGTCTGTTTGGAAGGACGTCTCACCAGTTCTGTTCTCCATCTATTGCACATTACCGCTTCCTAAAATTATAAATGTAGCGGAAAATCAACTAGATGAACTGAACAGCGCCCGAGAACTCTAAATAGACTACATTCAAAAGTTACAGCATTAACGTGCGTCGTCCCAGCCGCCCCTTTTCACGTGCGACAATAACGTTTTCGGGCGTAGCTAATTGCCTTAGATTCATATGACTAAATTGCTCTGGGTTTGTACTAAGTGCATTCCTCATTTACCCCTCTTGCGGTCGAGTTAACCTAACTTGTACAGTCTATACAACCACTCGTTCTCCCTCCGTGTTTTATGCACCCCGTCTGGCGTAGCTTAATGACTTTCCTTTTTGTTTTCATTAACGCTTTTGCGCATGCAATTCGTTCTTCCTAAAAAATGTTTTTGGGCCTGCGGATACACCTATATACATATTTTCCAAACTCATTAGTATACAGCTTCCCGAATATATTTATAGGGTACCGAATTGGCCCTACCAGTTACGTCAATGCGTTGAATTGAAAGTATCCTACTCAAGAAATGTTCCACTGAGGGGAAGTCGGAGAGTCCAGGAGTTATTGGGTCCCTTTAAACTTTTATTTTTATGCTATTGAGTCCCACTAGGATTGTTCCAGTTACATTGATTTGTTTAAATAAAAGTGGCTATATAATCATGAATGCACAATAGTGATAAGTGTAGCGACTAGCGAAGTTGTAGGAAAAATCATAAATAACCAGGATTAAATAGCTTGTTTTATTACCAACTACCTACAATAACATAATTTAAGCAGTCTTAAAAAACTATTATAATAGTATAACTATAATTGGATTTTTTAGATGCTCTCTCTCTCACAAAACAAGATGGTTATTCCACCATTTGATCTAGAGGCTGTTGAAGGATTTGCTACGAATACGATAAACACAGAAAATTCACACAAGATTGCTCAAGCATTCTTGTATTTATGTGCTGTGGTGGCTACTCTTTTAAACATTAGTACTCAGCAGTTTATCAGCAAGAAGATTATTCCTACAAAATCAGGAAAGCCTCTATTCTATTTCCAATATTGGGCAGCAATGTTACTAGGAGCTGCTCTAATTTGTGCATATTATAGTGTACAGCACCCTCATAAATATGTGGCCTTGTGGTATTTTGTACCTTGTACAATAATTAATTTATTTTTATGGGCAATCGTTGTCTACATTTCTACTATAGCAGAAGAGTCTACTGAAAAGTCTAAAGAAGATGCTAATAATACACAGAATGCCTCTAATAAAGCAGAAGAGTCTACAGAAGAGCCTAAAAATAAAGAGACTGAAATTAAACACAATGTATTATCCTATAGTTCTCCAGCAGCTGTCATTCCTTGTCGTTTAGGTCATTTTTTGTGGTCACTCTTTGGGCATGGTGTAACTCTACTCCTGATCTTTTTTTTAGTGTATTCCATTCCTAATATAGTTATCGTTTATTATTTGTATCCAATACAAACAATAAAACGAGTTCCTCTACTTCTTGGTGGTTTATTTTCTATGATACTTCTGGTTGCAAGATTAATATATTTGATGGAAAAACTATCTGAGCATTCCAAATATATGTGTGGCCATAAACTGTGTGGGTGTAGCCGTCAAGAAACATTTTGTTGCCGTAAGATATCGTGTTGCAAGAAAAGACAGGACGATGATTATCATTTCAGTTACTACGCCAATGTAATAATTGCTGACTTGAAAAAAATTAGGGATCAAGCCACTGACATTGTAAGATATCGTCACAGATGTTTGGTTGTTACGGAATGCTTAAGTTGTTTCATTATTATGTTTGAAACTTGTTCTGTATTATTCATATTACTTGCTTATGGTTTTGGACAAATAGTGTTTGCAAATTTTGTATTCGAAAATGCTAGGAATCAAAATTTAGACAGTAGCACTAGCATAATTATTGCCGTTATACCAACTATTCTAGTAACTGTAGTTTCTGGTGCAGGGATTGGATTATTTTTTAAATTCAGCGCTTGGAGCCTAATGAAACAAAAAGACATAGCTGTACCATCGACTGGTGATCATGCGGCAAATGAAAATGATGAGATAAAAGAGAAGAACAAAATGAAAGAAATATATGACTATGTTACTCTTGATAAAGAGACGAATTTCTCCATGTCAAACAGACCGTCAATTATTATACGTCTTAAATCAACTTTATCAACTTGTAAGGATCCTCATGAATGGATTTCTCTTGAATCCATAGAAAACCGAAGTAAAAATATTTGTTCCAAATTGGGTAAATGCTTTCGTCGTGATTTTAATACAACTCCAGCACGAAAGCATCGTAGTCGAAATTATGAATCAAATTATGGTTCAATTAATGCAAATCGTGATGACCCTACTGACATTATTGTACATGATCCTCCATCAAATTTGGAAAGTGAAATTCAATATTCTATCACTAATTCAAGTGGTAGAAATAATGTAGCACATGAGGAAAGAGTACTACCCATTATAGAAGTACATCCAAACCCTTAAAGAATGAGACTTCAATAACGTTTCATTTTTTCTTAGACATATAGTTGAATTTTGTTCTATTGTAGATTTATTTTGTATTAAATATGATTATATACTGTGGTTTTGTTGTACTGATTATATCATTCCTTACTTAATTAAGTTTACATTCATATTGTCAAACCTCAGTGCGAATCTGGGAGGTGTTATAGTAGTCAATTTGTACATGTACCTGTCTATCAGTCTGTAAGACCTTCTCTCACAGAGCAGTATAACTCGAAAACGATGCATTCCCTCCAGGTTTTGAATGTCAACACCATACCTATCAATAAAATATAAACCACACCATTGTTTAATAGCATCTAATACAAAAGCATCTAATACATTTAGATTCGTAAGACAGCAATTGACTTTCAAAACAAAAAAGCAACTGTGGAAATAAGAGAAAAGATTAAGACTGGACCTCTGATCTGAATGAATTTTTTGACAATACAAAAAATATGTTCTGCATCAGCATAAAGGGCAAGGTATAGTCTAAACACATGCACTATTGTGGTGGAGTAATTGGCCCTCTAATCCTTTAATAGATGAAATTCTACAACTTACTATGATTTGTAATTGTCTCACTGGTGCAGTCTGTTACCTGTACATGTGAGTAGCGGGAAAGTAAATGGTTTCTCTTTCTAGTATAGACTTGAATGTCATAGTCAGAAGTGGCTAAGGACAGGAATCATTGATAAGTAAGGAATGATAGTAGATATAAAGATGGAACTGAATAGAACAATAGTTGTCTACCCACAGTCTAAAGAGAATTAATGATAAGCCTCAAATCAAACAATTTTCGAAATGCCAATGTCGAAACCTGTAACAACCCCTGAAGGAAGGAAGCCAGTAGAAACAACCCCTGAAGGAAGGAAGCCAGTAGAAACACATGTTCAATACTGTTGACAAACACTTCATTTAATTGCAGTCATACATGAAGTGTTAATTGTTTGTATTGCAGGGGTGGTGGAAACATTTACTTTGGTCACGAAAATATGATTCACCACTTAATGTGGTAGTGTAGTGCTTGTATTAATAGAAAAATGTTTTTTTATATAAAAAAGGAGTAGTTGTACTGGGTACTCTTAAAAATTTACAAATATCCAAATAATACAAATTTTATTTCAGTTAACTAACAGCTATTACAATATTGTTATACTTTCAGTGCAAATGTTACCATCAACATGCATAGTAGGAAATATTCCACAGTTTATTTAAGCTGCTGTTGGTCTCAGTGGCACATACCTTAACACTCTTTATCTGGCATCATGTGATCTTAAAATTGCTAAGTGGTACTACTGCTATTATACTCAGGCTACTACGCCTGGATCAACACTGTCCATGACTGTGGCAGTCTGGTCTCTAGATTTAGAGACTGACACTTATGTTGTGAATCCTAGTAGCATTAGAACTATCAGATTACATCCTATCAAGACAATAGCTAATATAGTCTGTGAGCAAGAGGTGTTTCGTGAAGAGGAATATATACCTGTTACTATTGGATAAAGGAAAGTTTTTTCTTACCCTACTTGCTATTAATTTCATTCCAATAATTGGCCGTGACTCACAATATGGGGAGCACTTGATGAAGAGTAGAATTCATGAGAAAGTAGGAAATATTCCACTACCAAGTTTATCTTCAAAGAATGGAATCATGCTTCATTTGTATGCAATAGCAGCTAGTAAGTTTAAAGTAAGTATACCTAGAGCCAGATATTTATGTTCAGTTTTACAACACACTAGGTAATAATTTTTGTGCATATAAAAAAATGTTTTGTATTCCCTCCGACTATGGACAAGAACCTATAGCTACATTCCTAAGATATCATTAAAATTTATTTTTCTGACCCCAAATTGTGATCAAATCTATTGCTAACCAATAACCTTTGTCCCAACGACCACTGACCTCTTAAAACAAAAACAAAAAAGAAATATATAGTAAAAGTTGCCTAATAAATAAGCAGGAGAAATCATACAGATAACAATTATACTAAAGGAAAGTTTTTTTCTTATACTTGCAAATATATTTATTTACTGAAATATCTTCAATATGTCATAAAAATATTGGTAGTACTTTTTTTTGCTCACATGTGATATTTCCACCCTAATACCTTCACAATGTTAGTGACCTGTGAAAAAATTCACATTATTTCATCATATTATCTCATGGTGTTATTTCACTTCACTCCCATAGTGCTCAAGCTCACACCCAGCAGTTATAGCAATAAAGTGTTTTTAAAGCTACATTCCTATCTGGTGCTAGTCAATATATAACCAACTGGGTTAGAGCAGCTGCTAAAACATTAGGTTTGAGGAGCCTTTTTAGCCAATTCCCCACCTTGAGTTAGTTACCAGTCCTAGCACAAACTACAGCAGTGAGGGAGGGAGGGGGGGGGGGGTGACTGAAGCTATCCAACTTGAAGTAGTGGAAGCTCAGCCACCTCAATTTTCTGTTATTACCAATGAAAAGTGACATTGAGAAATTTATGCAGCTAAAAAAATTGTAAATTTGCCTTGGGATTATAGTTAAATATCATAAATAACATTACAATAGCGTAGTAACGTACAAATAAGAAATTTGAGTTGACTTGATGTATACTCATAATGGCTCAGGTTTCTATCATTTCACTTATACAAAAATATTCCCAAAGAACAAAGCATTTTAGTGTTTTATATATTTACGCATAGAATAAATATAATCTGCAGTGCTCTCGCCCCACATATTATTATTTTGTTCCTACCCCTTTAATTGAGATATGTTATCTTCTTCTTCATAAAATTGACACTGCAAGTTTGATTGTATATTATATCAGCAACATCCAGGCCATGCACATGTAATATGCTTATTCCGGTGGATTTTTACTTGAAGAACATTGTACGTTTTTTTTCTCCAAGTAAAAGCTATCTGTTCTGAATGAAAAATTCTCCTCAGGACTGAAGCAGCTATGTCTTTACATGTATTTGGTGTTAAATCATCTTGGTTAATCTACTATAAAGTTTGAGTGGATAATGATAAAAATGATAGGGCAAGAAAACAAACAACTTTCCTCCATTGACTAACTGCAGTGGTCTATAAAAGAAAAGCATTCTATTTGAATCTTTATCTCAAATATGTGTGAATAATTTCTCATAAATAAGATAACGAAGAGTTCATTAAAGTCCTTTAGCTCTTATTATTTTAGTGTGGAGTTTGGTCACAGTATTATTGACTTTGAAAATAATGAATTTAGGCTCAAAAAGGGTTAATGACAAAATAATGTGCTATAAGAAATTGTCCGAAAAGTCAAGCAGCACAGTTTCTTAAAGCATAATTACTTCTACCAATAGCAAGGTGAAATAAAATATGATCTGGCTTAC
>WLWI01003549.1_pt1 | contig 13361 bp, 12 predicted proteins | sample 6701501 | NCBI WGS metagenome assembly WLWI01 (sample SAMN12718690, study PRJNA515312) | sponge metagenome | isolation source: marine sponge | host: Mycale hentscheli | place: New Zealand: South Island, Marlborough, Capsize Point | collected 2014-11-01
GACCCATCCCACATGCTCCAGCTAGTTCCATTTGTCCTTGAACAAGAGAAATCTTTAATAAAAGAAGAAATTAAGGGCAAATATTTATCAATAATATTTGATGGCATTTCTAGATTGGGGGAGGTATTGGCATTAGTAAATATCATCATTCTTCTTGTCTAGCTGAACCAAAAATCAAACAAAAATTAGATTAGTGTATAATATCAATGTAAAAAAAATTATCTTTTTGTCAGCCTAATTGGGCATAATATTGGGCATAATAGGGCAAAAAATGTGGCAATGCCAAATAGCATATTCGGAGAAAAATTGGCATAATCCGCTGGTGCCTATTTAGCACTCCACTCCGCCATGTGGTCTTACCACTTCAGGAAGTCAAGTTATAGAGGATATGGTCTCCCTTACTACCACTTTTGAGGCTTCTGACAAGTTTGTTTTGTAGGTATGGAGTTGATAGTAATAGCTTAAAGTTATTCTGTAATGTTACTTCTCTCAAATAAAGACACTAAAGTTAGTGTCCTTATACACTGATTTTTTTTTAATTGACTTTTTGTATGTACCTTTTTTTCCCCCAAGGCAGTAATACAATGCAATAATAATACAATGCAATAAAAGTATTAGGTGTATATTCATCTTCACTGTGCCTCTACTTCTTATACTACACGCATTACGAAACTTGGGCTGATAAGGATAAAGAATACACTGTTAAAATTGGGGTGCATGGGAATCCCATTTTGAGGTGTCCAGGTAACACTGGTTGTACTATTCCTCATGGAGTGTTTCCATTTCACCTAGAGGAAGTGTTCAGTTACACCCCTGTACACCCTTCATTATACCAAATGGAGTGTTGTGATACACCCATGTTCAAGGACCAAGTGTTCTACTACACTCTATCAGAGCTCATAATGCACCAAATATGGTGTTATCGATACTCTACAAATGGGCTGTTGTGATACTCCCTTTATAGCTACTACAACACTGCAAATGCGTTCACAATACTCACTTTATAGCCATATATTTTAGTGTACAAAATTTATTCCAGTAATCAGCAAATGCAATAAATATTGGTCTGTGATGTGACATTGTATCTGTGTGATAGGTGAAGAATTAACTGTTCATGAATGAATGAAGATGCTCAGGAATTCTTCATACAGCCAGGATAATTAGAACTGTTCATCACTCATGTCAGCAGTGATCTACAAACAACAACAATAAACAACAACAAAACATAATGGTAATTGACTTTGGACCAGTGTAGGGTTAAGCCCTGTAATTAAGAACTTAAGTCCATGCTCAAGTCTTTATAGATTTTAGAGCTTAAGCTCAAGCTCATCAATTTCAAATCAGACTTAAGTCCAAGCTCAAGTCTTTATTTAAAGGCTTAAGTCCAAGCTCAAGCTCTATTCAGAAGTTGAAAATCTTTATTATTGAAAGAACATTGAAAATTACATAATTCAATTAACAAAAAGGAAATGACTTTATTAATCATTTTATTGTGAAAGAACATTGAAAATTACATAGCGTAAGACCTCATTTATCTGACCAAGTTTGCCCCACGAACCATAACTCATTAGCTAGCTGAACGATTAAAAAATGTATTGTTTCGACCAATCATGAGGTTATTTCATATTCTATCGCCTTGCAATACTCATTTTTTTAAAACACAATTTGCTGGTCGATGTGCAGAAGCAGTCAGGCCTCGATCCCAGGACCACCAAATATCGGCCCGTCGTAGTGTCCAATGCATCGGTTATAGGCCGGCGAACAAACATTCAACCCCAACTCAACTCCCATCGCAAAACTACACTATTTAAGAATAGTCCTTGCAAATTAGCGTACAAAGTATAAAGGTAGTGGCAAAAAAAAAAGTTTTTCTGTTCAAGCTATGACCATACTTAGCTTCAACTAAATTGCCCATTTACTATTCAATTGCTTCTGATTGAAGGTGGGGGGGGGGCGGCAGTATATGAATTTTAGGGGACTGTATAGAAATATTGTTTATTGGAAGTGGTGTTTACTGTAACAAGGACAAAGAAGAAGGCAAGCACCCCCCTCCTCCCCCCTTCTCAATCTGAAAAACAAAAACAAAAACAAAAACCCTTGACCAGCACTACCACAATGTGCTACTGCCATTGGAGTTTACTTCATTTTCACTGGAATGCCAACAAGAAAAAAAAATCATGACTTACAAAAAAAATGAAAAGATCAAATGCTACGAATCAAAGTTCAGAGTTCAACATATGGGACAAAGTTTATTTTCCCCATTGTGGTTTGGTACGACACAGTCTTCATGAATCCACTTTGAACAGATGCACTGAAGCCATTCTCTGCCCGTTCCTTCGTCCTCATCAAAAGAACTGAAGTAGACACAACATAAATCTGTGTGAACATTCTATTGTCCATTGTAACTTTTGATCTCTTGTGCAGAGTACGTCTACTTGTAATCTTGCTCCCGCCTTCAACTAAATTCAAATGTACTTCATTTGTTGAAGTTTCAGTAGTGACCTCTCGAGAGCGTTTCTTGCCTGTCACAGCTTTGTGTTGTAAACTTTTCTTAGCTTTCTCCCCCTCTGCCTGCTTACACATTTTTTCTTTCTTCTCCTCTGCCTGCTTTCGCTTCTTTTTCTTCTCCTCAGTTTGTCAAATGCTTTCCTCAGCCTTTCTTCTTTGTTCTATTTCTTTTTCCATTTTTTTCCTTACTCTTTCCTGTTTTCGCTTTTCCTTCTCCTCAGCTTCACACTACTTTTTCTCTTCCTTCACTTTATAAAGTGACCAACACTCATCGCTATAGTGAGAACACGTGCTGAACCCGTCTTTGATGATATTGTAGTAACATCCCTTAGCACAGGTAAATTGAATAGAATGGTGAATGGTGAACGTAAATTTGAGGAAGCAACAGGAGGTGTAACTTTGGTGAGTGATACAGTACTCAAATTTGCAACTGAAGGAGACCATGGAACCGGCATGGTGACCACAACTCCAGTACATGTGGTGACTGCACCAGGAATCAATAATCCACGTTGTGCAGTGACTCTGACTGGAGGTGATCCAGTGGATGTGGTACCTAGAAAGTTAAACAATACAGGTTGTAACATCACAAATACAAATTAGGCATGTAAAGTGAAATTCCCCCCCCCCCAAAATAAATAAATAAATAAATAAATAAATAAATTATTACTACCACAAATATTGAAGGATATTTTAGTAGAATGGCATGAGTCAAACTGAAATGGAGGTGTAACTTGAAATGTTTGAACCCTCAAATATCAGTTATAAAGACAAATGAGTGAATTTTGCTTCCTGTTGTTTTTTTTTGTTAATAGTCAGTCCATAGACTTGAAGTTCTATTGTTCATTAGACAGCACTTAGTTTGGGGACAGTTGGGACAAACTTTTTTCTATCTGAAACCATTTACAGGAAAATAGGGCACAACGCTGCCTCCATAATAATAAACTGTTTTTGAACTAACACATTTTATCAGCATCGAGTTTGATTGCCTTTTAGCCGTTCACAATATATGACCTAATCAAATCACCCTTGGTAGGCTTATTGGATTCAATTGATTATTATTCCCCAACATTCACGTGTGCTGCATTGAGTTCAATTTTATCGTAAACAGTCTCACATGATAACATAGGTAACATTGTATGCAAATGAAAAATCATAGCTCTGCCTAAGTTACTATAGCTAGTTATATCTTTCTCTCGAATTATCTGGGATTAACAAAAAATGCGATCTGCCAAAAAATTATTTAAAAATTACATGTACAGACTTCGTGCTACAAAAAAACAAGTTTTCTGAACAAAATTTTGGTCTTCAGAAAAAAATTTATGGAGAGTTTTTATCACTTAATGAAAAAATATGTTACTGCAAAACCCCATTAATTCTTACCTGAAACCTGAGTAGTGGATCCAGAGGCCATAGGGACTGTGATGTGAGAAAAGGACCCAAGGGGCTTGGTACCTGCTACAACATCTGTTATGACGAGCAAACTTGATCCCAGGGGTGTGGTACCTGCTACAACATTTGTTGTGATGTACGAACTAGATCCCAAGGGTGTGGTGCATGCTACGACATCTGTTGTGACGTGCGAACTTGATCCCAGGGGTGTGGTACCTGCTAAGAGATCTATTGTGACTTGCGAACTTGATCCCAGGGGTGTGGTACCTGCTAAGACATCTGTTGTGACGTGCAAACTTGATCCCAGGGGTGTGGTACCTGCTAAGACATCTGTTGTGATGTGCGAACTTGATCCCAGGGGTGTGGTATTTGCTAAGACATCTGTTGTGACATGCGAACTTGATCCCAGGGGTGTGGTACCTGCTAAGACATCTGTTGTGACGTGCGAACTTGATCCCAGGTAAAGGTCACCAACCCTAAAAGAGGTGACATTTCATTATATTGGTATAGGGTGTCTTGTCAATAGACATGTTATATATCTGATACTAAATGAGCTTTCAATTTTTTGTGCCACATGATGCACAGTTTTCCAACCAATGGTCACTAATGTATATTAGCCTCTCCACTCTAACATTAAAAGTGATCATCACGCTAACTTTGCGCATTCTCTTACAATTCAAATATAATGATAATAATTATAATGATGACAGTAACTGCTGAGGATTGTTAAGTCAAATAAAAATGGTGAAGTCACGACTATGGAACAGATTGTCAGATGAAAACTTAGACAGGCTATTATGTATTGCAAATTGGAAGACCAGAACTGAAAAAAGTGTTGATTTTGAAGAAGTGTTGGACAGTTTTAAACAGACCAACTGTAGAGTAAGGCTATAATTTTCACATTTTGCACTGGTCATTTATTGTTTTAGTCGGAGAAAACAATTTCAGGGGGGTGAAACTAAATTTAGGGAGGGGGGTGAAATCCCAGGGTTCCCATAGTCTGTATGGAACCCTGATGAAATTGTTGTGTGGTATGAATATAAAATATACATATATAGCAGACGTCGTCATGTCCCTGTCATTCTGGTAAAAGCTGAACTTGACTAATAGATATATATGTTGATCAGTTTTAGTATGTGTATTTCAAAAATCATGGATCAAATTCTTTGAAACCATCTATGTGGAGGAAAGGATTTTTTCTTCTGTTTAGCATGGTAGTGTATAACTTTTTGAAATCTCAACATGGAATGGAAATTCATAATAGTGATTGTTTGAATTGATAGTGTGTACTTTTTCTGGGTGTGTAATGGGGCCAACTTATTTTTAGTGTATTGTGCAGGAATATCCTAGACATAATCTGCTAAAGGGTTGCTTATACTCTTTTCTTTCAGTGAAATGAAGTAAATTTATATTTGGAAAACAAAATGTATTGTTTATTTTGATATTTGATATAAACAATGTTACATTAAGTCTTGGTTATATTGTTATAGAAGGGGTACCTTCATCCATATACTTTCAAGCTACCCCGCTCTCTTCCATTGTGGAGCCATAGCACATGCTTGCCATCAAATGTTCGTAGCAAAGAAGTGATATGTGTTGATGAGAGAGGTACGAAATATTTTTCACCAATTTAGATCTTTGAAAAAAAAATGTATATAGGGTTCCAACACAAAATTTGTGTGGCATTTTGTTCATGTGAGCCAGAAGCAGTGACTTTAGTGAGACACAGTATGTGGCCAGCTCAGCAACTATGATACTTAACACTTATAAATATATATCTCTGTTCTAAAAGCAACAGCTGAGGCCAACCAGCACTTTCATACTTGTTTCAACTCTAGTGTTATTAGCACCACTCATACAGTAGTAAATTTTAAGCATTCTGAGAATTGCGACGAAAAAATCAACGGCTAACAAAAATTTAAACAATATTTTAAAAAGTTGAGTGTTGGATAGAAACTTCACCTATTTTATAGAGGGGTCTGACATATCATACATATGTATAAACACACACACATGTGCGTGACTGTCTGTCTGTATGCATGCATTGTGTATGTATGTGTGTATGTATGTATGTATGTATGTACGTATGTATTATGTATAAACACATTTCCACATGTTAAATTTCCACTTGTAAAACTCGAGAGTATCTTTCTCGTTCTCTCGCTATTTCCTAACAGACACCTTTGGGACACCACTGCAACACCAGACTATGAGATATGAAGCCAAACCTTATGGAATGCAATGTCAATCATTAAATGGAGTTAAGGGTGCTCGCACATAGCAACGCGCGTGCACTTTTTTTCGTGAATTTAACCACAGAAATGTGGCATCCTGTTTCGTGGAATAGTACCTCGCGAATTGATAACGCGTGGGGAGAGTTCCCGCGGTCAGGATATTCTCTAACTATACCCGCGGCTTGGAAACCACGCTACACCACGTGTGGTTTGCTGTAATAACTCTGCTGGTTTACTGTTACTCACTGTGTGGTTGCTGTCTCTGGAGACTGTGTGTGGTTGCTGTTGCTCAACCATGCCCAAGAGAATATCTGCCAAAAAGAAGCTGCAACTGGCTGAAGCCACCAAAAGGAGGAAACTGCTTTATACTTCAAGCACACAACTGTTGTTACTTTTATCTCAACAAAACATATAATAAAATATAGGGAAAAAATTATTTTATGCTGCACAACAAAATATACTTTGTTATAATACACCAAATAATAAAATTGTAGTAGTGGAGTCTCCTGAGCTTGAATTATATAAATAAAAAAAAATGGAAAAAATATTTCTGTCTCTGTCTATTAGTGCTAGTAGCCCAATGGGTTTGCATTTGACTTCCCTATCCTTCTGGCTGAGGTGGAACAGAAAGCAGAACTGCAGCTGACCCTCTTTCAATTAGCCAATATGCATTTCAGTGATACCCTTCCTTTGCTGAGGAAGGTACTTTAAAACTGTAGCTAAAATTAGATAGTTACGTAAATGCACTTATATTAATTTGCTTTATGGCAGATGAAGCAGGATGGGGAAGTCATTTTACAAGGCTCACCTTTAAGTTTGGAGAAACTCCACAAAAAAGTCACCGGAGATGAAGTTGCAGGCAAGGCACCTCTAAAATTACATATAAAGCCTAATAATTAACTACTACTTCTTATTTTTCAACTGATTATCCTTCCTCCATGTTTAGCGATGGATCATCATATTATGTTACTGGAAAAACTGGGCATGAAAGTGAAAGTATTGAGCCATGTGAACAACAAGATAGCTCTGATTTAAGCTCTACATCTGTCAGCAATGATCTCTGGATGAAATTATTAACAGGTGAATTGAACTATGAAAAATGGGTTGTTCATGAATTTGGATTTATGTCTGTGCAAACTAGCTTGTAATTTGTCTCAGACTTTGATTATACCATATAGTGTTGTTGTCATGCCAGACCATCATTGGACCCTGAAAGCACATGGAAGCATGAGGGACATCAGACTTGAATCAACTTGAAAAATCAAATCCTGTGAGCTCTGAAATTGCTACTCATGTACTTTATTGATGGTACGTGGTCTGTTCAATGGTGTAAATTTTCCATATGCACACTTTGCAACGAAAAGTATCACTGCAGATACTTTATTTCCAATTGTGTGGGAAGCAGTTGAACACTTACAGAGAAGTGGGCTAAATGTAATTGCCTTTACAAGTGACGGTGCATCAGCAAACAGGAAATTTTATCAAATGCATGGAAATGGAAAGGAACATGTCTTTAAGACTTCAAACCCCTATCATGAAAATCACAGTATTTACTTTTTCAGTGACGTACCCCATCTTATTAAAATAACTCGTAATTGTTGGTCAAATTCCTTTTGTCACAAGGAGAGCAGAGCTTTGTGGGTAAGTACACGGCAGAATTAGCTAGCTATTATCATTTTAAAGTTATTATTAATTGTATACAGATCAATGGCAAACACATCAGCTGGGATCATGTTGTTCAGCTGTACAAAAAGAAGTAATCTTTATCAGGTCTTAGTATGATTCCAAAGTAGACACGAGAGCATGTATGTCTCAATTCTTATTCCCGTATGAAGGTGAACTTAGCTGCCCAGGTAAGTTATAATACATGCAGCGAATTCCATGACTATAATTATTGTTGTGCAGGTTTTGAGTGCATCTGTAGCTCATGCCTTAGAGTACTATGGGGAAGATGATACATCAGAAACTCGGATATTTATCCAGAATTTTGATTGCTTTTTCGATTGTTTTAACGTACGCTGTGTACCAGAAGCTGTTCACAAGAGAAAGCCTGATCTCAGACCTTACCGAGATCCTTGTGATTCCCGATTTACTGTAAGCCTTTTTTTTTTGTGGTAAAGGCATTGCATTGACATTGTATGGAATTCCATAGTGGCTACAGGATGAATTTTTCAAGTACCTTCAGGATTGGGAGACGAGTGTATTCAAAAGGGAAAAGTTTACTCCAGTCCAGAAAAACAGAATGTTGCTATCTATAGCTACTCGTCGAGGCATCAAGTTAAACACCATGCAAATCATATTATGCATTGAAATTTTATGTATACTTGCAGTGCAAGCATTTGTTGAGATGGCAAAAGTTTTACTCAGTTTGCCAGGAGTGAGTTGTATTCTCTCAGAGAAACTGTGCCAGGACCCTTTAGAGTTTTTTTTTTGAAAGCATCGAGCTGTACAGTGAAGGATTTCTACAAGAATACTGTATCACTCAGAGTGCATTGTTCAGCTGTACTTGACCCAGCACGTGGAAATTGCACAAGACGGCAGCTGCAGTACAGGCCATTTGAGGATGATACTCCACTACCTAAGCTACCAAGAAAAGCAAATTAACTAATACATCATTATGTTGACATGATAACTATTTGTATACATGACTCAAAAGTTTATAATGATTGGTCTAGACAGTCTGCATCTGATGTTAATTCAGAAGTAGAAGCCGCTGATGCAGATTTTTGCCTTAAATCCTTTCTTAAAGCTTTGCTTTTTGCAGTGTTGATTTTGCTAATCTGCTTATGATGTTTTAACCACCCTCCACCAATAGAAAAACTTCTAATGCTAACCCATAAGCCAGCTATTTCTTCCAGTAGCTGAATAGCATGCTCCTCAACAGGAATGTCAATGGATAGTATTGTCCAATAGAACTTTATCATCACTGTCTGTGACTGCTTTAATAATTTCTTCTCTGTTGTCACTTGACTTCTTCTGGAATGCTGTGATTAAGAGGTATCGTACTTTTATTTCAATCTCTTTAAAGAAGGTGTACGTCAAGTCGTTAATTTCAAATAATCCCCCCTGTTCACTTCCAATGTCCACTTTCTAGTATATTCCAGTATATCACTTTGGTCACCGTTGACACCCATGCTAGATAGACACTCAATAGCATGTAAGGCAATATCTAAATCCTTTTTCTTTTCATACCTCTTCAACAACTTAAAGGGCACAAAACTAGCCACATAGCGTACTATGTTTTCCTCATCCATGGTGAGTTCAGGAACATCAATTTGAGTATGTAGTGATGTACTCTCACACAGCTTAGATTTTACAATTTCAGCGTAAAGTGTATAAGAAGCATGTTGGTATACAAGAGGGCTTAACCTCGGTGCAAACTGATTCCACAGTTTTGGTAACTCACTAACTCTTAACCTGTGAAAATATATCCAAGCCTTTTCCCTGAGGACACTTTTAGAGCGACATTTTCCAAGCCTTTTCCCTGAGGACACTTTTAGAGCGACATTTTCCTTTTGAAGACAAAGTTATGGTATTATGTTACAGCGAAGTTATCCAGCTCAGTTAATCTCTAAATATCAAATATCCACCATAAAGTTTGTTACCTGCTGCTTGGCCACCTTCCAGTGTTCAGAGTCTTCACTGAACTTAGAATCTGATAATAAAGAAGAGACAGCTGACCTCACCATCCCACTGGCCATTTTAATTTTGGCTCGGATAAATTTGCAAGGTCACGTGACCGTGTCAAGCAATCGCCATCAATTTGGATTGCGTTTCCAATCCCTCCTCTTTTCTATTATCTGTGTTGTAGGCAACAGGTCCGAGAAGTAGTCGGCGAAGTATCGCCGCTCTAGGTGCGATACTGGCGGAGGAGTTATCGCTGTAGTATGAGAAGGCAGGAGGGTCATATCTCTTGAAGCAGCCACTTGTTACTTCTGAATTCAGGCATGTAGACTTCAATGGTAGCAGTAAGTAAGTCCCACTTGCAGAAGACAGTTTAAATACAACAGAAAAAGAACAATTCTTCCCTAGCAACCAGACTCAATTAACTGCGTGGGAGGTGCGTGGGAAGTGTGCGAGCACCCTTAAAAGAAGGGTCCAAAGAGTGGGAGCTGGAAGACAACTTGAAGATGCTAGGGAAGGTCTAGTACAAAAGAATAGCCAAGTGAAGGGTACACGGTAAGGTTATAAGGTAAGGGACAGCATCAGCAGATGAGCAGTGCAATGAGACTGTCACTAACAACGCATGTATAGACAGCAAAATGCGAGCATCAACCAAGAATGGGTCAAGGTCATAGGCTAAAGAGACAACCAAAGCAGCCAGGGAATGCACAACTACAAGTTTACCTCACCTATGCCCGCCCTGTAACAAGTAATAGGAGAATATCAGTAAGTCTTCAACCTTTTGGTTGGACATAAATCTAGTGTGGTAGACTCAATGCAGGTGAACCTAAATCGTGCCCCAAAACAAAAAAAAACAACCAAACAAACAAAAAACTGGAAAGATTAGTACCTAGACAATAAAAGAGGCAGGGCAACCAACATGCAGCTGTCTCGTGAAACCACTGAAGATGACTCTAAGATATATATATGTATCAAGTTTACATAGTAAACAACCAGTTTCCATTTTTTGTCTGACTTACATACTAGCAAACTCAAACAGGCACCTTCGTACACAGTATTAGTCTCAAACTACTTAAGAAACTAATGTTGTACAGAATTATTACACAGTCCTCCTCTTCCACATCAGTAGAGTTTTACCATATTGGCATTACTTTTTTAAGGGGTACAAAGTTTTTAACTTACTCTTGAAAGCTGAGACACTTTCCTTAAACTGAACCGCCATAATGAAAAGTTAGTCTCATGTACCCAATCCCTTTACCAACCGCTAATCGCGTGTAGAGGTTCTAGGTTAGTAAAGGGTCTCGCCCAGCGAGCCTAAGAGTATGTAGTGGTTATTAGGCCGGATTTCAAACAGTCAGAAGACCCCTTCCCCCCCCCCCCCTCCCTCACTTTATTACCGTATGTAGCGTTTTTTTTTGCGTTGAGTACCGGGGCGGTGCTACTAGCTAGATTACTGAACTCAGTCTTGGTAGCAACACCGTGGCGGCACAACAAACCAAAGCGGTTGATTTAAATTCTAAGCTTACAGCTTCTTACCCAATGCATAGATGATCCTTGTGTCTTACAAAGTTTGTTTCGAGTTCATGTTCAAGGGTTTTTCTACGCACCTGTGCTAATCAATTAATGGGGTAAAGGGATTTACAACTACTTCATCTTAAACGGCTTCTCAAAGTGGTTCGGTAAAGCGTCACCTTTTCAATGGTAAGTTGATTTGTGCAAAGACAAATGCTGTTTTTACTTTCTTGAATTGTGTTGACACTTTTACCATATTAAGATGTAAGCTGCATAGCAGAAATGCAATCTCAGGTTTTCTTTAATTGTCTTCTTTTTTTTTTTAAGCCAAGACTTATCCCTGGCAGATGAAACCAATGAAACTCATTACTTAAAGGTTAATGTCATCATAATATAATTTTAATAATTATTAGAAATAACCACGTATACATATTTAGCTGTCTTGTTCTCAAACTTAGCTACCAAGCATGCTTTGAAATTCTTCATTAGAACTTTAAGCTTTTCAGCTTCCTTGTTGTTAGTGCTGGGAATAAAAACATTAAAATTTAGTAAAGCTAGCCACTATGAATATAACTTGCACAACATAAAGTGTGCTTTATAGAATCTTGTCCACTAAATTGTGAACCACATAAGACCAGCATAATGTGTCAAAATTATATGCACATAATTGTAAACATTCAATAATTATTTTCATCAAAAAACTGGCCAAAGTTGTAGTGCACACACTCACTTCATTTCGGTTTAAATCCAGGTGGATGTGTACGCTGAGCTTCTTTTAAATGTGACAGGCAAATGCAACTGTCAGGTTTTAGTTCACTTTTTCAATGCCTTATATACACTGTAAAAAATGGGGTGTTCCACTACACCTTTAATGGGGCGTAGTGTAACACTTCTGTATTGTGAGTGTTGTGCTATGCTCTTAAGTGTTCGGTAACACTGTGGAGTATAGCATGACACCCCTATGAGCTATAGTGACTTTACTACACTTCTGTGGGGTGTATCAGTACTCCCATGCAGACTTGCTACTTTAAGTGGTGTTCAAAAACCAACACAGTTGGTAACAATTAGCTAGTACAAGAGTCTAAATTTTGTACGTTTCCTAATTGCAATACTAGTAGTAAATTAATTACACCAGCTTTTGCACCCGTAGAAAAAAATTCAAGAAAGATTAAATGCCTCTGGAGAAATGAAATCTTTAGTAGTCTGCCAGCAACACTATAATGAATTATACAAAGAGTTTCATTGTAGTTTGCAACCGTGTGCTAGTTGTGGGACAAAACCTAAACAAGGGACAAAATTTACTCGACATTGTCCCAATCTAGCAATAATTAACCAGCTTCTTGATGAATCACTAACCTCAAATGATTGCATGTATTTTGAGTGTTATAAGGAACAGCTTACTATAGTAAAATCTCACGAGCAAGCTGATGAGCTACGTGATAAAATTACAATATGGGAAACCACTATTTCTGACAGTAGTGTATAGTCCCTTACCAAGGTTGTCCTTCACTCGGTATTGTATGTAGCGCATGAATTAGAGAATGAGAGGGCTGTGCTTCTTCCTAATGTTTCCAAGGTGTTTTGCTCTCAGTATTTGGCTTCAGGGAGTAGTCTTGTGAGTGAACACACAATACTTGAAAATTCTGGAACTATACAATTTTCTTCGAAATGGCTTATGAAGCAATTAACTGTCCACTTATATCCCCACATAGCTTCAAAATGTGTGCACAAAAATTTGGAACTATGATATATAAGAATGGAGGAGATTTGTTGACAAGTTTGTCTTGGGCACTAGGGGCTTGTAAGCATGAACCACCTGAAGAGGCTTTTTATTTACACACAAAAGGAGGGAAGCCTGACAAAAGTAAAATTTTAAAAGCAAGTGATATTTTAAATGATATTATCCATTCAGAAATTCCTAAACATTCAACTCGTGGCTTAAAACTGAGTCTCCATAATTTTAATATAACAAATAAGAAATATAAACCCCTCACTATGGACATTCATTAGGTCCCTCACTCGCACTATGAAACAAAGGGTAGGAGTCCTTGATGTATCGGAGGACCCTTCAGTTAAAAAATTAAGACAGTACTA
>WLWI01003552.1_pt1 | contig 13360 bp, 9 predicted proteins | sample 6701501 | NCBI WGS metagenome assembly WLWI01 (sample SAMN12718690, study PRJNA515312) | sponge metagenome | isolation source: marine sponge | host: Mycale hentscheli | place: New Zealand: South Island, Marlborough, Capsize Point | collected 2014-11-01
CAGACGTCTGGGAAGGGTAGAAGTTAGGGAGAGGGGTAACATTTAGTGCTGCTCGGGCTCCTCGTTTAATGCTCTATTCAAAGCTAGAATGATTGGTGGGTGTCTCAGTGAAGCGTAAGCATGTGTTAGAAGAAGCTGCTGATGATACAGGCTTAATTGTGCAACAAGTTATGAAGATATGGCTTAGTATAGAGTGGTTATATTATTGATTTGGTCTAGGATTGTATGAAAAAATAGTAGAAGATAAAGCATGCCAGAAACACTGGATCAGTGAAGAATTTTCAAGATACCTTTATACATCCTGGCAGAATTTTCAGCAGGAATAGGCAAAATCAAATGGTTAGATGAATTGATATTTAATAATGTAATCTAAGGTTATTTTAATTTATTTATTTATTTATTTATTTTTATTTATTTTATTTATATTTTTGTGCAAGAAGGGGCAGGGTGGTGTGATCCAGGCCTCCGCTAGTTTGTATTACAGAGATTTATGGAATAGTCAGGCATCAAACTATTTTTCCCCTCAAAACTATTATCTTTTAAACTGATTCAGTCATTCTCGGCTAAAATAATTATAATAATAGGAAATTTTTCTCTTTTTAACAGCCAATATTTTAAATTATAACTTAACCCGATGTTTCAACTTCTTGCCGAAGTCCTCTTCAGGGGTCAACTGAGGTCGAACTCTCCGTGGTGATATAATAACACAAAATAAACAGCAAGATTTCTAGAAGGCACGCTTACTGTTTATTATGTCCTGGAGGGTGATTTGCACGCAGCATGGACAGCCAGCATCCTGGAAGCTCTAAACCTATGTCTCTATTAAACTTGTTGTTGTCAGGTGTCATCTGTATGTGTAGAGCTTCCTTGATCTTCAACTCATGATTCTTATTGGCTCTGTCTACAACTCTTACCTCTTTCCATTTAATGGGGTGATGCTGCTGCCAAGCATGTTCAGCAATGGCTGATCACCTCTCTTACAAGCATGTTCTTTTATTCTCTGCTCAAGCCTTCTAGTTGTTTCACCTATGTATACTTTACCACAATTGCAGGGTACACTGTACAAAATAAATGACTATGTGGTAATAGTTATAGTATCTTTGACTTTAGTATGTGATCTCAGTGTCTTACCCGACTTAAATGTTGTTTTGATGTCAAAGTCTCTACACACTCTCTGAATGTTCTCAATCAATCCTGCTATGTACGGAATAGTAAGAATCAAACCTTTCTCTTGCTCAGTATTTGTGTGATCTTTAGAAGGTAACTCTTTAGAACCTTCCCTAATGGTTGCGTTGTCATAACCATTACTTTGAAGTACTTTGTGTAGGTGTTTCTCTTCTTCCTTCAAGTTTTCACTCATATTAGTTACCTTCCTAGCTCTCTGATACAAGAATCTCACTACTCCTCTCTTTACATGGTTAGGATGATGAGACTTAAAGTGAAAGTATCTATCTGTGTGTGTAGGTTTTCTGTACACAGTGGATGTCAGCATACCGTCACTCTCTCTCTCTTTAATAAGGAATCCAAAAAAGTAGCTTACTATCTTCCTCTGATTTCATAGTAAATTTTATAGAAGGTTTTACAGAGTTTAAATGGTCCAACAAATGTTTTTCACTTCCTTTCTTAACTATGCAAAAGGTGTCATCTACATATCTCTTCCATAATACAGGTTTAACTAGAGCAGAGTTTAAAGCTTCTTCCTCAAAGAATTCCATGTACAAGTTGGCCACAACTGCGGAAACAGGAGAACCCATGGCTGCTCCATCTATAATTTTGTTCACAACAGTTCCCATTGTACCTAAAGTAAGTTGACCTATAAGGCAGACCTCTAATAATTCTGTGATGCACTCAGGAGATAGACATGTCCTTTCATCTAGACTCTCATCATTCTGGAGCTTATCTCTGCATAAGTTCATACTCTAGAAGAAGCTGATGTGGCTACATCACTAAAAAAAGTTCACAAACTGGATCTAATTTTCACGTTGGTGTTTTCTAATTAAAATGCAGCTTAAGTGTTTAATTGAAAGGTCAATTATACTTTTAACAATGACAGTAACTAGTCCTGACACTCAATAAGACTATAGAGTAAAGTGGGTGATTTCACAATACCATATTCTGTCAATAGCCATTTGGTTAAGCCTAATCTGCCCACATGCCTTTTATAGAAACCATTATACTTGTAAGGTTTCCCTTGCCAGTATAATTTCAGTAGCTAGCACTCTTAAATCTTTTCTTTTCTAGACACAGACTGTACACACATGTTTAATACATTACATATGAGCACATACACTTACACAGTAAATAAAAGCTGAGTAAGATGAGCTATGGCAGACCTTCCAAATATGTACTAGAAAATGGTTCCCATTAAAATCAGCGAGGTGAGCTAAGGAGCTATAGATACAGAATACTTTAAGTTAACTGATGTGGAATACATATCTAGCCTGTTCTATAGTAGCTACATTTTAATAAGCTCTTCTTGGAGACTTGGCCTTTTTAGGTTGTTTTTTTCTTCTATCCTCACTAATTTTTCTTCTACTGTTTTGGAAGCTCTTTCAGCCCATTTTCTAGCTTGTTTTAATCACCCTAAAGGTGGGTAGGAAGATGATTTTAGCATACACTCACCATCCCGTATTTTCCAAATTGAAGCTGTTGTTGCTGTTGTTGCTTTTTTTTTTGAAATAATAAATGTTCAGTTATAACATGAATCTTCAGCTATCTGGTCTTAGTTAATTTGATCAGTTTTTGCTGTATGAATAGCAAATTATGTAGCCTAATCAGTCATTGCACTACTAAAGACTGCCCACTACATCCAGTAAAATGTGGGGGTGTGCCAGTTCAGAGGTTCCGTATATTCATTATCTGAAGAACAATGTGATACTTGGTGGCTCAGACCAAGATGCTAATAATAAATGGTAACAATAAAAATATACCACACATGTGGATACAAATTATTCAGAAATCAATACTGTAGCATTGCTGGTTGGAACTGTTACTGCACATTCATTGAGCAAAATAAAGCCGGTGTACCCCTGCTTTCTACCCCGCTGCCCTAGCGCTTTTCTGCTGATCTTTTTATTACTTTCCACAAATACATGCAATAAATTGTTGCTAGAGATTGCCACTGAACTTCATAGCATAGCAGGTTCAGGTGCATTAGTAGAAATGTGTACATGTAAACCTCCAACAAAAAAGGGAACATTTTGCCTACACCAACTGAATTAAAGACATAGTTAACCGTGATTTAGGTATGAACCTACTCAGAACAACCATTTAAGACCTTCCATTTTCTTGGTAACCTGCACTAATACTATACTATATTCAATAGCAAGGATATGCTCATGTCTGAAAAACAATACAGCATGATTCAAGATTGCAAGCAAAGTGACTTTCAGAGCCAGTGGTGGTACACACAGATGGTACGATCTGCCACACACCACTATGTAAAAACCCTAGTTCCTGTAAGGCTTCAACACCAGCTGAATCATAGCACATACAGTGTCAAATCATAACACTCAATTCCTTACATGACTTTTAAACAAGTTTATCATTACTTCGTACTCTTTACTCACACTGATGCATGAGTGACATAATTGATGGTAGGCTTATTCTATTATTTTATCCTGGCATAACTTGACCACTAGCCAACACTTTAGCCTTACATCACCACTCCCTCAACCATACCTTTGTAGGTGTGGTAGAAGGTGTGGCCATGTAAGACTATTTAGCTTATACATGTATAACATATGTAACAATAGAACCAGCTTATTATGATGTAATAACAAGTAAATTTACATTGTTGTTATTGCTGTTGTTATTATTATTATTATTGTTTTCCATTATCGCCATTATAATATCAAATATTTAATACTTGTCTCACCTGTCATAGATATTAAATTACTTGTTCTCACCTGTTTCAAACAATTCATTTGCTCAAGAAAATTAATTGTATGAATAATAGCACAGGTTACCCATGCTATTGATCCCTAATAGCAGTGCTATCACTTGATATTAGAAGAACACCTTTAAAAAATCATTTGCACTGTAGCTACACTGTATCGTCCACTCACTACCTCTGCATTTCAAGATTAGCTTCCCCTTGAACTTTGTTTTCAAGCTATGGCTCCTCCTAATTTGTTGAAAAAAATTCTGTCTAAGGCAGAACTTCTCGCAAAAGAATGACATAGTTGAACTACTTGAACTGTACCTTTCCAAGGTTAGAGTTGCACCCATGCACACTTACCCGTATTATTCACTTAGTACAATGGTGTTTCACTTAGTTTCTGCTGATATGTTTAATCATACAGTCAGTAGGTCCGTGAACTATATCACGCTCTACAATTTCTCAAAAGTTGTAATCATATTCACAACTGTTGTGGCTGTAAAACAATCATATAATGTGGAGATGGACATTAAAACATAGCTAGGCACCATTAAAACAAAAAAATAACAATAGTTGTCAAAACATGACAAAAAGGAACTTGATGTAGCTGCTATGATACCATATTAAACTATATAATATTAATCAATTACAATTCCTAAAATCTAATTATAGGAACATTTTCATTTTCGTTTCTTGCTATATTTAGACGATAATTATACTGTGCAGTGGAATGCAAAAGATAAATAATAATAAGCCAAAGAATCAGTAATAATCTTGTAAACCTGAAGAATTTCCTAACTTTAGTGAATCACTCTATAGCAAGGTATATCACTTATGATTATAAAATCCTTTGATATGAACACTAAAGATATCCAATGGACTCTCAAATACACATGCAAATGATCATGAATGTACAACCAAAATTAACATATCTGTCAAAAGAAATTGATGACATGAATGATCGAATTCACATAAATACACGCTAACCACATGCACACATAGTGAATTACAAGATACAAACACACAAATATACTAGTTCTGTTCCTTTTCCAGCTATTGCTTGTCCTGGTCTACAATAATAAAAAGCTCAAATGATTTTGCAAATACTGTGCCACACATAATAAATCTTGTGTGGCCACACCCTCTACCAAACTTACAATGCCAATTGAGGGTGTGGCTATGTGATACTAAAGTTTAAGCTAGGGAAAGACATTTTAAGAGGGACCTGCTTACAAAAATGTACAATTAGCCAAATTTTAAAGTGTGCTGATAAGTGAAACCATACAAGTTCCTACAAAAAGGATGTGGGAAGATTAATGATTAGACTTAACCATGCATTAGTGTACACTTTGCAGTATTGTACATCAAAATAATATAATTTATGCAATTGTGAACCGTTGTTAACTGTATAGCTATTTCAGGTACTTCACTACGGTATGTACATATAACACTACACTGTAACTTATCTCTCCACATTTAGCTTTGCTCCATTTCTTGTCTTGATTACTCACTGTACCATCCTTCCTCTTTTAAATAAATCTTAACTAAAATTATCCTGTATTAGCAGTGGGATTGGTTGAGGGCAAGAATTTGGTACAAGCAGTGCAGATAGGCTGAAGAAACCTTAAAAGACCTGGTGGCAGGCTATTTTACCCAGCCATCCAATTATCTGTGCGAGTTACCTGTGACTCCCACATGAGCTACCACAATTATTTTTTTTCTACTGTATCATAAACAACTACAGAATTTTGGGCTATTAATTTAAAGCATTTCGAATTGTAATCAATTATTTTGGCCATAGTCACCAACAAAACAACAACAATAATAATACAAAGCAAAAAACAACAAAAAACATAATAATATATAAGTGTTGCTTGAATGGTTTATGATACATCATTGATTCTTTATTGTGACCTCTTAGAACTAATCTTTTGCCTAACTAGAAGCTACATTCTGAAATGAGGATGTAATCTCTATTTTTCAGAGCATGCTGAAATGGGATAGGAAGAAACTCGCTATTATTCTTATTTATATGAAATCCACTTTCATTTGCTTGTTGCAAAGGCCAGCCAACATAGGAATAATAATAATACTGTTTTTAAAACTTCCATTTGCTTAACCCCCAAATTATCTCCTGACCACAGATTTTTTATTATGTAACTCCTACTTAGGAAAGGAAATATTTGGCTGGTAATGTACCTTTGTTGATGATACTTTCTAATTTTACAATCAATAAAAATTGGTCGGCCATGGCAGCCTGACAGGCTCCTACGCCCCTATTAATTATCTGTTGCTCATAGCATTTCTCTTCTTCTAAGCATATTAAATAATTATTAGTGGAGTCATAAATATGTTTCAGTGACTCTATAACCTGCTCTCTACTTTAGCTCAGTAAACTCCAAGGGTAAGCCTGAAAGTATGTTCCCACTGATTCTCAAATTATTATACGCTATATTACGTTTTGCCTATTAAAAGAAAAACAATACCACTCCACCAAAGTTTAAGATACATATAGTGGTAGTGTATTAGTGAGATTTCTTATCATTGAATCCAGTAGATGGCATATTTTTCTTATTCTTTCCTAACTTATCTAAACAAATATACAAATAAAAATAAACTATTATGCTGGATTACTTATTATTATGAAGGACCAAATTAAAGGTGTGAACCCTCAGTGCTTAGCTATTACAAAATCATTTCTCAGACCAATCAGGCAATGAAAACAGTAGATGTAAATGCTGTCTTCTTAAGAATTTTAATATGCAACGGGACACTTACTGGTAATTTCAATACAAGCTGTTTAAGATTGGATATCCTCTCCTCACAAGAAGTAGCAGGAAAATGGTCTTCTGCAGACTTAAGAGATCAAGTCCAAGAATGAACATCAATCCATAGACTATCACTTTTGATATGCCATGCTTTACCTAATCTATTGCCCATTCAACTTGAGGGAATTACCCCCTCTCCATCACGCACTCGGCTAACTTCTTGGTGTAAAGCAAAGTTATGTGGACTGCAAAAAATAAGACGTGACGATCAGAAGTATTACCCATAAAAGCTAGTACCTAGTGGGCCTGATAGCTTCACTGACTAAGTTCTTACCTAACTCAACAGTTAATTATCAGTTATCTCCAGACTGACAGACATACGGACCAGATCAGACCAGACAGATAGACAGGATGACTACTATAACCCTCTCACGTATGTGTGCTGAGGTTAATTCAAGCAAAACCGAACAAAACTTATCAGAACAGTTCCCTGAGTAAACTATACAATTCTACACTGTAGAAAATTAGTTACTTTGTATTAAATAATATTAATAATCAAAAGTAAAGACTGGTCCTCAACTTAGCTATATAATTAATGAAAGATCATCAAATTAGCTACCCAGGCAGTCTCTAATCTGCCGTGCCTGAGAAATTTGCTAAAATTTAATACGGGAAAGCAAAATCTGCAGTTGCAAATACTTCATGCTTTAGCTCTGTAAAAGAAAAAGAATGAAAAGAATGCTTTTGTTTCAATATTCGTTAGAATTCCAGCCTCATCTCTTTCTGGATTTTTTATCCCTCTCGATGTCATCAACTGTACTGTTTAAAACCTGGAAATGTTAATGCCAACACTCTCCATTCTCTAAGTTTGTCAGAAATTTTTGGATAATCGCTTTCACTGATTTGTTTGTTCAGATCATTATTATTTAATTTGCAGGCTCAGAGTAAGAACAGCTATGACAAATAGCTCATTAACTGTACTACCTCCATTAATTTTAGAAAATGAACTTCAGAAGTTTGAAAAGATTAAAGTGCATCCCACAACATTAATATATTATTAGAAATGGGTACAGATCATTAACAAAACTATTCTGTTTTAGTGAAGTTTGGGACGGGGTCAACTGCTAAGTGAACACAAAAATGCTAGGGTTTAAAGTACAAAATTTCTATACATGATATCTTCACTATAGTACTTTTAGATTGGTGTGAGATCAGAGATATCAGATACATAAGCTGTTATCTCACACTGAATTGACAAGCTCAAGGTACTTCCTAATACTCTAGTAGTTAATAGCAACAACCTGCCTAGCCTGGCTTATCTGTTCAGGTGTTGCTATGGCCACCTTTGTCTGTAGCTAAAAACCATCCAACCTGATCGAGTCACACCTCTCCCCCTTTCCACCCACTTAGTGAGCTCCTTTGTGCGTTTGGGGAAGCCTTACTACGAGCATGGATTGTATAGCTGTGATAGTGATCAAGCTACAGACGTCTGAGGGGATGGGTAAAAGTTAGGGAGAGGGGTAATATTTAGTGCTGCTCGGGCTCCTCGTTTAATGCTCTAAGCTAGAATGATTGGTGGGTGTTTCAGTGAAGCGTAAGCATGTGTTGGAAGAAACTGCTGATGATACAGGCTTAATTGTGCAACAAGTTATGAAGATATGGCTTAGTATAGAGTGGCTATATTATTGATTTGGTCTAGGATTATATGAAGAAATAATAGAAGATAAAGCATGCCAGAAACACTGGATCAATGAAGATTTTTCAAGATACCTTTATATGTCCTGGCAGTATTTTCAGCAGGAATAGGCAAAATCAAATGGTTAGATGAATTGATATTTAATAATGTAATCTAAGGTTATTTTAATTAATTAATTTATTTATTTATTTTTATTTATTTTATTATTATTATTTTTTTTTTGTGCAAGAAGGGGCAGGGTGGTGTGATCCAGGCCTCCGCTAGAGTTTGTATTACAGAGATTTATGGAATAGTCAGGCATCAAACTATTTTTCCCCTCAAAACTGTTATCTTTTAAACTGATTCAGTCATTCTCGGCTGAAATAATTATAATAATAGGAAATTTTTCTCTTTTTAACAGCCAATATTTTAAATTATAACTTAACCCGACGTTTCAACTTCTTGCCGAAGTCCTCTTCAGGGGTCAACTGAGGTCGAACTCTCCGTGGTAATATAATAACACAAAATAAACAGCAAGATTTCTGGAGGGCACACTTACAGTTTATTATGTCATGGACGGTGATTTGCACGCAGTATGGACAGCCAGCATCCTGGAAGCTCTAAACCTATGTCTCTATTAAACTTGTTGTCAGGTGTCATCGGTATGTGTAGAGCTTCCTTGATCTTCAACTCACGATTTTACTGGCTCTGTCTACAATTCTTACCTCTTCCCATTTAATGAGGTGATGCTGCTGCCAAGCATGTTCAGCAATGGCTGAAACTTTCTCATCACCTCTCTTACAAGCATCCTGATGTTCTTTTATTCTCTGCTCAAGCCTTCTAGTTGTTTCACCTACGCATACTTTACCACAACTGCAGGGTATACTGTACACTATGGATAACTCTGTGGTAATAGTTATAGTATCTTTGACTTTAGTATGTGATCTTAGTGTCTTACCCGACTTAAATGTTGTTTTGATGTAAAAGTCTCTACACACTCTCTGAATGTTCTCAATCAATCCTGCTATGTCAGAGAGCTAGGAAGGTAACTAATATGAGTGAAAACTTGAAGGAAGAAGAGAAACCCCTACACAAGTACTTCAAAGTAATGGTTATGACAACGCAACCATTAGGGCAGGTTCTAAAGAGTTACCTTCTAAAGATCACACAAATACTGAGCAAGAGAAAGGTTTGATTCTTACTATTCCGTACTACAAGCATCTCACTACTCCTCTCTTTACATGGTTAGGATGTGACTTAAAGTGAAGGTATCTATCTATGTGTGTAGGTTTTCTGTACACAGTAGATGTCAGCATACCGTCACTCTCTCTCTCTCTTTAATAAGGAATCCAAAAAAGGTAGCTTACTATCTTCCTCTGATTGCATAGTAAATTTTATAGAAGGTCTTACAGAGTTTAAATGGTCCAACAAATGTTTTTCACTTCCTTTCTTAACTATGCAAAAGGTGTCATCTACATATCTCTTCCATAATATAGGTTTAACTGGAGCTGAGTTTAAAGCTTTTTCCTCAAAGAATTCCATGTGCAAGTTGGCCACAACTGCGGAAACAGGAGAACCCATGGCTGCTCCATCTATAACTTGTTCATAACAGTTCCCATTGTACCTAAAGTAAGTTGACCTAAGGCAGACCTCTAATAATTCTGTGATGCACTCAGGAGATAGACATGTCCTTTCATCTAGACTCTAATCATTCTGGAGCTTATCTTTGCATAAGTGCATACTCTAGAAGAAGCTGATGTGGCTACACCACTAAAAAAGGTTTACAAACTGGATCTAATTTTCACGTTGGTGTTTTCTAATTAAAATACAGCTCAAGTGTTTAATTGAAAGGTCAATTATACTTTTAGCAATGACAGTAACTAGTCCTTACACTGAATAGAGTATAGTAGGTGATTTCACAATACCATATTCTGTCAATAGCTATTTGGTTTAGCTTAATCTGCCCACATGCTTTTTATAGAAACCATTATACTTGTAAGGTTTCCCTTGCCAGTATAATTTCAGTAGCTAGCACTCTTAAATCTTTTCTTTTCTAGACACAGACTATACACACAGAGCACATACACTTACACAGTAAATGAAAGCTGAGTAAGATGAGTTATGGCAGACCTTCCAAATATGTACTAGAAAATGGTTCCCATTAAAGTCAGCGAGGTGAGCTAAGGAGCTATAGATATTGAATACTTTAGGTTAACTGATGTGGAATACATATCTAGCCTGCTCTATAGTAGCTACATTTTAATAAGCTCTTCTTGGAGACTTGTCCTTTTTAGGTTAGTTTTTTTCTCTCCTCACTAATTTTTCTTCTACTGTTTTGGAAGCTCTTTCAGCCCATTTTCTAGCTTGTTTTAATCACCCTAAAGGTGGGTAGGAAGATGATTATAGCATACACTCACCATCCCGTATTTTTCCAAATTGAAGCTAATGTTGCTGTTGTTGCTTTTTTTTTTGAAATAATAAATGTTCAGTTATAACATGAATCTTCAGCTATCTGGTCTTAGTTAATTTGATCAGTTTTTGCTGTATGAATAGCAAATTATGTAGCCTAATCAGTCATTGCACTACTAAAGACTGCCCACTCCAGTAAAATGTGGGGGTGTGCCAGCACCAGGTGTACCCCTGCTTTCTACCCCGCTGCCCTAGTGCTTTCTCTGCTGATCTTTTTTATTACTTTCCACAAAATAATGCATGCAATAAATTGTTGCTAGAGATTGCCACTGAACTTTATAGCATGTGCAGGTGCATTAGTAGAAATGTGTACATGTAAACCTCCAACAAAAAAGGGAACATTTTGCCTACGCCAACTGAATTAAAGACATAGTTAACCGTTGATTTAGGTATGAACCTACTCAGAACAACCATTTAAGACCTTTCGTTTTCTTGGTAACCTGCACCAATCCTATACTATATTCAATAGCAAGGATATGCTCATGTCTGAAGAACAATACAGCATGATTCAAGATTGCAAGCGAAGTGACTTTCAGAGCCAGTGGTACGATCTGCCACACACCACTATGTAAAAACCCAAGTTCCTGTAAGGCTTCAACACCAGCTGAATCATAGCACATACAGTGTCAAATCATAACACTCAATTCCTTACATGACTTTTAAACAAGTTTATCATTACCTCGTACTCTTTACTCACACTGATGCATGAGTGACATAATTGATGGTAGGCTTATTCTATTATTTTATCCTGGCATAACTTGACCACTAGCCAACACTTTAGCCTTACATCACCACTCCCTCCACCATACCTTTGTAGGTGTGGTAGAAGGTGTGGCCATGTAAGACTATTTAGCTTATACATGTATAACATATGTAACAATAGAACCAGCTTATTATGATGTAATAACAAGTAAATTTACATTGTTGTTATTGTTGTTGTTATTATTATTATTGTTTTCCATTATCGCCATTATAATATCAAATATTTAATACTTGTCTCACCTGTCATAGATATTAAATTACTTTATCTCACCTGTTTCAAACAATTCATTTGCTCAAGAAAATTAATTGTATGAGTAATAGTACAGGTTACCCATGCTATTGATCCCTAATAGCACAGGTTACCAGCTATCACTCGATATTAGAAGAACACCTTTAAAAAATCATTTGCACTGTAGCTACACTGTATCGTCCACTCACTACCTCTCCATTTCAAGATTAGCTTCCCCTTGAACTTTGTTTTCAAGCTATGGCTCCTCCTAATTTGTTGAAAAAAATTCTGTCTAATATAGGCAGAACTTCTCGCAAAAGAATGACATCGTTGAAACTACTCGAACTGTACCTTTCCAAGGTTAGAGTTGCACCCATGCACACTTACCCGTATTATTCACTTAGTACCATGGTGTTTCACTTAGTTTCTGCTGATATGTTTAATCATACAGTCAGTAGGTCCGTGAACTACATCACACTCTACAATTTCTATAAAGTTGTAATCAATCAAATAATGTGGAGATGGACATTAAAACATAGCTAGGTGCCATTTAAACAAGCTAAGAGTAACAACAATAACAATAGTTGTCAAAACATAGCAAAAAAGGAACTTGATGTAGCTGCTATGATACCCAATTGAACTGTATAATATTAATCAATTACAATCCTTAAAATCCAATTATAGGAACATTTTCATTTTCGTTTCTTGCTATATTTAGACGATAATTATATGGTGCAGTGGAATGCAAAAGATAAATAATAGTAAGCCAAAGAATCAGTAATAATCTTGTAAAAAAACCTAAGGAATTTCCTAACTTTAGTGAACACTATAGCAAGGTATATCGCTTATAAAAATCCTCTGATATGAACACTAAAGATATCCAATGTACATACCGTAGTGAAGTACCTGAAATAGCTATACAGTTGAACAATGGTTCACAATTTTGATGTACAATACTGCAAAGTGTACACTAATGCATGGTTAAGTCTAATCAATAATCTGCCCACATCCTTTTGTAGGAACTTGTATGGTTTCACTTATCAGCACACTTTAAAATTTGGCTTATTGTGCATTTTTGTAAGCAGGTTCCTCTTAAAATGTCTTTCCATATAGCTAACACCTTAGTTTCACATAGCCACACCCTCAATCAGCCTTGTAAGTTTGGTAGAGGGTGTGACCACGCAAGATTATTTAACCATTGTGTGGCACATTAATAGTAAAATCATTTGAGATTTTTATTATTGTAGGGTCCTGCCTCATCAGGACAGGCAATAGCTGGGAAAGGAACAGAACTAGTATATTTGTGTGTTTGTATCTTGTAATCCACTGTGTGTGTATGTGATTAGTGTGTATTTTTGTGAATTTGATCATTCTTGTCTATTCATCAATTTCTTTTGACAGATGTGTTAAATTTGGTTGTACATTCATGATCATACTAGTGATGTGCTTCAGCACAAATGGCGAGCGAGCCTAAAGACTATACTATTTTTATATGAATGATTTTGACTTCTAACACTGAAGCTACTGAAAATAAGGTCCAGTTTTTTTTAATTTCGCATACACGGTAAAGGGATTTC
>WLWI01003555.1_pt1 | contig 13358 bp, 5 predicted proteins | sample 6701501 | NCBI WGS metagenome assembly WLWI01 (sample SAMN12718690, study PRJNA515312) | sponge metagenome | isolation source: marine sponge | host: Mycale hentscheli | place: New Zealand: South Island, Marlborough, Capsize Point | collected 2014-11-01
TGCTCTTAAGTCAGCAAGTTGAGTGCTCAGCTCTTCCAAAGTGGACTTCACTCCATAACCCGTGATAGTGGGTTGGACGTTTAAGGAGTCGATTGTCATTTTGTGTAGATTCAGCTTCTCATGTGAACGAGCTGCAACAAGTTGTTGCGTTAAGCCCTTGCGAGTGGCAAGCATTTTCTGATGGTAGGCATGATACTCATCTTCCTCCTTCGCCTCATCCTCTTCTGTGATGTGGGCAAGTATGGCATTTTGTAGAAGTTCGGTGATAGAGATATCGGCATTGATTCTCGAGGTGATGTTCAATGGACCCGGTGTTCAAATCCTTCAATACCTGTGCAGCAGAATCCTTACAGAAGCGCTCGTTCCTTGATGTGTCATGTTTATTGTTAGTTCGACGGCGTTTCAATGCTACAAGGTCTTCCTTTAGTAACTCAGCTTCCAGTCGAGCGAGATCCTGACTGGTCATCATAGTGAATTCAGCTGAGAAAACTGTGATGGGAAGAAAAAAAGAAGAAGATATAAGTAAAAAAGAATAAAGTAAGCTAGTACAATATGACAGTTAGTAATATTGTATACTAGAAGAGACGTAGTCCTAGCAGTCAGACTATTGTCTCTATACACTGGTTATGAACCCTTCCTATGAAATCGACGAATCGACTATCTGGTTACAGGAGGATCCGGCTTGAAGAACCAAAAATGTTCAGGACTGTCCAGCAAGAAGAGGACCTGTGTCCCAACGTCGTCTGATGACGCGCACTACACAGCAGAAAGTAGAGGACTATGAAGTGAAGACTCACTAGCGAGTATTGAAGATAGAGTCAGAGTTCCAGGACAGGAAACCAGCTTGCCGTGGATCAACCGGAAATCCTGTAACTATGTTGAAGAGTAGAGGCCGGGGTAGTAAATACCTGCTCGCTCTCCCACTGTCTGAAACTTCTGGAATAGAACTGTCTTGGTACAGCAGCTTGTAAATTAATAGTAATATATGTAACCGTGATATAACAGTAGAGAGATGACAGTGAAAATAGATAGAGAGTTACAAGAATGAGTCACAAAAGTAAGAAAAAAGGGTAACTAAGGAATAAAATACAGTGCATTAAACATATATAAGTTAAATATCAGTGACATCGACGTTCTCCGATTGACGACCTAGAACCTGGGGCATCGAGGAGCGAGCATGCGCGCCATCAGTTCTTTGCTTCCTTCTGTGGAGGGAGAGAGCCCGAACAATAATGGAGGGTTTTCTTTGCGCAGCTCCTTTTTTGAATTTGAATAGGAGCTAGAGGTCAAAGGGCATGCCGGGAATTCTTCCTTTTATACCCGGACCTCCGGAAGGAGTTCAGAATGTGGTAAACGAGGCCACAGATTTCACGTACAGAGAATAGCATTGAATTATAAACACGACAGTGAGTTTGAAGTTTAGCAGAGATGATGATTCAGTCTGGTTCACCAGACTGAATCGTCATCTCTGCTAAACTTCACCAAAGGGCGCAAATAGAAAACATCATTTCTAAACGCTTGTGGTGACCATCGTTTAAAATACTCATTAAGCAAGTATAGGCATGGCATCTTTTTCCTCCTGTTTCATTCCTCATAATTGTAACTGTTTTGTTCTCTAAATGCAACTGTGGACGTAGTAAGACTGCAAGCTCTCGGGCCAGCGGCTGCATTGCATTACTCACGGGCGCCATAGCAAGTTATCTGCCTGGTCCTTTGCTCTCTTAGCTACACTACGTAAAGGAGGGCCGTCTGCCTGATTAAGTATCTTGCACAGAAAGAATATTCGGACATTCGGGATTTTTAGACCTCATGTATCGTAGAAGGCCAGAAAACAGCATATACAAAGTTTTGGGAGGGTACAATTCACCATTTGATTTTGTTGCTTCGACAGCAAATCTCTAGCCAGTAATTGAGGGCTGTAGGCTCTTGAACTGTCAACAGGTCAAGAGGACATTTCTCCACTTCATTGGTGTTGTGATGGGTTACCCAGTTTTCGAATACAGTTGTTGCCCATTTTGTACTTGCTTGGGTTTTAGGGGGTACAAATTTGCTTTCAAGCTGTTTTAGTTCGTCACTGCTGAATGAATAGAATCGTTTGCTATTATGACCTGAATTCTGAATTTCATCTTCTTTTTTCTTCAAAATATAGACAATTTTTTGGTCTACCATGGACAGAGATGTTGGTCAATTTTCATCTTTCTGAAAAAAAAGATAGAGGTACAATAGGAGCATTTACTGGTATATTAACCATTGTTACCGTTTCTTCAGCCATTTGTTTCGGTAGCAACAACGGAATAGAGCATGCGCAACGTGATTTGAATTAGTTAAAGCACGGGCATCTCGTGTTTTAACTATTACATAAAGGCTAAATTAGTTTTCTTTGAGTAAAAGACTTTCCAATTCATTTATAGGTAACAGATTTAGGGATATAGAAAATTTAGTTTCTTCTTTGGCTATTTTAGTTTTACTGCTACACAAATGCCATGATGCCTTTTTATTTAATTGTTGTTGTCTTTTTTTAGGCTCAACAACAATTTGTTTTTTTCTCTTACTAGACTCATGTGAAACAAAAATGGTTTGATTGACACTAAAAATATGTAGCTAATGAAGTTTGACATAAAAGTTCATTTGAGGTAATTATCTGTACACTGCAATTAAATTAAACTGAACTGCTATAAATGTGAAGCTCACCAAAAAGTTTATACGTACTCTAGTTACTTCTCTTATAAACCAATGCATGGTGTCCCTTGTGCTTGTTGGAATCTGTAATATATACATAATAATAATAATAATAATAATAAAGCTTTATGTAATTATATTTACTTATGAGTGGCTTACCCAGCTGACTTCATTAGTTGTCCACACACAAAAAAAGATGAAATTTGTTCATTAGTTGTCCACAAAAAAAAGATGAAATTTGGCTGGTATAGATGAGGGCAAGCCTACATTGTTACAGCAATGAAAACCACAATATAATGCACTTTTAATACTAACCTGTGCCTGACGAAAATCTCATTAATGTTCCTTAATATTAATCCATGTTTAGTTGTACATTCACGTAAAACTAGCTGATTCTTTAATTATTAATGAAAGTCTGATCTGTACAACTGTGCTCCAAGAGTAATTAAAAAAATTTTTTTTTTGGTGGAAATCCTTTCCATTGAGAGAAAGAAGCATAGACTGACATTTATTTAAAACTGAAGTTAATGAAATTATGCAATCAAATCCAAATAATACCTTTGTTGAACAAGTAAAAATATGCTGTAATCAAAGAAGTTTGTGAGTACTGTAATTATTAAACTAAATACGTTTGGGTAGGCTGAGGGTGCCGTATCTTTTATGCAGCATTATCATAAAAAAGTCGTTCTCGTAATAAAGTTCCAGCATATGATCACAACTACTGCAGCATTTTCCATCTTCCACAGCAAAATTGTGGCTTAAAAAACCACAGCAATCACACAATTTCAGAGTCAAAGTACTTTCGTGTTGCCACCCCTGAACTAAAATAGTTATGTCATCAACATTAATCTCATTATGAATGAGATTAAGGTCTTGAAGGTATTTACAACCTTGGAATATATTAAGTAGAGCTGGCACACCATCTGATGAAATATCATTAGCACTAAGATTTAGAACTTTTAGATCAGTACACATGTGGAGACTATCAGCAAGACAAATCAAATCCGATGAATCTATATTATTATTGTTAATATGTAGCTCTTTCAGCCGAGTAAAACATTTAAGATTCTCAAGTGCACTGATACTTAACATATTGTTTCCAATATTTAAAACTTGTAAAGATTCCTGCTTGATGCATTCAAAAACATCTATGTCACTCATACCTAATCTGCATTCTGATATATCCAGACAATGAAGTTGATTACTACTTATAATTAGGCTATTCAGGGCAGATATGCCTTTCGAGGTTAGGCCATTACATCCAATTCTTAATTCTAGCAAGTTTGAACAATGGTTCAGACTAATTGCAATAGCAATTGCTCCACGATCGGCAATATTATTGTAAGAAAGATCAAAGCTTTGTAAATTTACACAATATCGCAATCCCTCACTCAGAAAAGTGGCACCATCAGAATCAATATTGTTATTGGACAACTTTAAAGTGCGTAAATTGAGCAAACATGGGAGGATACAAGACAAACTAATCATGCCTTCAGAATTGATATTGCAGCTAGATAAGTCGAGTGAGTCTAATTTCAAATTATTGATAGTGTTGAATAAACTAGAAGGTAAACTTCCCTTATATCCAACTCTATAAAAAGTAACGGAACGCAATAATTGGTTTTTCTTTAAACAGTCCCTCAATCTATCCACACCAATAGAGCTCAAATCACCAATGCAGCAGCTAATATGATGAAGTGCCCTCAAATTATAAATGATATCACATAGAGTTAGTACAGTGCCATCAGTAATTTCACACCGGTAGTCACATTCCAATCCTCTAACATTTTCTAGCTTCTGTTTAGCAACTATTCTTTTCATATTGGAAATGTTATTAAGAGTTAGCTGAATTGCAGGTAAATTTCGACACGATAAAGCACTCTTCAGAGTATCAGTGTCTGCTTCACTAACACTCTTCCATGATGTACCGAACTCCATTCTTCGTATTTGAGAACTAGCTCTGTACTCAAAAACTTTCTCAATACCTATTGCTGTAATACTAACATTATGAAGGTACAGATCTAGGTTAGGTATAGTCTTTGTGCCTCTAGCCACAGCTATTGCTCCTTTGTCTCCTAGACTGTTTCCCTGCATGTCTAGCTTTCTCAGACTGTTACAATGGACTAGTGCATCTGCTAATGCTGTGGCTCCTGAGTCACCAATACAGTTACACTGAATAGATACCTCCTGTACTACACTGCATTTTGATAGGCAGCCAGCTAGTGCTATAGCTCCTGAGTCACTTATTCTGTTAAAATCAAGAACCAGATTCTCCAAGACTGAAGTATTCAATGTGTTGGCCAGTATCTCTGCTCCTTCATCACCAATACCACAATTAACCAGAACTACTTCAGTACAGTGAGATAACCTCTCATGAGGGAGGGAAAATGAGCCAATATTACATAAATGTACCCATGGTATGTCACTGATCTGGCAACCAAATGCAAAGCTCAACATCTTTTTCCACAATTTACATTGAATAGCATGATTTTGATGGACCGAAAAAAAAATAGTTTTCAGATTTTGACTTTGAAAATTCAACTGTTTAAGAACTTCTTCAGGATGAGAGCAAAGCTGTAGTGGCAGAGTAACCTTCAAAACTCGGAGATAAGGAAGCTTTATGCCATTAGTAAGACTTTGTATCCTGAACTGATTGAGCACTACTCCAATAAGATCAAGTTCTTGTAAAAAAGGCAAGTGTAATAGCATGTAATTCAAAGACTTGAATTGTTTATCGTTCTGAATAAGGACTTTCAAAAACCTAATAGATCTAAGCCTTTCTATGTTAGCACAAGACACCATAACTTTGACCCCTTCACAATCCCATAAGCAATTAATCAATGATATTCTTTCAACCATTTGGGTTGTATTAGATATTAGATAGCTTAAAGCCAAAAAATCTGCTGGGGAAACAACTTTGTGTTGAAGAATAAGGTGCCCATCTCCTACAGCACTGTCACATAACTGTACTTTCTGAGATTCAAAAGCACAAGAAACCTTAAAGAGCAGATCCACACTGTGGTCTTTAAACATCTCGTCAATCACTGTAACATTAGTTGATTGAAATAAACCACAACAAAATTTCCAAACATTGTGCAAACCCTTTATACCAATGAGATCCTTATAACTCATTTTAGCTTCCAGTATATAATACGCTGCTAAAAATTCTTGAAGTGTAAGATGATGAAAGTGGTAAAGATCTTCACTGACATAAAAGTCGGAAGACTGCTTGAGTGTGAATAACCCAAGTCCTGAGGCTATTAAGACAGAGTCACGCACATCGGTCTTTCTAACCACATACTGAGACTGGACTATCATTTCAAAAGCTAGTTTACTAATGGAAGTCAGCGATTCTTTATATTCACCAGGTATGTCTTTTAAAGACATTAGCTGAAGTTTGTTTTCTACGTGTCGAAGCCTGTCTTCTTTGAGTTGAAGTTTGTCCTCTGTGAGCCTTAATTGTCGCAGTAAAGTGCATCTTGTAAACTGTTCATAGATTTGTGTTTCTGTGGTAGGAATATTACCTTCAAGATTATTATACAAAAAACATATCATAGCTGCATGGACTGGTGAGCAACACATGTGAAGCACATTAGGATGGTGACGAAGAAATTCATGTATTCTATCAACCATGCTCAAATTTCTGAAAGGATAAGAACGAACATAATGATAAATCTGATCTTTAGAAAACCCAAGAATTTCTATGTGACTGGTACATAGAGTCTTTAGCCGACCAGTAGCCATAGGACGTGAAGTTACAATTACCATAGACAAAGGCAACAGTGTCTTCAAATACAATAACTGATAAATAATTGAATTACTCTTAGACTCTAAAGAATACTCATCAAGTCCATCCAGAATGAAGCATGCTCCTTTCCCCCCACATTTCTGTAAGGACTCCATAACTTTCTTACTAAGATGTTCTCCGTAATATACTTCAAGTAAGTCTAGTAAACTCTTATCTCGCCCAGAATAACTAAGTAATCTGAGTGTTACCAGAAATAAAGTTTTTGCTCCTTGTAACACTTTCATTCCTGCAGCCCAATCTCGCGTCAGCTTATGGGCTAAGGTTGTTTTTCCACAACCTGGACGACCTTCAATTAAAATTAAACCTCCTTCTTTATACTTTGCAAACACTTCCTCATAATGTATTAATTCTTTGCTCTCTAAAATATCATCCACATCTTCGTTAAGTGAGTAATACTCATGTGAACTGATAGGTTTCTTTGTAATAAGAGCTAAGTTAAGAAATATGGAATTGCGCACAGGAGGCCAGGACTCTTGGTGTGACTCATTCATCATAAAAGAATATAATTCTAATAATTCTTTCTTTTCTGGAGGATATATGACAGTGAGACACATCTCCTCACTATTTTCGGTTTCACTGCTTCGACTAACTATACAAGAATAGTTACCTATAGTACACTGGCTAGCTTTGTTAATATAAAGTATATTGCTACACACGCCAGAGTAATCAGCACCATCAATTAAAGGTACACCATCTTTACTCCACTGGTAAGATACACAGTGTTCATCGCTAACTTGAACTTCCAACAGTGTGGACTTACCCTCAGCTACTTCATTGTTCCGTGATTGAGAGATAATAGTGCTTATACGTGCCTTTTTAGTAATAGGTAATGAGGCTACATATCCCCTATATGTCACCAAGTATTGCGCAAGTTTATTAAATTCCACTGTCTCACTGGCTAATGCTGTCCTCAAGCTACTGAGAGTGGCAGGTCTGGCTCCCTCATAGCCACCTAGTATCCATGCAGTGAGAATGTTACTGAGTCTATTGACATTCTCCTTACCTTCCCCACAATCCTCACGTTTGTGTTTGGGAAGGTTCAGTGCAATACCTATTGCATCCCACAAGTGACTACCAGACACAAGACACTCCACCAGGTCAGGCACATCTTGCTCTAGTAGGTGTGTATCTTGTGTCCCACTAAGAACTCCATCGCCCTCCATCTTCCCCAACTCACTCTTCACAGCCTCACACTCAGCTCTAACCTTCCCTCCAACTTCACTTAGAATTACCAAAAATTTATCCAAAACCCTGTCATCTCCCTTGACTCTAGCTAAAACCTGGCGCAGTAAGTACCTGATCTTAATCTCGGGTTCCAAACGGTCCGCGTCTAGGGAGGCAAATTTGTCACTTGCTTCTTTACTCCATATCCCGCTTTCCAGTAGATCGTACGATAACTTCAACAGGTCAACGTCTTTCAGCGAGGATTGTAAGTCAGCTTCGTGCCTAAGCAGAACTTGTAAGCGTGAGGACGACATGACGACAGGCTACAAAATTCAATGACGGGTACGATTCGAAAGTTTTCACCGGGGCATGGCAGTTAGTTCTTTGGGAACACAAAACGTTAAATTAGATAACCGGAAATTGCCGATTTTTTTTCTGTTGTTCGTAAAAACATAGATTAACCACGCCTACAGCTTGAATACTTTACACACTAATATTACTGGGAAAATTTCCTGTTCTCATTGCATCTTCCTCATACAATTTTACCACAGAACAATTTATATCCATTGACTGTTCTTATAAAACACAGACTGATTGGTATGGGGGGAGGGGGGAGGGATGAAAGTACTAAAATAACAGAATGTTTTAATAATTCTCTAGTTTCTGGGCAGAACTGATAAAGTCACATACATAGCTAGTACTGTACTACAGCACACCCAACTAAAGAAAGAGAAGATTCTGTGACCTGCATCTTCGTTCAGCTATGAAGCTGCATTTTGTAATTGTAGCGCCACCCGCGTGCATTGAATTTTCAAAATTTTTCTAGGACAGGAAATTTTCCTGTTGTGGCCTTTTGTATGTTGCTTGATATCTGTTTGGAACAGAGTGTGCCTGTGAAGTTTGGAGCCATTCCTTCCTGGTCAGATTTCAAGGGGGGAAAAAATACTGCTTTTCATCAAAAAAAAATTATAGCTGTAGGTAAAAAAAAAAAAAAAAAAAAAAAAAAAAAAGTGAAGCTCTGTAGCATCAGTGGCTAAATAAGTGATGCATCTAAAGTAGCACTCCATACACATAAGATTCAAACCTATGAAAGATCAAGGATCAAAGAAGTACAGCATCTATTATGACTATTGTAAGTATAAAGCATTTGGAAATTATTGGGGAGCCAAGCTCCCCCTCAAGAACGGAGGGCCATTGGGGGCCCCTGCCCCTCTTCCGCCCCCCCCCTCCCCACTTCCTACTCCTTTGCGCAAGTTACTGGATGACTACTCCCACAAATTATTTTCAAGGAGTGGAGACAGCTAAAAGTTAAGGGAGAAACAGTAATGATGGTGTGGGGAGAGGACTTCATGTTCTTTGTACTTCTATATGGAAGAAAATGAAAATTGAAACCTCTCTGGTGAAATGAAGCAACAACAACAACAACAACAACAACAACAACAACAACAACAACAACACACACAAACTTACTTTTGAGCCTTACAAAAATTACCAAACATTTAATATTTGTGTCTGAAACAATTACAAATTCTAATATGGGAGCACTGCCCCACCATTTTGTTTGGGGTGGGAGGGGGTGGAATAAGGGAAGCTACTTCCTTGCATCCTTTTGCTCCTACCTGGTCAAGACTAGATTTCAATCACACACACACACACACACATACACACTTAATAACTGATAAATAATTTTAGCTTAATCAGTTTTTGGTTAAATAAATGTTTTTACGAAAACATGAATACATTTTAATAAAAATGTAACGGGTGTGTGCAAACAAAAGTATATAGTATAAAAATAGTGAGAGCAGGTAATGTGACACTAAATAGTCAATGTATGAGAAGTTTGAGGTTAACCCCAACACATGTATATGAGTTCTGCCGATAAGAAAATGGGGAAAAAAACAACAACATAATATTAATATAAAAGTTAGCTGCTGCCATTATACTGTTCAGTATTGTAATCCCCATAGGAACCACTGCTCACACATTACTACATACAAAGAGTTCAGAGTTTGTATACCCATCAAATTTTGTGGAGTGACAACCTACACTCAATGGAGTAATTAAATGTGGGCCACGTGCCCTACCATCTTATTTACAGGGGTCCTGCCTCCCCAATATGGTGTTTCTCCAAGATTTGCTATGGTATTTCTTTGAGTATTGAGACACATTGGGTTATATGATAAGGTTGGTGTCTAATATTAATAACCATGTTTTAAATTTACCCCAACAATTCCTGTAGCTAACAACAGCTATAGCAGAATATAATTTTTCATACTAAGCATATCAATGTCAATTCCAATACAAAGAAGAAAAAAAAAGATGCCAACAAGCTTAGTAGCCTAACTATTAGCTAGTAGCCTAAGGCTGATGAAATAGTGTTCGACTTTTGGAGTGCAGTGTGAATGACTCTGTGTACAACGAAAATTGTTTGCATAATTGTGAGGGTATATCGTAGAGGTTCATTGCTATACATTTTAACTTTAACTTAAATGACTACAGATTAGTTCAACATAGCAGTTTTTATTGATGGAGAATGTTTTGGTCTGTTAAGCTAATCCATAGCCATATTGTGAGGGTATGGATGCAATTGTCTATACCCCACCCCTCGCCGTTCAACCCACTGAATTCCTCTGCTTTACATCTCTAGTCAACATTTTCTCATTCACTATAGAAACACATTAAGACTTATTTTGGACTCGCTGCACCCTGACTGTGCTGGTTACATAGCTTCCTTTCACTTGTTAACCCTTTACCTGTTGAAATGCCTACCAAAGTTGGAGAGTTTATCAAGATGTGATGAAATTGTCAGGAGTGAGGAAGTGTGAACTATGAAGTCAAGCAGGGAGTGTTTAGAGAGTTTACAAATTTTAATCCAACTTTAGTAATGATAAAAACAACATGACAAATAAGACATTCAGACATAAACTCAGAAACATTATCACTAGCACAGAAATAGTAATCCAGGAGCAAGATCTGCACCATCTGACCGACTCCTCCCTCCCAGACACACCACCTCTCTTGCCTTCACACATACCAGTTCTTCCCACACCATTAGGTGTGGACGGAAAATCACATCTTTCATTACAGTGTGGCTGGAGATTCGGAGATTGAGGATCTGATGTACTTTTATTCAATACTAATCGTTTTCTCGATTGATAATGGTTTCTTGATTGATAATGGTTTCTTGAACTCCCTTGACTGTCCTGTGTAAGGTCAGAGTTGTGCTGTTGGTTTGTGTCTGAGTGGTGTTGTGTGACTCTGAGTCTAGCTGGCTTCAAGATGTGACCGGGACTGTGGGGAGGGAGGGAGCAGGGAGACTTGAGTGGGTTGTTGCTGGCGGACGACAGGAAGTGGGCGTCCTGAGCGGATCTCAACCAAGAGCCATTTCTACGAAGCAACACTAGCGCACAACATAAACAAACTATTTAAACAACATAGTTAGTAATAACATGATTAATATTTAACTTCAACATTTCAAATGTAACCTAGTGTGGTGGTTAGCATTAGTTTTATTGGACCAACTGGTCCAATGCACCATAACTTGTACAATTATTGTTTCAGACTAGTTCAGTGTACATGGGAATGAGAGAGTAGTCATGCAGCAGTAGACCTTACAAGAGAATATACGTATATTGAAGCAGAACATTTCTCAGAAACATTCTGAGATGAAGGCTAGCTGCAATGTTATGCCTTGCACTATACATATCTGGGATCGATACAGAAATGTTTGCTGAGTGGGGGGAGGGGGGATTATCCTTAGAAGGTGGGGTTATACACTTTGAGATGATACCAATGGTTTAACGGTGAAAATTGTAAGAATATCTAGACCACTTCACCCACTAGAGGGAGGGGGAGGGGGGGGGGGGGAGAGAGAGAGAGAGAGGACTGGGACTTCCCTTCTTCCCCCTTCAAAAAAAAAGTCCCCCTCCTTTCCCACAAAAGCTCCCCTTTTGTTCAAGTACTGCATACATTTCATTCTGTTTGTCACTTTTTTTGTCATTGTTCGAGGGGGCGTAACTTTCTCGAACTGCGGGCAATCAAGCTTAAAGTTCGAAGGACCAGAATTGACCCAAGTCTTCCTTAACATAACTATAGTGATGAGCTGCACAAGTCTAGGGAAGGGAAGACGGATACAATGCCACCATTGTAGACTCTACCAAAGAAGCTTGCATGAGCATCACGCAAATGTAAACAAAAATTAGTACGAGTGATACAAATTTATAGGGTGACAAAGTTTATGTTTCTTTGCTGGCTGGATCTGGGGAACTTGCTGTAGAGGCTTGTTCAAGGGAGCTTGCTGATCCCGAACAGTTATATAAGTTTCAGCTAATTCAGCAAAGCTGTATGGAGTTTTGGATACATATATTACGTCTTCTTTTCAGTTTGCGTAAGTGTTACTCTTTTTGTCTTGGTCATACATGTAGTGTTGTTTTAGTTAACTAAAACTAAAACCAAAACCCCTTAGTTTTGGGGTATTTTACTTTTGGTAAGAATAACTAAAACTAAGTTGTAGAGAACATGAAAGAACTAAAACTAAATATTTTAGAAGACAGTAAATTCGATAATAACTAAAACTACCAGTAGAGTGGATGACAAAAACTAAAACTAGCAATTTTTATTGTAAACAATTCACCTTGAATTATATCATTAAGTGAAGGTATTAATTGCTATCAAGTAATTATTCTCTAAACTATATAAAATATATCATACTTTATTTAAAATCCCTAAGATTTCATAGAAATATGCTATTTTTGAAGTTATTTGGGAAAACTACCAGTACTACTTTCTTTAAGGAGTCTCGTTATTCAAGAATTTGAGAGACAACGTAAATTTACTAAACTAAGTCAAATGATAGTATAACTAACTAAATCTTCTACATGATATTGAAGAAAAACTAAAAACTAACTAATCTTCAGGGAGAATTTGGGAAAAAACTAAAACTAAGCATTCAAGATATTTTTTAGTATGAATAACTAAAACTAAGAAAGTCTGGAATCTACCAAAACAACACTGCATACATGTACCCTCTCCTACTGATGCTCCTGCACATGTTACGAAGTCCCATGGCAATATTTAGCAACATTTCTGTGGAGGCCGGCCCTTCACCGGATGAACATTAATCGTCGTGTGTGTATTATTCATTTTTATGTCATGCTTGACTAGTTGATTGTTTGTGTGGGAACTGGTAAGTGTTAATCATGTGTATGTGTGTGCGTATGTGTGCGTATGTGTGCGTATGTGTGCCAATACAGGGACTATGCAGCTCCGGTGTGGGTGTGGTTTCCTTGTGGTATGATAGTCTATTTAGTGAGCAGGTCGGAGTGACCTGGGGACTTTCTCATTCTTGTATGTATGCGTCTATTATCTGTTTCTTATTAAAGCCCAAGCCTCTAGTGAAGGGAGGGAGCGTGGGAGAAAGGATAAGAAGGAGAAGGGGAGGTGGCATGGAGGAAGGAAAGGGGAAGACCTGGTGGCAGCGGGTACCAGTGAGGGCCGGGCAGAGCGCAAGCAAGTCAGGAGGCCTCAACAAATGGTGACAGCGGCGGTGCTTCAAGCAGGAGCCATCGGGAATGCTAGGATACAAGAGTCTGACTGTGGTGTTGACGGACCGAGGATCACTTGTAGTTGTGGACAACGAGCGTCCAGGGATTTCAGTGGAGTGGTGCTGCGTTCGAGTCTGAGACCGGCCACTTCACGGAAGGACTAC
>WLWI01003556.1_pt1 | contig 13354 bp, 9 predicted proteins | sample 6701501 | NCBI WGS metagenome assembly WLWI01 (sample SAMN12718690, study PRJNA515312) | sponge metagenome | isolation source: marine sponge | host: Mycale hentscheli | place: New Zealand: South Island, Marlborough, Capsize Point | collected 2014-11-01
ATAGGGGCGTTACCCACAAGAACTAGTACCTATATGACAGCTTACATTTTCCCAAAATTCAGCTGCAATTAAAAAAGTAGCTCAGTAAAATGTCTTAATTCATGTCATTCTGAGTACGTTCATACCTAAATCAACGGTTAATTGTCAGTAATCTCCAAAATCAGAGCGTGACAGACAGACAGACAGACAGACAGACAGGACGACTACTATAACCCTCTCGCGCATGCGCACTGAGGGTTAATAATTAAATAAACTAGCAAAAAACAAGAAACAAACAAATATTTGGAATAAAACAAACATAAAACCTATCCTCCACCCATCCCAGCCTCACCCCCTCCTCCTCTACTGTACCTGGCAAAGCACACGTCTGGCCTCCAGTGGTCTGAGCAGGGCTACAATGATCTTAGTGCGGGCAGACGTCCAATCCTTGAACACGAGACTTGCATCCACAGAGAGGCCTTCTATATGATGCAGAGTAACCTTAATGGAAGACTGGTTAGCCAACATAGCCAGATGCTCCGCCGCCTAACACACACACACACACACACACACACATACCAACTGACTGCATGTCCATACTCTAACACTCACCTTGAGAACATCTCTATGGATACACATAATCTAGAAATTCTATTATTATTGTCATATTTAGTGGACCAGTAAATCTATTCAGACAGGTAGATAGATAGAATCATGTTGTTCACATAAATAATTGATAAGTCTGGGGGCTGATAAATAGAGCAATCCGTGTATTAATAATTACACTTACACAAAAGATAACTGAAATTTCATTTTTGCACACAAAAACTAAAATCCTTTTTGCACTCGAAAACTGTAAATAAAAGTGTCCAATTATTCAATATTCAGTAAGTGTGATCACAATGCTTGGAATAGTCCATTTAGAGGTGATTGTAGAATATCTTGCTTACTTCCCTGTCAATTATTACAATTAGGGTCATGGAAGTATATTAACTGGGTTAACTCTACATTCCGTAAGCCTATATAATTTAGAATGTTGAAAACCAGAAGAGCTCAATTGAAACATGTGAATGACTTTTGTAATTTAATGACAACAACTAAATTTAATTAAATATTATACTCCTTGCAGTATACAGTGACAGTATCTGAGGAAGGTGTGAGGAAGCTTGTTTTTATTTTCTAGATAAAATCAGTCAAAAAAGTGAAGCATAAGAGGTTATGTATAATATACACTTGTATTGGCTTTCTTGAGGTAGAGAAGTAAAGTGATTGTAGCTCATTCTTCCCTCAGCCTTAAAATATCAAACTAAGTCTCCAAAATGATATACTTCATGGCTCGTAGCTATACCTGAGCTGTCCAGTACACATGTGAGGCTTCTGGTTATTTTTTCAAATACACACCCAAAACAAACACACAAAGTATGCGTGCATTATATGTGGACTTTGTTCCCCTGGTGGCCGGCACACGACCGCATCTACAAACTCCCCACCCCTGCATCAGCTACTAATTAAGTAGCCTGACTACTCTACCAGAAAGACAGTACTAATTCTAATTTTAGACATGGATATTCTAAAAAAAAACTTAGTGATCGAATGGGATAATTAGCAATGTCTGAGAACTATCTGTAATGCATTCACACAGAAGTCAGTAGTCGTACAGATTCATGCAATATTGAATATGACACTAATCAAGTCCTCATCCCATTCAATTACTTCCCTGTACAATCCAAAAAGTATGTTCCCTGACTTAATTCACAATTCTACCACACAAACTTTGTGGTTAGACTTTCCTTCCTTCAAGGAAGTGTTGAAACCCGATAACTTGTTAATTAGACTGAGTATGTCTGGCAATTACATTTCCTAGTACAATATTATAGAAGTGTTTATTTAGTCCTGCATGGTGCCACCAATCATCAGCTGCAATCTGACACATATGTGTCAGTATTCATGATACATGTACAAGCTGAAGGAGTCACTATAGGTACGTCCTTCCATGCGTTCACGCTGCTATGTTTGTACACTTCAGTTGTAGTCTCATTGTAGTGGAAAATACACTACCTCTACATACCCTGGTATGAGTGTGGTCCGTTGTTGACGTTGCTATAGCAATCTTTCTCCAGCCTAATCTATTCAGCAGGATTATTCTTGCCATATTTAATGCTCTCTGAGATGAAACTGTGCTATACAAATTGGAATAGCATCCCGGGAAATTGGCGAACAAAGTGTCTGTAGCTCCATAAGACATCTACACACACAATAATGAACAGGACTTCATTGGTTGCATGACGACGAGATGATTCATTTAAATAATAAAGCAGGTGAACCAATGACGTGTAAGAGGACATACATACATACATACATACATACATTTACGTTTAATTGTTCTTATTTAATTCTCACTGTGATAGTTGGCTGCTTCTGGCCAAAAATGTAAGCCATCATTTCAGTGACAAAATTGTTGCTAGGGCCAACCATTCCCAGTGGACTTGAGATATGTGCCGGATAAGCCGAGAAGAAGGAGAACAAAGTCTTGAAAGCATTTTCCTACAAAATATACACACAAAAAAGTAAACAACAGTACTAATGAGGTATGGAGAAAAATAAATAAATAAATAAATAAACAACAGCTGCATCCATTCTACCGGCACACCAGTGGTGCTAATATATATGTTCAAGACTGATGTCTGAACATATCTCTGATATTCCAAAATGACAACTGTTGACATAAAGACAACTATATCTCTAGAACGTGACATTCTAATTCTGTGACCAGTGGCAATCTGCTTTGTTGATGCTACGTTTTAAAGATTGTGATGAAAGGTGGTCATAGATTATCAATTCAGTACACAAGCCTACAGAAATGTGCTTCTCTAGCAACTTTGTGATGTTCAGATGATAACAGTCAAAGAGAGTGTCAGCGATCAAGCGGAATCAATAATAGATGATGAATTTATTTACTATTACAACTCCTTGTATGGCTTACATATACTCCAATAGTGACAGAGAACTATTTTGGAGTAACAAGTTACATGCACACAGCAGAGCATTTCACTGATTCAAATTAAACAGGCAATATGATGAAGTCATGCTCATAGATCATGATCAACACACTTCGCATGATTAAATTCCACAGCCATTGAGTATCTAAAGCCTTCTTAAAGCTAATTACCTCTGGTTGGCATGTAACTGGCTGGTTGGAACTCACACTATTTTAATTAGACGTCTCCTAGAGTAAGCCAACAGTTTGGAATTAGACCAAGACAGTTTCGTAGGGTTCACCAATCCCAACTCCTCCCACCAGGCAAGAATTACCACCCTGTTCTTCACTGGTTGACATAAAGTTACTATTAACTATAACTGAAAAATACAGCCCCTGGGGCTATCTGTAGCTATCTGACAGCATACGTGGCAACAAAAGAAAATGACATAGTATAATAACTCTGCCCAGGTGTGTCACAATATGACTTGTACGTGACACCAGATAACACATTGGATAGATTTATTGCATAACACAAATAGATTCAAAAGTTAATAATACCACATATTCAACATAACACAATGGTCAAACACGCGCATAAAAAACAAACATGCTATTTAAAACAACAACATTACTTGATGGTGACAAACCCACTAGCTATGTAACTATACAAATCAAGTTTATCATCTGTGTTGCAAATTACTCGTCTTTAATACAATGCTACATTCACCATGACAACCAGCATCATGCCTACGCACAAGGAAAACATTGAGGTAATGAACAAGCAACACTAACACACCCACTCAAAGGTAAACCACAACTTCAAGGTACAAACCACATCCTCTTTAAGATAAACCACTGCTACTTTGATGTTTAAACCAAACCCACTTGAGGTACAGAGTATCCTTACTTCAGTGGCAATGTGTGACAGTTGAAGACGCACGTTGATTCTCTCCTCGTGTCCATTCCTCCTCACAAAACTTCCATTTCTATTCACATCCTCCACCGCCTGCAAGATGGCCGCATGCACAAATACATCGCACTCGTAAACCCCTCCACCTGCGACACGAATGCTAGTGTTGCCATGGAGACATGGCACAAATGCCAGAAGAGGGACGTGGCAAACACCCGAGGGTTCACGGCACTTGATCTGATGTGGGTAAGACTCATCTTCGGACACTATCAGCGGGATCAAGATGGTAGCCATGGCAGCATGTAGCACCCACATGTTATCAGTACTAGATATACATACATACATGAAGACATAGTTATAGTACACTGGCACACATGCAGCACACACTAGTGCAATTGACAGCACAGAAATGGTGAGTGAGCCACCAGCAAGAAAAGACTAACAAGTTATATTCATATTAGGTTATTATCAAATACTACCAGTGTTGAGCATTTTAAGTTAAAAGTGAACTGAAACTTTTTAAAATGGTGAAGGGATTAATCACACTAGTTATATGGCTCCACCAAAAACACAAAATAAGAGATGAATTAGATTGAAATTTTCTCACTTTTTATGAAGGGTCAGAACTTGATAAAGAGATGAATTATAGTACATAAAATCTATAATTTAGAGTTCCATTTGGCTGTTACTGGTTACTGTAGCCTTACATACACAATGCATACATACATGCAGGAAAAAAACACATAGCACACGCATATATTTAACCATTACACTAACATTTACACATGATAGGAATGAATGATGGCAGACCTACTGCAGGAACATGCACTGTACAGCTCACATTCTCACAGCCAATAAATACACAAAAATGACTTATCTTGTGCGCTGTTTCGGGAGGAAGCACAAATGGTGGGCAAGCTAGTTCAACCTCTTCTACCACACTCAGTTCATTTATTAGCATGCGTGCTAGTAGTTGATTCAAGCAAGCACTAGATCCATGCATGCAAGAACTGCACAAAATGGGAGACATAACTTGTCCAGCTGACATAAGTGAATATATATGTAACACTGTGCACCAGTCACCATTACAATCAGGAGATATTTTACGAGCGTATAAGCAGAAGGATAGTGAAAAAACAACAACCGTGAGAGTGAAATGTCATCCCCATATAGTGTAATAAACAGTTTATTAGAACCCTTCCTGTCTTCCGCCTCGCTTGTAATGTCCGGGGACACCTTTCAAGTTTTTCTTTTAATGCAATACTCTTTTTCCCAAACCATGTATGTGTCTATTGAAGCTTCTTCCTACAGAACATCTGCTACCAGGTTTGTATTCCTTCCCTGTTCTCTTCTTTACAGCCATAAAAAAAAAAAAAGACTCGGCATTCAGAGTTCACTCTGCCATTCTTCTAAAAACTGAGTTGTCCAGAACTACACACAGGAATGCTAGAGCATTCAATATGCAACGTTCAGTATATACAGGAAAGAGTATTGTGCTTTGATGGACAAAGATTTGAAGTCACCAGATCAGACTTTAGATTAAGAGCCCTCGTGAAATATCTCCCCATATTGAATAAACCTTCGAGAAACTGCAAATAGCCACCTTTTAGTAAAGTAAACCTAACAACTTCTGACCACACAAAAACTGATAGTCTTAAAATGAAAAGATAACAAAAAGGAAAAAGAGTTAATACATCTCATTCACTGCGGAGTAAGGAAAAACAGAATTAATGTAATATTATGAGCACTTACCTAAACTGTCTAAAACAAACACAATAACCACCTGAAATTAATTGGTGAGCGAACATAACAAAACAAGACACTCTCAAGGGTGTACCTAATTTGACCCAATATGTTTAGCAAAAAAAAATACACACTCTAAGAAAATAGAGGTGTGCTAATTTAGAGTCATAGAGTTTCTTGCTTTGCTCACTACTCATACTGTATATTATATATAATATATATTATACATGGGTTATTACGCTCCCCATGCTTACCAACTAAGTCTTGATATGTACTATTTAATACCAGTTATTGACAAACTGTGTGGTTGACCACCATTGACAAGTTGGAGCCCATTTAATTCTTGCACAAGGAAAAAAAAACACGATTCTTAAATCCTTGGAAAAAGTTAACCAAAATGTTTGTGATCTATACACACCCAATACACTCTGAAGAGCTGACCCAGTTCTTTACTTCAAAATGAGTTATCATGGAAACAAGCAGCACTCGACCAAGACATAACCAGAGATGAGAATGTGGTATTTACACGATAAGCCAATGGATAAATATGAGGGAAGCATACAAAACGACTGCAGACTTTGCTTACTAAACACATTTAGTCTTGCGGGCCAGCCCCTTCACCATACCACCACTTGGCTGAAGGTCTGGGGTCAATTGTAAGGTTTTCATGCTCTCTAAAGGAATGTGTGTAGAGATAATCAGATTGCACCAATCACTTGACTAACCTCCTACTATTTAACTAATAGTTACAATTCTACCACACCTTGGAAAGTCAGCCAGTGGGAGGTATGAAAAAATAAAGTCCTGCAAACTGTTGTAGAAGATACAAAGCTGCTCATAAAGAACAGCAAGATATTCCTTTGTGCACACTCCAAACTCCTCACAAATGACTAGCTTTCCTTCAGATAAAGTCACCGCAGGCATCCTGTAGTTCAAGATTAAATTAAACCACAGGTCACGAGAATTCTTTTCTGATTCTATTTCACCAGAACCATGAAGTAGTAGTACTATAGGCCTAGGCCCTTCTTCTCCCAGCAAGCAGTAGGGAAGGGGAGGAGAATGTAGCCTGTGAGACTAAAATACTCTATAGTTAAATGGTAGCATTGGTCCCCTGCATTGGTGAAATTTAATTACATGATACCTCTGAATTAGACCACCGACTTGACCCAACCGATGGCTAAATAAACTGACGAAAGCTACCTTTGACTGGGTTGTAAATTCCAGCTGTTTGACTCTCCTTCAGAATGAGTTCAAGTGTATACAATTTACAAATAAATATTATTAATAGTAAATTACAAGAACAACATCAAAGGCAGTCGGTGAGCACAAAACAAACTAGTAGAGGTAGTAACCTTCCAAAATGAGAGATGAGACCAAAAATAATAGGGAGAGAAAAGTCCAAATCACAAAGTTTTAGATAGAGAGAACCAACAACTGAACAAGTAAGAGAAAGTAATCAGTATAAGGAGTAATTCTAACAGTAATTAGTGTGAGAGACAGAAATAGGAATACTAGTGAGTGAATGAAGGCATGAATTAGTTCAAATGTAAATTAGTATTTATGATCATATAAGTTAATTTGCATACAGTTTTCATGCAGCTGCTTCAACAACCTCTGCATTTAAAAATAATTCAATATTAGCTCATTCTGTTAAGTCTCACATTAATGAAGCCAATTTCAGTCACTTCTACAAATATAGCAGCCAAGATTTGTTGCCAGCTACTACTTCACAACTCCACAGAACAATGGCTTCCAAGATGGCAAAGAATAAATAAACCCAAAGGGAAGACCTTCAGAGCAGAGCCAGATGATTATAATGAGCATAAAGAATGAGTACAATAATTTTCACGTGCAAGCTAATGTAAATTAAAAAAACCTAAATTCTGGTAGCTAAATTTTGATAGCAAGAATATCAACTCAACTATTTCTGGAATATTTCAAATAATTTAATGCATTAGCTGAACTTTGTACACACATTACAAAGTCAGTTATCTCTGGGGCTACACAAGAAAATGGCGTATATTACATAAGCCAACTTGTAAAGAAATCAAATGGATTGAATTAACAACATTGAAAACAGAACAAGTGGCAAGCAAACAAAAACAGGAATCCAACTGCAGACTGTCAAATCTCTAGTACACTCTTCATACAGAAAGTACATTACTTCATGTAATTACTACAGATAGGAAGACAGGAGAAGAGAGAAAAAGAAGATTCTTGAAATAAAATTCAAATTTGCTTTATTTTAATGCATACACTGCACTGGAATTCTTGCCCATTATGAAACTTTGGGAGGAAAAAATGCTGATCTAATGCTAGAACCTCCAAATACTAAAATGCAGTTGAAAAGAATATAGCCAACAAGAACATGAAAGTATTTGAAGGACTAAGTTACATCATTATCAAATGCCACTCTAATTGATCTTTGCTACATCTCATGCAATAAAACAACTAAAGCACAAAATAATATTAATAATATTATCTAATTTAGCAAAACCCACACATGCAACAAATATCCCAAAATATTATTTCAGCTCCAACTCCAGTCTAAAACAAGAGCAATCAATTCTACTCATCTTAATTTTAGGCATTAGACACCCACAGGTCTAGCTGGTTAGACAACTCAAAGTCTTAATGGACAAACTCCATACTAACTCACCTCCCAAAGAGAACAGGGACGCTCCTCCGCGGGAATGAACTACCCGCAGAGCATCAGCCGCATATAAACAACTCTAGCCAACGAACAACCAACATTTTTACTTACGAGAAAAGTGATTAACGGGTAGTACTTCCCGCACGCGCACAAGATCTACACATTCTACAACATATTTAGGTAAGGAGGCGTCCTTAATTTTTTTTTTACACTTCTACACAAAACCAAGTTGGTATAAGACAAAAGAATCATAGTCATCTAGCTAGCTAGTGCACAAATTCTGCATGACCTGCTTGCAAGTTCTGGTTTATATCATTTCCCAAGAGTCTTTAGCAATACATTTGAGTTTGTCTATCAACAACTAGACCAGCAAGTTTCATTCAGTTCATCACATTCCTAGATAAGAACTGCAACCAAAGTTTGATAGATAAGTTCACGCAACTTTGTATTTGTGTGGAATGCTTGCTCTGAAAAGTCAGCACTTATCTTGGCTTGAGTTTTCATTTAGCAAGCTTCTGTCTCATCGAGCTTGCTAATCTCAGAATTGTGATGTCAATAAAATCACACCTTTTAACAATAAATTCCATAGCTACATAATAATACTGTATTTGGGGTCATGCTATTATTATCAAATAGCATTGCAAAGATGAGAGAAAAGGAGCGAAAATAGACTTGGTGTCTTGGCAACAAATGATCATAAGAGAAATAAATTGAATGCTCTTTTCTGCATGTATATGTAGTCATAATTACTGGAAATATAGTACACCTGTGTTTAAACTGTACTCACCTCATTGCCTGCCTTCTTGCCAATGCCTGTGATTCAAGAGTAAATCACATGTCTTATCACTATTGTTAGGTATTGGTTGACATTTTGCTGACCTGTTTATGCAATAGTATGAAGTAGCTACAACTCTATAGATAGAAGTTACCAAGTGTAGCTATAATATATGTTATTATACAGCAAATACTAAATTTGCTGAAGATTTTTGCCTCAATTACACACTGGAATATTATATTTAAATATCCTGTGATATTTTTTAACAAATCTTGACTGTATTCTTGATGACATCTCCACTTCTTGTGTTTCTACTGGCAGACTAATCTTCTAATACCACTTGTATGCTAAGTTTAACTTACAGGTACAAGACTGCCACAACTGCAACAACATGACGCAATAGCAGTACACATACCTCAGTACTCTGTGCTGTTAAATCTACCATAGTAAACAAGAAACTTAGTTTTAACAACAAGATTCAAGTGTAACCAGCGTACATGGAGGAATAGCAAGTTTTCTTTTAACACTCATAACTTTCTTCTCTATCCATGAATAATCAGCCAGTGTAGGTCACGCTCACTGTGGGGTCAGCCTAACCAGAACAGAAGGACAGAGACATGATAAGCTATTATTGAGTGTGGACGCCAAAGAACTGACAGTTGAGTTGTTTGGCATTCCGTTGTCAGGCAAGATTTGACTTTTCATTTTTGTAAGGGCTGTGCCCAAGGTTATATAACCTTTGTACTTTGGAGCTAGGCATACAACCCTCTGCTCTTGGTTGGTACTAGACTGAGAGAGTTCTCATGTAGCCTGTTCTTCCTCCTCTATTTCCATAGTGAATCTTTGCTGGTCAAATGAGTTAGTGTTTTCACATTACTGTAATAACCTCATGCTTATGGAGCATGTGTGTATTGTTATATTGTTCATATTGTAGTGGTCAACCTTATTGCCACAGTTCAGTCAGTTCTTAGGTATGTCTGTATCAATGCAGTTTTCTTATGAATAAAAACTTGCCCTGAACCTGGCTACAATAGAACTCATTATGCACTATACATTAATCATGACTTCAAGATCATGTCGTCATAAGATTCCTGTCACCACAGCCAAGCATAGAAAAGTGAGTTAGCAGTAATCCAGAAGTTGCATCGGAACATTCTAGTGGATTCAATTCAGTATTTTTCACTTTACAGCTCATGGATAATTCACCATTTCCAGCTGCCAGTTAGCTAGAGTTATTACAACCCCATCATTGTTATTTGTGTCTTGTTGATGATTCTAAATCTTCTAAAATATAACACTTCATGAGTAGACATACTAGACCCATTCTAGCTGCTTGTTTATAAGTGTTACAATGGTTACACTTTATTTCCTGATTTTGTAATTTAATTGTTCCCTTAAAAAAAACATGAACAATTATTTCAGGTAAATTCATAGTTCACACAATTTTAATGTAATAAGTAATAATCAAGGAGGTAATAGCAGCAGTCCAAAGGTAGGGTAAGGTGGTTGGAGGTTTTCATATTGCCAGAGCTGGCAGTAACAATTAGTGAAACATTTTCATTGACAATCACAGATGTAATGTTAGCAGTGAATTTATTAGTGGTGATGTTCTCCGTACACTATTCAATTCAAATAAGGTTTATCAATCCATTACACATTAGTTACCTAAGGGGATGTTGTATCTAAACCCAATTAAAATACCGCACTTCACAGACCACACCTTACATGAAATGGGTGGAACTTCCAAAGTTACTGAAAAAAGTTTTTATCTTCTACAAGCAAAGTAGTATGACTCCAAAAACTTATTGAAATGTTATAGTTTCTCTTGATGGAGCTAATGAGTCCTAATCTTTTGATTATTTTGTTTTGACATTCTGTGACTTCATACACTTAGAAGTTATAATAGGTTGTTTAAGGAGGTAATGTTGCAATACTTTTTTAATCACTTTTAAATTTAAATGTAAATTTTTAAGAGATGAAATTGTTCATAGTTAAGTTGACATATTTAGTTAATCCCTTAGGAAAGTAATATATAATTTGACAGAATTTTAGAAATATTCAAAAAGCAAAGCTATAGCTACCTGGCTAAAGAAGTTATTGAAATGTGACTTTTTAATGACTTAATTGGACCACTGATTTGACCCAACCAATGGTTCAATAATGCTACCTTTGACTGGGTTGTAAATTCCAGCAGGTTAACTCATTTTCAGAATTAGTTCAAGTGTATGCAATTTACAATTAAATAGCATTAATAGTCAATTATGAGAACAACTTCAAAAGCAAAGGCATCAAAAACTTGTTCTGTGTTTTGGTAGCCTAAGGGATTCCAGTTGCATACAAACAGGGTTTCATCTAGGATTTTTGGTTTGGGGGGGAAGAAGCTTTAGTGACATGAAGCTTGTAAAGACAAGGTTGAGAAGCAGGCTCAGTGAAGAAACTCTTGATCAAGCTATGCGAGTTTGCATTGAAGGTCCTGAGAAATTAAGTTATAGAGAGCTAGAAACAATAGTAGAACACTGGAAGAACCAGAAAAAGCGCAGACTTGCCATTTAAACATTTGCACACACTCACAATTTTTTCCACTCACAATTATTTTAAGATGACATCATCTATCTGAATATTTTCATTTGGGGAGGGAGTTGAGGAATTTGGGGGGGAAGTTGAGGACTTTGGGGGGGAAGTTTCCCCCCCTGCACCCCCACTAGATGAAACCCTGACAAAGGTGCAGTAAAATGCTACAATCAATGGCCTCCACAATTTATTGTTTTAGATTTGCCGAGTTATGCCTTGTATCATCCTCAGAATTCTTATACTTGCATTATAGTCCTGAAAATACTAAGGATGTATGGACTACTCCCAACTTTACTTATTGTAGATTGAACAAGCTAGTTTGGTCAAAACTCAAAATAAAACAGCTGCTCAGTTGTTTAATATGAATGTGGAGAAATTATTGGAGAAATATGATTTGTTTGGTGGAATTCTGCGTTATTGTGGACCAAAAGGTTAGAGTTCAGTCAATGTCTTTTTCTTTGCTACAATGAGACTGATAGTATCATGGAAATGAAGGATGTAAACGTCTTGTGTCAAATTTGCGTCACCCAAAATTTAAGGCATGATATATGAAGAACTGCCTCAAAAGGAGAAGGAACATATGATTGTTGTTGTTTTTATATAGAAGTGCCATCATCATTTTCTGTTCTCAAGGGAACTTTTTTTTAGCATTATATTCATGATATATATATCTAGTGGGAAAAATTGCAATATTTCTAGAGCTTCTTCAAATGTTATCACTTTCAGAGAATTATCAATTTACCATTTTTTTTAAATGAAAAATTTGTAAGCAGGAATGGCATCTATTGCAGACCTAACAAGTCATTGATGCAGTGTTGCCACCGGATGTGGTATTTTCAAGTAACTATAATGAAGAATCGAATATATATTGATTATAAATGACAAATAGTAAAAAATTAATCCAACTCTACATAATGAAGAATTGTGAAGCTCCTATTGAGTACTTGGATCCTCTTGTGGATACATTAAATTTAAAGTCATCTGACAAACTTAACGTTGTTCCACCCTCAAGTTTTATCCAATTTAAATGTACAGGGTATCAAAACACTCCAAAAGTATTTTTTAAGTTGCAGCTCCAACCAGTAGGTCATCATACCTTTAATGTAGCAACTTGATTACATGATTATCATATGAGCTAACTTTAAATTGTGTCAAATTCACTGAAATATTTCTGATGTTTATTCCTTTTAACTTGCTTTATATATTTTTCAATTGACTGTTACATATACATGTAGGGTTAAAGGACTAACAGGTTTGTGGGAACATCCCCAGACAATTCATGAGACTGTGAGGAATGCACTCCCTGGAGAAGTGAACACTAGTTTTCTGTTTGTGCAATTATTTAGTTTCATTGTCCTTGTGAATAGTTTTATCTGTTGATCAGTGGCCTCATTTATGCTTGCATATTTTCTGGTTGTCAGTTGTCTAGCTGTAATTGGGAGGAGCCGATCACAACTATATAAAAGCAAATCCCTAGAACCACTCTTTTGTCTTACTACTCTTGCTGTCGTTATTGCGTGTCCTGAAGTTTACTTTAGTTAATTATTGGAGCAAACCTTTTAGTTTCTCATTGTAAGTCAGTGCATGCAGAGTCCAAATTTGATGCATTTTATGCTGGTATCGTAGAAGACCTAGAAGATTAGATGACGGAGAGCATCCACATAACTATCAAGTACCTAAAGATAGATATAGGCACATTTATTTTGAGGTGCTAGAGTTAGTATATGGAGAAATTGAAAGTAG
>WLWI01003558.1_pt1 | contig 13348 bp, 4 predicted proteins | sample 6701501 | NCBI WGS metagenome assembly WLWI01 (sample SAMN12718690, study PRJNA515312) | sponge metagenome | isolation source: marine sponge | host: Mycale hentscheli | place: New Zealand: South Island, Marlborough, Capsize Point | collected 2014-11-01
AGTGTGTTAAAGCTGGACTCTCCTGTACTGACCTGTGTAATTGCAACTGTGAAATCTAGAACACTAGCTTAATATTATGTTTCGTTTTGGTAATTTTTAATTTTCGTGGTTTAATGAGCTCTAATTCGCACCCACAATCAAATTGTGGTTGCAGCCGGTGGTTTTATCATTTATCACACCTAAATGGATCACCATGCAAAATTTGGCGCTTTTGTCCGCTGCGTATCAATTTCATGCTTTTTTGCCCCTGACTCTACTATGTAGAAGAATTTAGATTATATCATAGCTGGAGAATCAGATCCCATAATATCAAACACCTTGGCAGAGACAGAGGCTATTTCACGCTTGGTTATTGGAAGATCATCGTTGATAATGGAACAGATGCATGAAAACTATCCTTGCTTATGTCCTAGGAATTCCAAGTGTTGTGGATGCTGCCAAGGGAGGAAATGAAAGTCAGCAGTGGAACTTGATGAAAGTCAGCAGTGGAACTTGATGTTAAGAAATTACTTTACAAACAATTACAATAAAAATTTGCAAGGGCCGGTTGAGTCTCCACTATTATCCTTCAATCTTCTTGATTCAGATGTTGTTGTTATTACTGCAAAAACTATATAATTAATTTGTGGCAGTCTCTCAAATTAAAAATTTAAACAATCGAACAATTTCCCTAATCATTTTCCAATCACTTACCTGGTTTTCCATATACTAGTTCAACTTCTCCACAAAAAATATTCCTGGAAGCGACTAGTCTTTTACAGTATACTGGAGAGTACTTCGATTTCTAATAAAGTACAATAATGTATACATTATAAGTTACTTGAGTATTACAATTGCTTATTATTAGTGAATACTAAACACTAACTAAATTGAATGTGAAGTATTAATTACTTTAGTCGTATGTAGCCACACAATTATCTTCTGATCCTTGGATACTGGTGATGTGCTTGAGCACAAATGGCGAGCGAGTCTAAAGACTATACTATTTTTATATGAATGATTTTGACTTCTAACACTGAAGCTACTGAAAATAAGGTCCAGTTTTTAAATTACGCATACATGGTAAAGGGATTTCAGTGCCATAGTAACAACTCGCTGCAACTGTTTGAATTGAAGGGAAAACAACAACAAAATAATACACATTATTTAAACGTTTTCTTTGTGATATTCTTTAGCTAAGTAGTGGCTGTAAAGCACACTTGACACAACTGGACATACACCTACACGAGACTTACCCCTGCGGTTAACCTAGTGGACAATGCATTTTCAAGTAAATACTGTTGTGTACTGCTTATAACCATGACAAAGAGCGCATTGACTTACTACCACCACTAACTCGAATAGAAATGGAAGTCCCGTAAATTTTCATGTTTTAACTGCACCCACAAAATAATTTAAAACGGTAAACAATTCAATTTCTAGGGTGATATGGGTACTGATTGATAAACTGGAAGATTCTGTTTAGTGAAGTTTGGGATGGGGTCGACCACAGAACTAACACAAAAATGCGAGGGTCAAAGTACAAAAGAGCCTTACGTACGTCCAAACATATTCATAAACAAAGATCCCTCATTTTCAATTGAGTTACCCTGATAGTGTCTCACTCGCTTCGCTTGCTTGCCAATAACCAATGGTGTGCTTCAGCACAAATGGCAGGTGAGCTTAAAGTGATACCTAACTATGAGCTACAGCACTTGGCATAATTAATATAATTGTGGAAATTCAAATGTTCTCTCTTGACCTATCCATTCAATGACGACGAAGACAAAAAGTGTTGTTGGGTCTGCTATACTTATTAAGTGAACAAATTCGGGCATTTAGGTCTGCTCCAAGACTAGATCACTTTTCAAAGCCTGCAACTCATTACTGAATAGTTGGCAGTTCACCACTTTATTATTTTATCAAAATGCTATGGTGAAATACCCTTCCCAACATGCTCACTATAGAGAACAATGACTATAACTTCAGGAACATATTAGATTATTAACTATAATTAACCTACCTCGCCATTCACTATTCATGCATCTCACATTATTTCACCCAATATGGCATAGGGAAGTGTGTCCAGTTTCTGCTAACTGGCATGGGGCCTGGATTTCTCTTTAGATTCGCAGGCGGTACACTTTTTTATGGAAAAGAGTCTTGGAAGGGGACTTAAACATGCTCTTGAGACCATTGGGAATAAAACCAGAAGTTATAATAGTCACAGCTTTGGCATTGGGGGCTGCAAAAGCAGAGGCACAAATGGGAATTAGTGTGTCAGTGATATATTGGTAATCTTTAGAGTGGACTTTTTTGAAAACAAATGCTATAACTCTCTTACACACTGCATCTAAACTGTCAAGGTGTGTATGTATGTTGAGATTTTGGTCGTCATGTGTGGGTGGAATAATAATTAATATTAATGGTAACAGAAACAGTAACAAATATGAAGGGAGGCAAACTGTATGTTAGTTGTGTGAAGTACTAATTGCATATTCCACAACTATGGAGTTGTAAATATAGGTTGCAGATTAAGGCAATATATGTCAATGTTATTAGTTAATCATAGTATAGGGGTTTGGGGTGTGTGACTTTTAGCCACTGGAGGATGTTGTAAAACATACACTCCCCAAATCAAATAAGGAATTGGGAAGGTAATAATCTAAGGGGCAAGCAAGTGAGGTTATAATCAGTAGGGAAGGAAGCAGTAGCTGCTAGTAGGAGCTAGCAAAGATGTGCTGCAGAGATCGGTAGGATGTGTGCTGGCAGGGGCTAGCGAGGATGTGCTAGCAGTTGGGGTGTACGACCTGGTACCCAGTTTTTAATGAAAAGGAGTCTCCTGCCCATTACTAATCCCACACCATCCAGTAATGGTTATGGAGGGCAGAGGGTAGAGTGGTGGGCAATCATGAATGACAAGATTAAATGTAGTTTAAACAAGTTTAAATGAGGTTAATGTTGGAATGGTAGTTAGGTAAGTATTGTTGCCAGGGAAAGTGATGTACCAATTAAACTCAAATTTTACTACAAACACATGCATCATGCTAAGTACAAAAAGTAAGTGGTTTCACAAGAAAAAGATTACACGTATTAAAAATCTGAAAGGTTTCATCAAAGTAGGTTTGGTATAAAACTCCACACAATCTCAAAGAATTAGACACAAATAATGCTACATTCTCACCATTCAATTTATGCTATTCACAGTATAAACAAAAATTTAATGACGCTCTCTTCTCATGGACAAAACTTAACATTATTCAAACAATCTCTAACCTTTAAGCTAACAACATTAATCCACGGAACATGATGAATTTCTGAAGGAGTTGTTTCCAGAATAATTGTTTTAGATGTTGAGCTTTCAAGATTTTCCCTTAGGTTATCTAAATACTGTTGTAATCTTTGCTGCATGAATACATGAAATAAATACAAAGGCCTACAAAATATGTTGAACAAACCTGAAGTAGAAACGAAAGTTTGTTGGCATCTATAATTATATAATCTCCTTTAATGGTTTGTAAACGTTTCAAAAACAAGCTTAATTCCTCCAATGAGGTTGTAGATTGACAACGCATTATTTGAAAAGCATATGGTATATCTGAAAATATTTCCAGAATAGTCCCTAATAATTCACCTTGAGAAAATTGATAACAAGAATACAAAAAAGTAGATTTCACAACACTCTCATCTGTGTGACCTTGATATATTCCAAGATTTATGCTTTCATCAAACGGTGAACACTTGATTTTGTAGCCAAGTAATACTGCTTCAAGAAATTTACCTATTTCAAATATGTCTGACTTAGAACCTGTTAATAGTGATGATTTTTTCAGAACTTGCTATTCACAAAAAAATACATATACATTTAAATTAATCCAAAAAAATGTATATATAATTACTTACAGTTAATTGAGTTTGTATATCCCTTTTGATTTCCATATTCCGGCATAATAAGAAGTATATTTCATTAAGAATGACGTGAATTGTTTGGTCTACATCAGGGCGACACAATATTTTCTGAAATTGTAACAGCTTGGGCATGTTAAAAAATAAAAGCCATTTGTTCTGATTTTGATGCCTTAACAAATGCAATTTCCATTCCTTAAGCTTCTGCTGTTCCTCCTTCAGTAAAATATCAACCTCTTGTTTATTCTTGGAGCATTTCAATGGACCAAGAATAGTTTTGTGGATATAATCTGGATGGCCAAGCTGTTTCAACTTTGAGTAAATGATTATAAAATTTTGAGCGGCCTGTAAAAGATTATCAGCAAAGTTGCAGTAAGACCATTACAATAACCTTAAATAATAATATTTCCAAAAAGCTATATGGCTATTCGAGTACAATAACACGTATTGGGAAGGCACTTTGTCTAAAGCTCGGTTTGACTGTATATGTGTAGCATAATGCAGTTTTATCTGATGAATAAAGTAATATTTTATACTGTGTTACTGTACCATCAAGTATGACTTAGAGACTGACGTTATGAGGTTAGAGTACGCTCATGCACAAATTAATAAATGGGCATTTTTAGTCTTCAAACTAATTCTCTTGATAGGAAATTGCTCTTGTCAATGAATGACATTATTACACCTTAGTTTCAGGTAGAAACACCATGGGAGGAAGACTTGTCAAGTAATCATCTAGTCATGGGCATTTTTAGTCTTCAAACTAATTCTCTTGATAGGAAATTGCTCCTGTCAATGAATGGCATTACTACACCTTAGTTTCAGGTAGAAACACCATGGGAGGAAGACTTGTCAAGTAATCATCTAGTCATGTGTTTCTAAAAGGTAATGTGCACACTTTGTTTATTTACTATGTCTCATGAGCCATAAAAAAATCAGACAATAATTTCTCATAGCGCCTTCAAAGTATGGGACTAAGTCTTTGAAGATAAAATATAAATAGTTTGGAGTTAATTAGTCAACTTTATATACTGATAATGAAATGTGCTGCAATTTTTTTGGAAGGGATAATTAATAGCCTTGAATATATATAATTCTTTGTCAATTACTCCTACTTCTCAATCTGTGCTTCTGTGGACTTAGGATTTTCCCTTTACAATTAGCTAGTCGTCATTTTTTCAGTTATTTCTTTAATCTACTATGTAATGACACATTATTGATTCAGTATGTGGCAATGCTTTACCAACCCAGCTCAGCTAAATGAGTTATTAACGAATGCACACAATGTCATCAATGTCATCGTCGTTGCTAACACACAAGCATATTATCAGAATATACATAAACTGTTTATACGAGGTGAAAATCAAATATGGCGCTGACAATGAAATCACTTCAACAAAATGGCATGATGCATAATGTATAAAAAAAACCGATCAGATTATAAAAATACAAACTTGCTATTATATGAATACAAATAAATCTACCTGACTTAAATAGAGAAAGTTGGTACTGTCAACCTTCTTCTTTTCCTTGTCAATAAAGCCAACTTTACGGAGAAAATCATTAATCTGTTCACTCTTCAAAGTCTGTGGTTGACTTTCAGCATTATTCTTGCTTTTATAAGCTGGAGTATATGCTACATAATTTAACTGTAATTCATGTTTTAAAACTTCCAAATCATCCTCTGAACTTGAGTTTGTCTCCAAATCAAAAATGTATTCTCCAGTTTGAATAATGCACTCCAATTCGTTTTCAACATTCTCCACAGTATCACCCTAGGGTAATATTTAAACCATAACAGTGCAAATATTAATGCTGGCTATCTCATGACTGGTTGTGTGCCTTAGTACTAATGCTGAGCAACTACCCCAATTAAATATTTACTACAGAATATTTTCTAATCATAATTTTTCTTAGCAAATTTTGCAGTATCTAATATATAGAAAATTTTTGTAGTTTTTTGAAAGAAACATGAGTAGCTCTTATTAACTTGCTATCAACTTTTAAACCTGATTGAGTTTTAGAAATTCAATCAGGTAAGAAAGTTTAATTGCCATAGTATTGACTCTCTGAATTTTTTGTGCTCTGAAAATAATAATTTAATTGCATAGAATTAAATGGACTAACTGCTGTATTACCAGAGAAACTGAAACTGATGGCTAGCTGAAAATGGTCCTGTGCATATGCTTAACGAAAAATGTACATCGTATAGGTTCATTACTATGAATTTTAACTTGAATGAGTATAGATTAGCTTAACAGATTATAATTGTTAGAGAATGTTTCGGTCCATAGACTTTCTTCAGCTAAAAAAAAGCTGAATAAAGTCAATGGACCGAAGTTTACTAACAATAAAAACTGTGCTATGTTAAGCTAATCTATACTCATTCAAATTATATACAATCTCTAGAGTCAGAGTGTGATATGGCGAAATATTTCAAGAGCAGCTGATTTATTTTCATGGAATCAGAGGTGAGTGAAATTAAAGCCTGAGAGTGTAAAGTCTAGCCCATATCACTCCGAATGTAATAAGTGGTTTATTCTACCCCACTAAGTAGTTCGTACTAGGACTGGGGACTCATGGTATAAAGTTGGCTGTAGGGACTCCCCATACCCCCAGCTGATATTATCGCAGCTGCTAACTCTAACCTGGTTGGGTAGGCTACACCAGAAAAAGGTAGCTGTAAAAACCTGGATGACTGGTAAGCTAGGTTGGTTGCTATAAATACTAGTGTAGTAATGAGCAGGGTGAAATAACACCTGTGTGAAATAACAAAGTAAAATATCTTGAGTTCTCTCAAGGTCACTTTCAAATTTAATGCCTAAATCTGAATTTTACTATACATAAGGATAAGTGCAAAAAAAAATCTCATGCACATTTAGTTTGCCTGAGTCAATATTCTAGCGGTTTTCATGAAGTTCAAGATGATATTACTCAGAGGAGTAGGAAGCTAGCCATTATAGCTACACTCACTTAACCACACCCATTCAATCATTAAATTAATTAATTTGATGAAACCACATAGTTTATTTTCATCAAAACAAAAAAATTTTTTTGTCTATGCTATGAGTTTCCAATAAATTCAATTATCACTGGCCATTATAGCTACACCCACTTATACACACCCACTCAATCATTAAATTAATGAATTTGATTAAACCACATAGGAGTTTGCTTTCATCAAAACAAAAAAAAATTCAGTCTATGCTATGTGTTTCCAATAAATTCAATTATCACTGCAATCACTCCAAATAATTCAGTATAAGATTGATATTTAATAGAAAATAAAAGCAGCAGGTTTATGCCAAATAAATAATTTCTTACAAATGTTTTTTAACAAATAAAGCTAAGACTGCCACAAAAGCATGCATCTGTAAGTTTTGATTGCGGTGAATTCAGTATTTTTCTTCTAATTTTTACTTTTGTCTTGTGTGTTGTTATTTTATGTGTCCAAGTAGCTACGTTAGCTATACAATATACACACTCTTAATCATGACTTGATTATAATCTAAGCATGTGATCAAAAAACTACATCAGCAAACTCCTTCTAGTGCAAAATGGCTACTTGGCAAACTAACAATTTTAGAAGGACCTCAGAAATATGTCAGATTTTCCAAAAGATTGCTTTGAAAAAATGAAGGAAGGACCAGGGTGGTGTATAGTGTTTCCGAGATATGTTCCAAAACGCTTGTTATCTGCAAAATAATTCATGCTTCAATTTTTCCGAGTAATGATAGCTTTCAGCTACTAAAAAAAAACCTAGTTTTTTCTCGTCAAATCTTTCTTAGACTTAAGCAGTACCTATAGAATTCAAGGGTTAACTTACCTTATACTGCCTAGCTCATTCAATACAAAAGCCATACATGTACTAGAATATGTATGTACAGAAATGGCAATCTTGCAAACCTATATAGGGTGATGTACTGCATTCACAAAGTTCACATTAGAATTGCTCAATTACAATAAGATCAAATAATTTTTTAGTTTGTTGATAACAAAACACTAGAATACACTTCTAAGCTACATCACAAATACCATTTATTATCTTTGAGTGCAAACTTTCATAAATGCAAACTGATAACTATACTAGCTATTCGCAGCCAACTAACCACAAAACAGTCACCATTATATACTATACAATAATACTGCAAAATAATCATAACAGTAGTGAATCACTACAAATATCATACCTCTGCTTTTGAAAACCATAAACTGATGAGTGTCATAGCTGATTTAACTGTACTAAGTTGTTTAAATCCTTGAGTTGCATCTAAATTCATCACTTTAGTCATGAGAGTTTCAAAGTTTATACTAGAATCCATAAAAATCGTCATGTAATTGAATGCTACTTTAAGGTGATGCAATACCGATTCATCATACTCCTCATGCTGAAGTTGAACGGTGATCAAATCATATTGTTGCTTAAATAAAAGACACCCATCTTTTCCATAAAAGTTGTGGGCTTGAATAAATTTATAAAAATCTTCACTATTTGATATCTCAGCAAATATTTCAAGACACCTTGGATCAGTATGATCTTCAAACAATAATAATTTTCTAACTAAATTCACTTTATCACGGGCAAACTCCGCCTTTAGCTCAGACCGAACTTTTGTATCTTCTAAAATAGCGCAGAGTTTCTGTACTGACTCATCCTTAAAACAATTGGGCAAATACTGTTTACAAACATGTGAAAGACTGTTCACATGTGTCATTAATTGAACCAATTCAATTATTGCTTGAGTTCCATCAATTTTATTGCCGTAAGTAATTTTAAAGAATTTTGCATAACTTTTGAGCACGGCAAATTCATGATCAATATTTATATTTTTTAAAATACTCTCATCTTCAGCAATAACTTCATTATATACTGCATGACCTTTTAATATTTCTGATAGACGTTTTTTAGAAAGCGATAGAGCTTTGCCAAAGTCATCTAAAAATGTTTGGGAGTCAGAATGGCCAGCTCGTAACTGCCGAAGATGGTGACATACATACTTGTCAAAAAAAAAGGAATGATGAAATTTAAAAAACAGCAGCACTTCAATATGACTTGAAAAGGGCTCTACAAAAGAATTAAGGTTATTCAAAATTTCTGTTAGGGTGCTTAGAGGAACAGTGTCATCAATAATGATGTTACTATATTGACACTCAGGATAAAATTCATGTTGGATTACATCACATCCCAGTAATTTGACGTGGTTCGAAACAAATGTCAGAATTTCATTAGGTAAAAAAATGCCATGTTGGATTAAAACTGCTGATAATAAACATGATGAATTCTTCATTTTGGGGTAATCTACACTTTTAATCAGAGCACTCTTTAATTGAGATAGTGTTTCTTCATATGACTGTTTATAATAACTTACTTCATCATAATCGATAAGATAGCATTTTACGTGAAAACAACTACATAATTCTGACAATTTCTTATGACAATTTATATAATCATTGATCTCTGGCAGTGTAACTAATGAATTATCGAATTTATTTTTCCATCCTTTCATTGTTACTTGAATTTTCTTAATCCAGTTAAAATAACTAAATAAAATATCACAATATGTGTATTTCTTCACCAAATAAAAATCACAAGAGCATACACTGTTTACAAGCTATAAAATACTTAAAAAATAATGTAATCTAAGGGTTGCTCATGCCTTATGCAAACAAAAAATAGTATAAGCAATCATTCATTTATTGTGTATCTATATTTACATCCTTAAATAATTGCAGCAACATGTTTGATGAGCATCATCACTATTTGTAGTGATCTATCTCTGCAGAGTAAGGACTAAATATTTAAGCTATATTGGACTTCATCTTTCCTGCACTTTGTAGGGCAACCAAATCAAGCTTTTAAATGTTTAATGCTTTGGCTAAAACCCAATTTTACTAACTAGAAGAAAAGTTAACTTATAGCAATATCTATCAGTAAAACACAGTGTAACGGTAAAAAAAAATACATAAGATGACTAAGTGCATGCATTGTATTTTTACATAAGTAGCCTTTATTGTTCTTATCTCCATTTTAAATACTTCTCTTTCATTTTCATGCTTTTTTCCAATATTGTTAATGTATTATTACAGTCTCTTCAGTCCAATTAACCACAAAACTTCACGCAAGCAAAGCTAACATAATGGACAAGTGATATTTACTATAAAGAGCTTGAATAATAGTTTGTTACAAGGAATCCGGTCAAATTTTTTTTTTTAATCAAGAAAAAGGTTGTCGCATTCGTGTATGCTTTCAAGAAAATTTGACAGGATTACTCATAACAAACTGCTATTCAACTCTCAATAGTGAGTATAACGGGCCCATTATGGCCATTTTTCAAAGACTTTAAAAAGTTAACAACACTATGTAGAAATATATGTGTGCAAATCATCAAAGCTGATTCGTGTTAATGAACTACCATTCACATCCACATAGTGCTAAAATACTGAAGGGTAAAACCTTCAACAGGTAGAGAAAGTGGCAGCTGAACTAGGTTATATTCAGCCAAGCAATTGAACCACAAATCAAGAAAATAAAAAGAATTGCCACTTCTGTTGGTATAATTGACATTTGGGTATACTTTACAGCGTAATCTGTATATGCAATTAAGTCTTGCAGCAGCTTATAGCGGTGACTAACCAAGATCTGTGGGGAGTTATTTTTTAGCTTCTGTAGCTTCTCAGAACCAGCCTAGTCAGAATCATTGGCTACTGAATGTTACGTATTGGTAAACTTTCAGCAATGCTGAGAACAACTTCAAAGCTAAGCCATTTTTTTTTGCTGCTAGATTTAAACTCCGTTCATTCTCTGTTTATTATTTCGAAAATAAGAGAGGATAAACAGTAGCTTGTCTTTTCATGATACAGTATTGATCTTTTTAGTTGTTTCGACATCTGAAATTAGGCATGGATGTAGGATAAGGGTCAGTAAAACTAATTCTGCAAAAAACAAAAAAATTGGGGAAAGAAACCGTTTTTCCAATGACTTTCTTCTAAATCCAATATCTCAATCTCTATTTTGAAGTTGTTCTACGAACTAAATTGGTTGTATTATATCCCATATAATTTTTCAATAAAATTGGGTCCCTTCATCCCCCTGGATTCTACCCTGACAGATATTACAGAGAAGACAGACACTAGGTGAAATATTGCAAGTGTATTGAACCTATTCCTCCCTCACATATTGCTTCGGGTGACTTGGTCTATGGAGGGCAAATTTTACCTCATACTGTGGATATATTTGGTACCACTGGAATTTCAGTATCTACCAAGAAGCTAGTGTAGTTTGAAGAAGAGGGATTTTTTTTGATGAGATAGTTGCAGTTGCATCTCTCAAAATGATGACAACATGTATAACACCCAGCCTCAGTTCAGAAATCATAGTTGAGACTAGGAACCAGAAAAACAAAGCTGCGGTTGCTGAAGAGGTTGAGATCAGGTTGATGTAATTGTAAACGTAGGTGTGTCCGCCAATCTTTATTGGTCATGCTAGGAAATAGGTGTGGTCAAAAATAAATGGCATGATTATAAATAACAGATGTGGCTTGATATTCATAATGGTGGATATTATATATATGAAAGTGTATCCTGTTGACAACTTCAGCACATATAGTCTAATTAAAAAGCTTAATTAATTAATAGTTTAATTCTCTAAAGCATTGTATAATACTAATTAAATTGAGAGTTAAAATTATGATGATCAGTAATACCTAAATATTGCTAATGCACCTTTACTTTGTCCTGTATTTGTAGCTGAAATGGTTTATATGCTTGCAAAAGTGACCTGGTTATTAGCTTCATGATAGGCCACAATGATTAAAACCAACAAGCTTGAAAAGAATAGTTAACTAGTTTCTTTTTCTCCAGTACCCTGAATGAAAACTTTCACCAGTTATAGTCTCATGTAACCAGACTCTTTCCCACATAGCAATTGGTAAAGGGACTGGCTTGGTAAGGCTCTACAGGATTGACTTCAAGGACCTAATTGTGACAGACTACTAAGATTGCAACGATTCATTTTCACTCTGTGCTGCACCTTCTTTTGTGGCTTAATGACTTTTCCTTTATTACTAAACCTTTTTGCACATGCACAACTTTTCTTGCGCAAAAAGTGGTCCAGCCCGAATACACTATGATAAAGGTCTGCAATGTATGGGAAAAGGAAAAAAATACATCGATACAGAGTTTTGTGGAGGAGGTTGTGAAGTACAATTGTTAATGGTATGAGAGATGAGATGAGTATGAAAGAGTTGACTATGAGTCAGAGTGACATGAAACACATTCGACTTGGGTTAATCATATTCTCGCAGTGGAAGTGATTGTTACACCACAAACAATGTGATGACATCTTAAGGGCTAGATAGAGACTTGTGCTTCAAACCAATAGGAAGCAGCTGGTAATGAAGTTAGCACATGAGGTGGTATAGTGGAATTTTTGAAGTTATGTACCAAGTGTGTAACAAGGCCGGAAATAAGACAGCACAGTAGGTTGACTGAACCCTACGAGAGTATTGCTGTGGATATTGATGAACCTCTACTTAATGATAAAAGAGGGGCCCTGGTCAGTTAGCATCCTATGAGAGAGCCAATTAAGTTCTAGTGAAAATAAACACCAGACATTCAATTACTTCTGAAGCAGAGGCAGTCCTGAGAGTCGCAGTCTTATACCATCTACTGGCTAAACAGATCATTAAATGTTTGACAAACGTTTGTGTGAGATTTTTGGTGTGGGTGTGATACAATTTACACATTATTGTTTTCAGACAAAGGAAGCTGTCAAAAATACCCTGTAACCTATTTTAACCCAAAGTTATTCATATCAGTGGAGGATTCAGGGGAGGAGGGGGGGCGAGGGGGCCAGGGTCCCCCTCTCAACCAAGTTTTTTTAAAAATTATAAGGACAAATGTACCAATAAGGGCAATACAGTTCACTCGACCACTGCATGCTAACATATGCTCTTCACTCATAAATTAATATTCAAATCATGTACAATCAAACCTTTAAATTTATAAGTGTCGACCCAAATATATTTGGGCCCCTCCCTGTCTCTAGCATCCACCCCTGGTTCATATTAACCATTATTATGATAAAGTTAATCCCAAAATTGGTCACAGCAAATTAGCAGTTCGCTCACAGAGTGGATGCATTGTTAGGTTCAATGACAGCATGTAAAGAATTACCTGGGGCGAAGAGTCTGTAAGACAACTTTGTTTCCAGTAAACTACAACCTTTTAAGAAGTGTATGGTCATGAGAAAGAAAGAATCAGATTCACTAAAAACTACTTTCGTGTACTACTAGGATTTTACTTTTTTTATAATGCATTTTATGAACTGCATGTAAATCTCTTGCCTGTAAACAGTCCCCCCCCCCCCCCCCCCCCCCCCCCTCCCCCTCCCCCCCCCCCCTCCCCCAAAACCCCCCCCCCCCCCAAACTTCCTACGCCCAAATGGCGCGTCACACACCAACAT
>WLWI01003559.1_pt1 | contig 13347 bp, 17 predicted proteins | sample 6701501 | NCBI WGS metagenome assembly WLWI01 (sample SAMN12718690, study PRJNA515312) | sponge metagenome | isolation source: marine sponge | host: Mycale hentscheli | place: New Zealand: South Island, Marlborough, Capsize Point | collected 2014-11-01
TAAAAAAAAAAAAAAAAAAAAAGAAAAAAAAAAAAAAAAAAAAAAAAAAAAGGGGGGGGGGGGGGGGGGGGGGGGCATTATTTTCCTGTATAGTCATGTCACTGTTGCTGTCATTGAGCTGCGCAAGTATTTCCATAAAAGTGATATCCCTGGCCAAACAACTCTTCGCATTGGAGTCAATGGCCGTTCAGTTGATAAAATATGGTTCTGAATTCGAAGTGTACTAATGTACACCTACTTTCAGATGCCCCTTACCCTCCACACACGAAGAAGTCCATTCTCCAGTTTAGTTCTGACATAGTTCCTGTTGAATTTGGCATCTGCCTCCTCCTCATTCTCACGGGACGACTCCTGAGTATCGTCCACCTCGTGCGTCAACTTCACCTGGTGGTATGTGCGCATGACTTTCCACATTGCCTAAATCAACACCCATTGGACAGTGGTCTGGTAAAGGTGACACAGAATAGGACCATTGGCTTGACAACACCTTACCAGACATATTTTCTTCAAGCAAGGTATGAAATCTTGCACTCTGATCATCTGCATATACATACATACACTATTATTGCACAGCCAAAATTACAAATACTGACCTTTTGATTCACTAATTATGAGAATACATTACTAAGTTGATCTTACTTTGCACAAATTAGCGTAAGAGATCTTGTGGAGTTGATGGTGGTCATCGTCTGTCACATCCTCACATTTCTACAACAATTGTACCATCATCAGCAATGACTATAACAACCAACAAAAACAACCTTAACTACAACAAAAATCATTCATCCCTATTATATCCACAGTCCGTGAAACAAACAAACAAAGAAAAAAAAAGAAGAAAAAAAGAGAACTGCTGACGGTGTTTGACTTCGCACACAATCTTTCTCACCTTGGCATAATCCGATACAACAGAATAGGCAGAGTCATGGATACTGGTCGTGAATCTCATTAGTAATGTGTCAACTGCCGTCTGAAAACCATACGTCAAAACAACAATAACAGCAAAAATAATCATTATAATCATGATAATACATTCTTCAAATGTACTGTAGGCTCAAACCATTTCATTTTTTATGTGTGTGTATTAACTGACAGATAAACTCAACTATCGTGACTGCAACAAAACTTGGAAATTTAAACCAAATACACACATTGTGAGAATTGGTATCCTAAACAAAAGTCACCCTGAATGTTTTGGAGGGTGTGGCAGTGAAAATGGAGTCACATACCTGAGTGCGGCCAAGGATCGAGTAGGCCAGCTGGATCTGCTCATACTGTCTCTGATCAAACTTCAGACACATGCGCCCAAGGGCGTTCTCCAACTCCCTCTAGGAATGCAAGTGAGTACGACGTGTGTGTGCAAGAAGAAAAGACATGAATTACAATTATCTCATCTAAAACCCTTAACAATCAGAGTAAGAAAGTGGAACAAAATATTTAGGACTATAGCCGTATTTTCCAGTTTCTCACACGTTCTCTTACCTCGATTTCACTTTGCAGGTCTTGCAAAGATCCAGACAGTTCCCTACACACACACACACACACACACACACACACACACACACACACACACACACACACACACACACACACACAGAAGCATCTTATTTATCCCTCAAAGTGTACGATAAGCCTAAACACAAGACAATATGTCCTGTTAACCGACCATACTAAAACTTATAAAATAATACCAACTAAATCTACAGTATGCTCAATGAACCACAACAGAACACAGAGGTGTCTGTTTAATATTCAACTTTTCATCCCTAGATACCCTGTGAGTAGCTTGATTTCAAGCTGTCACAAATACAAGGGGGGAAAACGGTATTATGGGAAACATGCAGATATAATAGACTGCAGAGAATAAACTCCAGAGGCTTGACTGGAGTTTAAAAAAAAAAACAACAACAAATTTCCGGGGCTGATAATTAGTCATACCATATGTACATGCCTCAATCAGTCTCAGCTGCAGCCCCGCCCACAATAGAAACTGAGACGATTGTTTCAAGGTAGAATTCACTAATAATGATATTGTCATACATGTATGTTACTGGACATCTTACTGTAGTAATATTGGAAATAATACATTGCTTATGCTCACTATTCTCCAAAGCCACACCCACTCCATTTTCTAACTAATACATATCGTAAACTGAAAATCTGAATGTTGCTGTATGGCTGTTCACAAGTCAAAGGTTCCAGTTACACCTGATCAGTCCAACTAAACTTTCTTTCATGGAGTGGTAAGAATTCATGTTGATGACACGTTCAATTGCTGACAGTGGCACGGGCCATTAACGTGGAGCCAGGTCAATAATCTGTCACTAAGTTAATTTAGGTCAACTATGCACACTTGGTAAAGGGAGTTTTAGCGTCTTAGGAAGAAGTGCAATTTTTACACCTTTCACGCAATGTTATCAACACGTCACATACGGTTGTTGCATCAACACGTCACATACGGTTGTTGCATAATAGTTTATATACTGCAATTATAAGGTAAAAGTAACCTTGGAGAACAGTATACTATATTGCCATGGACACCAGTGCTAGTGCTCAGGGGCATTGATGGTCCATACGTTTCCAAAATCTATGTGGGTTGGTGAGTCAATGATAACCAACCCTTAAGGAAATAAATAAATAAATTAATTAATTAATTAATAAACACAATAAATTAATAATAATAATAAATAATACTAATAAACAAATAAATAAATAAATAAAATAAATACATAATAAATACATAATAAATATCATAAACATGAGTGATACTAATATTCTCAGTATGGATTGCATGTCCTGTTTCTATTATAATTTGGGTCTTGAAAGCACATGTAAGTCATTTGTTCCCTCATTTAACAAAGAGTTTCTACACTAAAGATGGCGAGTGAGTGATACAGCTTGTATACATACTTCCTGTAGCTGACAGAGTGAGTGACATACATATGCACTCACATACGACCAAACCACATATGTTACACACATACGACCAAGTGACACAGACATACATATACATCCCATGCAGACTGCATTAGTTGAACACTGGTATGTTTTTGTGTTTGTTTTTTTCTGACACATATATGAGCCTCTTGCTGACTGCTGTCTGGTTCACATGGTAATTAATAGACAAATAAGTCTTTCAAAAAAATCATAACAGAATGTCCTAGTAGAGTTGGCCCCAAGAAAAACTTTTTAAAACTTTTGAACAGAAGTAGCTCTGTTCAATAATTGACACATAGTGTGTATGAAATGACACCAAATTGTACCAATATTAATACAAGTGATATTAATACAAGTGATATTAATACAAGTGATGTCCCTTTACCTGACACAAGTATAATGCTTGTAAGTTTGGATAGCTTCTTGACACTCCAAGCAGAGTTGGGTGGCTGCAGGGAAATCCCCTTCCTATGTACACGCGTTCACACCCACACAATTAAGTGAACATACAGTGTTCATAATCAGCTACATACAGTATGAACAGACCTGAAGCAGTTCTTTCAGACGAGCATCTGTCCGTTGCTAAAATAGGAACAACGTCATCATAACCCACCAATCATAACACTACCACACCAGCACCATCTACAGCCCCACAGCTGGTCACACTCAAATTATGGGGGGAAAAAAAAAAAAAAAAAACAAAAAAAAAAGAAAAAAAAAAAAAAAAAAAAAAAAAAAAAAAAAAAAAAAAAAAAAAAAAAAGAACAAAAAAAGAACAAAAAAAACAACAACAAACGCAAATGCAGCAATCTTTACTGAATTGTAGCACTTGGTAACCCCCAACCCTTAAACACTTGCACTAATATACCAGTGCTTTGCTGCACCTGGTCATGCCCAACCACCAAAGCTTTACCAGCGTCTTAAGTGTCTTGAGGATGTCGAGTAGAGCTCTCAGTCTTTCCCTTTTCCTGTGCTTCGCTAAGAGACCCAACCCACCATGGGACACGCCTTCTCTCGCTAGCTTCAGCTCCAGACGGGCGCCGATACAAGTCTTGGCAGCGTCTTTCAGGGACTCCTCCAGCATCGTGACGTTTTGAAGTTCCTACATTACACAACATGTACACACGCACATACAAACTCACGAAGCATTCTTAGGACTACATAATGTAGTGTAATAGCCACAGAGATCAATTTTGCACATCTCCAGGACAAAAAAAAAATCAAAAACAAACAAAAAAAATAAAAATAAAAATCAAAAACAAAAAACAAAAACAATTATATTAAGAGGTACATAACAAAATCTCTTTTTCGACTTGTCTGATATGTTGTTACTTCTTTTTGTGACATAGCCACACCCACTCAAGATAGGGCGTTACCTACACACCGTCAATTTAGTATACTGCCGCACTCATTCAAAACATATCTGAGTATACAGTTCCCACACAAACACACACACACACACACACACATTCACACACACACGGAGCTCACCCTGACGTAGGCATGGTAGTTGTCTGACACCAGATTGTATATCTGCCTGTACACCTACAGGACAACCATAACACCATCATACTCAACACCTGCAATCGCGGCATAACTCAGCATAACTTACAGCTGTGTCCTGAGTCTTCAGTTTAAATATTCTGTCTTCCAGTTCTGGAAGCTCCAAATCCCCTTGCAGCCGTAATCTCTGCACAACAACAACAACAACAAAAAATATTAGATATATTCTCTCTCTTTCAAAGGCTTTTTTAAAACAATACAGAATTAAAAATATTTGGTCGCCACCGGGAATCGAACCCAGGACCGCTTGTATAGCGCACAATATTAGTGCTGCTCTAAATATTATTTAAAAGGAACACGTATACAAGTGATAATGTCAACAATATGCATCAGCTCTTGTGTGAAAAACAAACTCTAAACAAGCTAACAAGTGCCAAAAGAATTAGAATTAAGAAAGGTGGGAGTGGAAAACAACAACAACAACAATAACAACAACAACAACAAATATGAGAAATGAGCTACTTCAAAATGAAGGAAAGCTCTGTTCATTGAGAGAGGAGAGAAGCCATCTTGTAGTACCTGCCTCATTCACTCTTTCACCATAACTGCTTAATTACCTCCAACTCGTAGCGGGGGCAGTCCTCTTCAACACTGAAGTAGATTCTGTCAATATTCTCAATAGCCTGGGAACAGAAAACAAACACACACACACACACATACAATAGACACACTCACACATACCAACACTTCTCATAGTGAGCAATATGCTAACATCATTCCTCCATTGCCAATATGCTAACATCATTCCTCCATTGCCAATATGCTAACAGCATTTCTTCATTGCCAATATGCTAACAGCATTCCTCCATTGCCAATATGCTAACAGCATTCCTCCATTGCCAATATGCTAACAGCATTCCTCCATTGCCAATGTGCTAACAGCATTCCTCCATTGCCATATTCATTTCGTAACAACATGTGAGAGAGAATGAACTCTCCATTGAGAAGAGAAAACGAACTTCATAACGGCACATTCTATCTATTCTATGGAGATGTATACTACATCAATTATACAAAAACAAAACCATAAAAACTAATTTCAAGGAACTCCTCAGTTTTCTTTATAATGAAGTACGAAAAAAAAGAAGACATTAACAATTATTGGGTAAGATTTCCCGCAATTGAGCAAAAAAAAATATTAAGTAAAATAATACTGCGTTTTGAGATAGTACAATACCCCTATAACGAGGAATATTCAATTAGTGAAAGTAATTTTATCTTACTCAGAGGTGTGAATTATCTTGTATGTATAGAGAATCTTGCATTGACCTGAGGCTATTGAGCCTGCATGTCCATGTATTCTTTGAAGGTTTATCAACATAACAGACAACTTAGGCATTTGTAATCACCCAAAGTGGGTGTGGTTTCAATGGCCGTACAGGTTCAAATTTGTTTCCTATGGCACTCATTTATGTGTGTGTGCAAGTGTGTGTACATGCATGCATCTGTGTAAGCACATGTGTACATACGTATGTGTGTGTGTCACATGCATGTGTGAATGTATGCATGTGTTTGTACATATGTGTAAATATGCAAGTATGTGTAAGAAAGGCAGAAAGCAATGAAGGACCAGAAAAGTGCACTGTGGACTGCACCAGAGATGGTTGTTTGAGTGCTGGTGGCCTTGCTGTTCATCTGCGTACCCACACCCCTTACCTGCTCAGTTGAGGCCCCCTTCTCACACCTTCCTCTGGGATGGATGCGTGACCCGTTGTGGGGCAGTTTGAGACAAAATAGTGTGAGTATAGAGGTCAAGTGTATGCATGTGTGTGTGTGTGTGTATAGTAAGTAAGTGTGCATTTGTGCATGTATACTGAGAGTGGAGGAAGAACTTACGTCTTCAGTTTGTCGGAGATCTTCCCTGGCGTGTGGGAGGTCACTGGGCTAAAAATAGCAACAACAATAAAATTTTAAAAAAGGGCCAAAAACACTACATAATTCTTGCACTAAAACTTATCAGGATAAAAAATTAATAAGTTGATCTCTTGTACCATACACATACCTGCATGTCCAGACTATCTTCTATCTCATCTTCTTGACCTTTATCTCTCTGAAACCATAATAAATTAATTCAATTCAAACTTGGACTAAATCGAACATTATAACAACTCCAACCCCCCCCCCCTCCACAACTCCCCTTAACTATGTATTAAGTTTGTTGTTGTTGTTGTTTACAAGTGTATAAATATAATCCTCGGTTTAGTATGGGAGGAAGATTAATACCAGGACTGCGATCTGCCTCAGGACTCTAGTCGGTCTCTTCAACAAGCCACTCTACAACGCGATGTTGTTAAACCCTCCAACAATTTACGTACTTGCAAGACTGAGAAAAGAGACTTTACTTTGGTCTTTATATTCGCCATTGCAGCCCGGCAAAGAAAAATATTCAGAAAGACCCACCTTCTTTTTGGTAATGGTCGTAGCGCTGAAAAACAAACCTGCATGGCACCGCCCCCCATTTTCCCCTTATCGACCGCGCGTATTTTTTTTGTGCGAGGAGGAAGGTAACGAGAAACAAGCAACCGACCTATATGGTTGTTCAGTTCCTCAGTTACTTGTTGTGCTGGAGAAGTACGATCTCAAATTGCATGTGACTGTGTCAGTTTTGCAAGGAAACAAGAGAATTTTTCTTTTGAAAAAAAGTTTCTTTTGTCAGAAAAACCTTCTTTTTGTGTCATTTTAGTGCTTTCATTCTTTTTCCACACACCAAGGAGTCTGTGTTTTTCTAAATCAAAAAAGAAAAATCAATTCGAAATTATTACTATAAGTTTATATTGTGTTTTTAAATGGGAAACAGGAAGTTTCTCTGTTGTGGCCTAAGGAAAAATGTATCAATACAGGCAATACAGTACACAAGACAAATACATGCTAACTTATGCTCTTCACTCATAAATTAATTCACTTGATGAGGTAATTAGTGTAACGTGGGTTCAATTTTCAACTGTTAGATTAGCCTTCAAAGATCGCTAAAGGAGTGATTTGGAATGTATAAGTATGTTTTAGAATTCTAATCGATAAAATGTGGAAATATAATAAGTTTATTAAAATCAGTGATGGTGATGATGTTAGTGGTGGTTGGTTGTGGTGCATGGATAATTAAGGTGGTGACAGGAGTATGGTGTTATCAGTGATGATTCATCACTACTCCTATCAGAGAATGTCCAGATATGTTGCCATGAACCAGGTGGTCCATGAGTCAGAGACACTCCAGATAAGTACATGAAGTCATTTATGTTAATAAGAGTTTGTTCACTATTAAGAAAGGCAGACAGAAACCCTTTCTGATAAGCCAGAATTCTCCCACGACATGCGAATAGGTGAGGTGGGGCTATGAACTGGGTAAGTTACGGAATCATAGATAATTGAGCCATTGTTAGTGCTTCCAGCTTTTTGGAGGACTATTCGAAGTAGCTATAGCTATAGATGATGTCAAGTATAATTCTGAAATATGTCCTTGCAACAATGACTCCAGTTATTAGGACATTGCTGGTTCATGTCAGACATGTTGAGATTCACTACCCTAGTCCAGCCTTTAGATCCTTCACATGCAAGAACATTGAGAGCCTTGTGCAGTATTAGGCTGCTAGAATTCTTGTATACTTTGTTTAATTATTTCACTGTAGACACTAACATTATGTGAAGGGCAGGTTGGGCCAATTGAAGGGTTGACAAAGGAGTAAGAAGAATACTGGGAATAGTTAAACTGCTGACTTTGAACCAAATAGCACAGACTACGCAGCACATAAACAAGAGAGTTTGTGAAGGGCAGGTTGGAACTAACATTATGTGAAGGGCAGGTTGGGCCAATTGAAGGGTTGACAAAGGAGTAAGAAGAATACTTGGAATAGTTAAACTGCTGACTTTGAACCAAATAGCACAGACTACGCAGCACATAAACAAGAGAGTTTGTGAAGGGCAGGTTGGACCACTTGAAGGGTTGTGATGACAATAGGAGTAAGAAGAATATGTGGAGGAGTGATATCCAATTAACAACTCTTTCATACCTCATGCATGCATAAACACCATAGTTTTGAGTACACCATTAGTCTATTCTTTTTGTAACTTCAGTCATCCTTTTAAATTTCATAAAAAGTATCAGACTGGTTCTTGCACCGCTTCGCGTGCTAAGCCAAGTTATTACAATAGTGTATGCATCAACACAAATTGTGAGTGAACAATAGCCACAAATTAAACATTATTATTATTATTATTATTGTCAAGCCCCAATGAACTTAGTTTCACATTACTTGACGGAGCCACTGTGACTGTTGCATGTTTTGTAAGTGTGCTGTTAGCAACTAGTATATGTGTGAGGGTTTTTATAACTTATGACAAAGAATAGACTGAAACAAGAAATTAGGTTGCATATGTCTGAATTGCCTGACAATTGAAATTGAGGTCAAGGATGAATGAATTAACATGAAATGACACGACTACATCACTTTGACTTGGGTTTAGATCTTCTTTCTGAAGACAACTTTTCAATCTTTTTCTCCAGTCTCTTGTGAGCAACTTCTCTTTCAGCTTTAGACTGTTTTCTGAATCCTGTGTACATTCAATCAAAGTAGCTACCACCACTACATTTATAAGAAACTTAATGTCCATGCATAATCAGAGTTTATCAAATTGTACTTAAATCTGTCTTATGGCTTGTGCTAAGCCAAGGCTAAAAATGAGACAGTAAGAACTGATTATGCAATTTGCATAATTTTTAAGTAATTAATAGAAGCTCTTTTATGAGCAGAAAGTAATAGTTATTGGCAGCTAGCTATATATATTTATAATAGATGTTTTGCAATAACTTAAACTGATAGTGTAGAGAAACACAGGAGAAAGCAGAGTGGCAAGAGACTAGCTGTGATAAAATAAAATTCAATTCTTGCTAAAAAAATATATATTCAATTTCAGAGATATACGCAAACATACTCTCATCTCATCCTATATCAATTTCTCACCCGAGGACACTTTCGATTCTCTCCGGGCGCGCTCCTTGGCTGCATCTCCACATCCGTGTACTTCAGGGATGCTATGCTCTACACAGTACAAGTTGTGGCACAAGGAACACCTGATACCTAGCAAACTAGGACTCCTCTTGCATTTCCCATAAGCACAAGTCTTCTCAGACACAGACATCTCTGCCAGCAGGGCATCCAGGTCTTCTTCTTCCACTGGCTCTTTTGGCTTGGCAGATTTGTGAGACTTCCTTGACTTAGAGCTTGTGGAATCCTTTTTTCTTGTGGATGAAGCTGGGCGAACTTTGTTCAGAGGAGGGAGTTGAGGCTTACTGCAGTGAGCTTCATGAGTGGTAATGTTGGCATGAGGTACAGGCTCAGAACAAACAGAATATTCCTTCTCAGCAGTTACACACTCCATATCTATCAATAAAAATAGACAAATTAATACGTAAAGAAATTTGAAGGATGCCATAACCATCTCTTTACCCTAACAATTCACCAAAGTAAACTAAGTCATGAATAATACATGCAGCACATTTTAATTGGTGAGAAATCATAACTGAAAGTCATGAGAATGTTAATTGATACCATACCATGCTACATATAGGTTCCATAACTAGAAAAAGAAGAAACAGGAAAACAGAGTAACACCTCATTAAAGATTATCATATTCTTACCTGATTCAGATAAATTGCAGGTTCCTGTCATATTTTGTGATGCTGTGCGACTATCACAAGGTAAAGGATCATCAATCACCTGTACCAGTTCAGAGTAACCCTTGGTCACTACAATATGTCTGTCCTGACCCTCACCGTAACTTGTATGTTCTAGACCCAATTCCTCACATAACTATTAAACATTAACACAAAAAACAACAGAAACTGATCCACATGTAAATTCAATTGTCTATTATATACATATATACACACATGTATACCTATCCTTACTTCATGAATGCATTTCCGCTGGTAACCAGAGAGAGAAGCTGGAAAAGACAGTTCCAGTTGGTGTTTGTCAAATAAGAAATCATCCAGTTTAGCCTTGAACTCACTATCATCTTCTACATCTGATTTCTGGCTATAAAATAAAAACAACATTATAGTCAAAATGATAAGCTAGCATCATTTTTTTAAAACATTTAACAACCTTAATGTGACCTAAGTGAGTGATTTTACCCTTCCAACTTTGTTTGCTCTTGTGATGCAGTGTGTGTCCTCTTTGCTGTCTTTGACTGAGCTTGCTTTGTTGAAGATGTTGTCTTGCCTTTGTTCTTCTTCTCAGAATGAACGGCTGCCTTGGACCGTTTGGGTTCAAAAAAATAATGCTCCTCAAAATCTGAAGCTAAATTTTTAAATAATAACACATAACGAAACAAAATTAAATACTATTTTAACAAACTTGTCTAGCCTACTCACATATCTGGAGCACACCAATTACTTATATCAACAACTGCATGGAGTTTGCTAAACACACATGTACACCAACACACACCCAAACTCACCATGAAGGTAGTCATGGGCTGCTCTCACTTCTCCATGATGGTGACAATAGTCCAACAGTCCTTTAAGAAATGGCTCGTGGGAGAGAGTGTCTGAGTCTCCCACTAGAGCCAAGTGACGTCTAGCTCTAGTCACTGCCACATTGCTACGACGATACTCCTCCAGGAAACCACATTCACCTACACATGCATGTAATTCTACATAAGACCATAAATTCACTTCACAGTGATAATGAGTGCAACTTTAGCAGATTTAAATGGCCAGTTTCAACTATACGCTAAAAAATACTTACCAGACTTGGTTGAAAAACAACAATAGCCATCAATCAATCAAACAATCAATCCATTAATTAATCAAAACCATTAATCAATCAATCCATTAATTAACCATCAATCAACCCATTAATCAATCAATCAACCAATTAATCAGTAAGATTTCAATGTTCATCCCTGTCTTAGCTTAGTCATGCTATAGTTGAGTTGTAGCCAAAACTGATAATTAACTATTTTAATAACCGAATCTCTAGTGCCGTAGTATATATAATTATGTGTGTGACATACAGATACAGAATGTGTTCATGTGTGTGTTTGTACAAGCAGAGTCCATTACCAGTTTTGTTAGACCTGGTGAATGATATAATGACTGCCTCCTTCTCTCTCCCCTGGAAACCGTCAACAGACTTGACCTCAAGGTGGGTGTGGTCTTTGCCCAGACCCTGCAACCTTTTGCGGATAAGCTCTACCTATAATGTTATTAAAATCCACAAACAATTACATTCATTGGTAAGAAAAACCTCGTTTTCCTCCTCCTTAATCTTGTATCCACTGAATAAGCTCTCATGCAAGCTTCAGACATGTAGTTTTGAAAAACAAAATTGAGTGGTAATGAAAATTAAGTTGATGACTTGAAGCTACTTTAACAGCCAAAACAACAACAACATAAAACATTTTTAAAGAGTCGAACAAAACCTCAACGGTTTATACTGCTAAACAGAGACAAAATTTAATATACATACAAATAAATGTATAATACTTACATAATACATGTACAGTACATTTACATTTATAAACACTTTGATAGAGATCAGCTTTTTATGAAATGCCAGAAAATGATGTGTTTCAGCGAGAGGGTCAGAGCCTCCCCTCCGAACCAAGTTAAAAAAACAACAATTATACAGTAAAACCCTCCGAATAGTGACCACATTGGGGATGGGATTTTTGGTCTCTTTTCAGAGGTTGGTCCTTTCCCAGAGGTTCTTTTCTAAATGTTATTTATAATATTTGTGATAAAAGTTAGGGAAACTTGGATTAGAAATACATTCATAAATTGATGCAAGTGTTACTGTGGTATTCTGAATGGTGTCCCAGATGACAGCATCTTAAAAGTATCAAAAATTTTCTTCTGAAGTCTCATTGCCTTCTTGTGGCTAGTGGTAACTAACTCTCTCCACCACATTTATCTACTCTGATAAGGATGTGCTGCCACTGGAGATGCAATTTTCTGTAAAAAAAAAACAAAACTTTCCAGGATAATGGGATAATGTTTAGAGGTGGTATTTGCAATGAACCACACCAGTCTATAGTTTGTAGCTACAATAAGTGGTTTTTCTTAGTACATAGCTAGCTAGCACTTGATGTCCTGCAGATATTTTGTTTCTTGCACTTTTTGTCCCAGACAAAATTGGGTTACTGTAGAAGTAGTGTAGTGCGCTATTTTATTCATTTACAATTGGCTTATGTGCGACCACAATAATCTAAAAATTTTAGTAGGTGTGGTCACTCGTAGAGGGGCGAATGTATTTATTTTGAGCAAGATGGGGCTGAGAAATCGGTCGATGGTCGGAAATAAGAGGTGGTTGCTTCTCGGAGGCGCATGATTTGGTCTCTCCAGAGAGGTCAGTCGCTTCTCAGAGAGGCTGATAATAGAAGTTTTACTGCAGTTGTATACAAGGGTACAAATACAGTCAATTTTGTGTATGTATGCTAATTTATGCTCTTCATTTATACGTAAATGTCCAAATCTTGTATATATTTCATAAGTCTTGACATAAATATATTTGGGCCGCTCCCCGTCATTAGCACTGAAACCACCCCAGCATTTGAATGCTAACAGCTAATAATACTTATTTGCTAGTTAAATATTTGCATATAGTCTGTTAGCATGGGACAGCACAGGCCAAAGATAGTGTGGCATTGAGTGGCTCAAGGATTATTAATCTTGACAAAGAGCAGCTGTATATACCTGAGTTTAATCATCTAGCTAGATATTAAATGTAGTTTAATGTAATTAAATGTAGTTAACGTAGAGTAGCAGACATACTGCATGGGGAGGGTGGGGCTGGGATAAGTAAGTGGGTTGATTGAGGGAAGTAGTATTGCAGGAAGTGTGTGGGA
>WLWI01003560.1_pt1 | contig 13344 bp, 9 predicted proteins | sample 6701501 | NCBI WGS metagenome assembly WLWI01 (sample SAMN12718690, study PRJNA515312) | sponge metagenome | isolation source: marine sponge | host: Mycale hentscheli | place: New Zealand: South Island, Marlborough, Capsize Point | collected 2014-11-01
TTTTAGAGGAGCGGTCTTTTTTATCGGAATTCCAGTGGCTTGCTTGATGCCCTCATACATGCTTCTGATGCCACCGATATCTGATGCGGATTGAATGTAGCTGCTCAATGACAGCCAATAGTCATTTACACATTGGCGTGCTGTTTGTTGAACCAAACTTCTAGCTCTTCTTAAGGTCAGTAAGTTGGCTTCACTTGGATTTTGTTTGTGTTTTGTCAGTGCCTGACGTTTAGCTTCAATGACTGGTTCCATTCGAGTGATATTTGCTTCGTACCAGTCTGTTTTGCCTTTCCCTCTTGCCATATACCTTGACTGCAGTATTATAGATGGTTTCACGAAAGAAATTCCATCCTTCTGTGGCATTCATATTTTGAAGGTCTGGACTACTTTTGTGATATTCTTCACTGAGGAGCTTTAATAATTCCTCGTTTTTCTCTGGAAAAGCTGTTTTACTTACATTGATCCGAGGATTGCTAGACTGTTTTGTTCGGTGGAGCTTTCTGGATCGTAATTTAATGCCAGAAGCAACCAATGAGTGGTCTGTGTCGCAGTCTGCACTGTGATATGTTCTGGTGTTGTTAACATTTCTTAGGCCCTTGCGCTTGGTGATTATTAGATCCAACTGGTGCCAGTGTTTGGATCTTGGATGTCTCCATGACACTTGATGGTGTGGTTTGTTACAGGCTACCAACATTGTATATATCATGTGCATTTGCGTGTATGTTGTATTGTTTCAATGTGTAACTTTTCAAAGTGGAGATTGTTAATAAAGTGAATACATTGGGTCAATGATGATTTTATTACCTTAATCATAAGGCTTATGATGCTTCTGCGGGTTTATTATGAATTACTCAATAATGCAAATTAATCTATAACTTTACTATTGTATAGGCAGTGCTTTGAAACATCTAGTGCTTTGAAAACACATGCAATCAATTTGCATAAGAATGATTCTGTTTATTGTAATTTTAAGTGGCTAGGCTAATTAGATAAACCAAAAATGAATTCTGTTGCGTGTGCTTCTCCAGATCTGCCTCATAGATTTTCATGAAAATTAAAATGTAGGTGTATATTACTTTTCTCAAGATCTGATTTGTTTTTTCTCATTGGCTTCATATCTCATTGGATATTACATGTGATTTGAAAACACACTTGCACTCAGTTCGCATAAGAAGTGTTCTGTTTATTGTAACTTTAGGTGGCTAGGCTAATTAGCCAAACCAAAATTGAATTTTCATTGCATGCGCTCTCCAAGAACGCATTGTAACAGTCTCCAAGAACTGCTTGATAGATTTTCATTAAACTTACAATGTAGGTGTATAATACTATTTTTAAGAGCTGATTAGTTTTTCAGACAAATCGGATAGTAAAAATTTAGATGCAGGCCATATTGGAAAAGCATGAAATTTGAACATTAAGAATTGTTTGGCGGATTTAGACGAAACATTGCAGGATAAGTGCCCTGTGGGCTCTCAGCATGCGATTTGATTTTTAAATCAATTGGATGATTAGAATTGAAACTACAGCCATTTTTAGATGCACACTTTTACTTTACTAAATTCTATACAAAACAGTGGTTAATCACTGCATCTCATTAGCTTCTTATATCATTGGATATTATGTATGGTGTTTTGAAAATGCGATAAATTCGCGTAAGAAGCATTCTGTTTATTGTAATTTTAGGTGGCTAGGCTAACTAGCCTGATGGAGGGTGAGGGATTCAACCATGTTAGCAGCAAATATTTGTTTGTTAATGCTAATAGTGGCATTGTTTGAGTGATCCAAATAAACTGTGAAGGGAGTTTACATAATAAGTTTGTGAAAAAAGGTAACTGAGGCCCTTTAAAATTTAAAAGCTTATTACTTTCATGTAGTGGAAAGTATTCTTGTTAAGCATTGCTAACCCTTTTCTTAACTGAAGTTATCAAAACAATATCCACTTTGAAATGCTTCCTTAATATTGGAAAGTGATACCACATAATACATTTGCAATGCAACAGATGCATAATTGTGTGTAATGTTCTCAATCAGATTGACTGAGGCATTGATGAAATGAATTATTTTTTTCTAATGTTAGGTTCAGTGTAACAGTTATATATATGCATATGAAGTTCGTATAATTATGAATCCACTGTAGCATGTTAAAGTACATTGTTATAGAAAATTTAACAAAAAATTAATGTGCAAACTTGATAGTAATGCCAGCAGTGGTGTTTAAATGTAACTAGTGAAATTATAACATAGTATTACTAAGTTTGAGTTACAGTGCTGTGACCACTTGATGGAATGTTGTGATTTGGAACAGCTCAGCTTCTGGTGTACGGGATTGGTAACTTCTACCTGTGTTGTATTCTAAACCACAAAGGACTTTATACATGCAGTAAGTGACTTATACATTCTTGTGCATATTTACTGTTACAGTACTGTTGCAATGGAACAAAATCACATATATAACCAAACTCGACATATCCGATGAAATTAAAACAATGTAGGGGCCCAGATATATAAAAACCTCCAAATACGTAAGCATTCAATGGTTGTATGTTGCATTGTTACAGTAATGGACACCTGAGTGTACTGTGATGTCTTGGAATAGTAGCAGTGATAATACCAATCACTGGTGGCAGCCAGGAAGGTCGGTTCAGATCAACAAGACAGTTATGGGACGTAGTAGAGCAAAGATACATCTGAGGAATAGGTGAGCTGCATGAACATTATGGAAACGTTATTTGGTTTAATCATGAAAAATTTTGCTAACACAAGTTTTGATAAAGTTGACATGTGTACATTGTACTGATGTCACTTGTTTGGAATTTCAAAACTTTAAATTGAACTTAAAACTCGCTTAAGATTTTCTCCATTCACACTTACAAACATAAATCCTTATTAGCATTCAGTTAAGTCAATGATAGATACCAAAATGTGTAGAAGCCTAGGCAAACTTTTCACACTACACTGCCTCTGCCCTCCAAGCAGTGATGGTTACCTATCGTAATGTAAAATTTAAGAAAAGTTTGTGGCCATTTACTAGCCAACATTGTGGTTATATTCTTCCCAAAGAGAATAGATTGTACATGAATGAGGTCCAAAAGCAATGAGATGGTATCGAAACCTTGTGAAATCTGAATCTAGATAATGGTATTATGAATCGATCATGTTACTTTTACTTTTGTTACGTTCTTGTAATATTAAGCTGTTGATATACAACAAACATATGATAGTAGTTACACAAAATAATTAATGTTGTAGGAGACGTCACGACTACCTGAAGCCGGTAGCGGTTGCAATTGGTGCCAGGAAATGCAAGAAGGTTGACAAGCATGGAGGTGCCAAATAACACAGACAGTAAATGAACAGTATATGGATGTGAGGGAAACAGCAAAAGAAACAAAATGCAGAGAGACAATGCATAATGTTGAAAATAAGACAAATACGAATACAAAGAAGAAATGATGGAAAATCATGTTGTTTTTTGTGTGTAGTCAGTCTCCCAGGCTTCCACTATACGTTGCAGCATAATTGCCTTCACTGTAGAAATATTTATCATGGTGATATGATCAAAGAAAGATACGATTTTATAGCATTAATGTTGGTATTGGAATGGATGCCAGATGCTGCTAGGTTTTTGAAATTTGAAATTTGTTTTGCTCTAGGTTTCTTGGCCGTTAAAAAAAAGAAAATTTCGTTGTGCTAACACTTTTTATAAAACCACATTACAGCTTTTCTTCAAACTTAAAATGTAGGTGTATTAATATTATCAAAATCTGATCAGTTTTTCAGAAAAATATGAATGGCGGCCATATTAGAAAAACGTGCAATTTCAACTTAAAGAACTGTTCGGCGAATTTGGGCGAAACAGTGCAGGATGAGTGTCATGTAGGCACTGAGCATGGGATTCGATTTTTAGATGAATTCAATGACTAGAACTAAAACTACAGCAATTTTTAGACGCACGATTTTGGTTACTAATTTCTATACAAAACTGGTTAATCACTGCGTCTCATTAGCTTCATATCCCATTTTGGGGCCGGATTGGTGTAGTGGTTAGCAAGCTGGCCTGCAACGCCAGCGGCCAGGGTTCCAATTCCCGGTCGGCGTGAATTCAATATATTCATAATGGCTCCCAAACACTTCAGAACTTGCTGTATAAATGGAGGTCCCGTGTACTGAGAGCCATACTCGGGCACGTCTGAAGACCCCAGACGCTCTGAAAGAAAAGAGGAGTTGTCTGATCCCATATCTGATCTGGTCCTCCAAATGTGACTGGCTCTGCATAATAGTTGTTGACTGCACCAGAGTATAACCAAGCAAACAAACAATCTAGTGGTTTGAAAACAGATACGCATCGGAAACATTCTGTTAATTGTAATTTGAGTTGACTAGGCTAATTAGCCTAAACAACAATTGAATTTTCGTTGTGTACGCTGCATCTCTAGAACCACTTGGTACTTAACATGTAGGTGTATACTACTATTCTCAAGATCGGATTAATTTTTTCAGAAAATCAGACGGCAAGAATATGAATCGTGGCCATATTGGAAAAAACTTGAAATTCCGACATTAAGAACTGTTTGGCGGATTTGGAAGAAACAGTACAGGATCAGTGCACTGTAGGCTCTCGGCATGGGATTTGAGTTTTAGATCAATTGGATAACTAGAACTGAAATTGCAGCCATTTTTATTAGATGCACTCTTGGCATAGAATATTCATGTTAAGTTATTATCCCCCGCCCGTTTAAAAAACGACGGGGGGTGTACTGGAATGGACACCGTTCTCGCCAGCCGCAAGATTATCACACGTTTGGCCTTCTATCTCAGTTGCTAATAAAGATAGTTTTTAAATTTAAAATATCTTCAAAAAAAATGTATCTCAAAAAATAATTGTTTTTGCTCTAGGCCAAAAAAATTAGGCTAGTTAGCCTAAAAATATGAAGTTTCGTTGTGCGGATACCCTAGCCGAAACTGCTTGACAGATTTTCATGAAACTTAAAATGTAGGTGTATATTACTATTTTTAAGAGCTGATTAGTTTTTCAGAAAAAATTACAAATGAAATAACACGTTATAAATATTGGAAAAATATGAAATTTCAACATTAAGAACCGTTTGATAAGTTTGGTTGAAACGTTGCAAGATGAGTGTCCTGTAGGCTTTGAGCATGGGATTTGATATTTAGATCAATTGGATGACTAGAACTGAAACTACAGCCATTTTTAGATGCACGCTTTTACGTTCCTATATTCTACACAAAAACAGTAATTAATCATTGCATATCATTAGCTTCATATCTCATTGGATATTACATCTAGTGCTTTGAAAACACATATGCAATCAATTTGCGTAAGAAGCATTATGTTTATTGTAATTTTAGGCGGCTAGGCTAATTAGCCTGAACAAAAAATGAATTCTGTTGCGTTCTCTTATCTCCAGAATCGCTTGATATATTTTCATGAAACTAAATTCTATACAAATGCTTTTAGTTAGTGGCAAATGCTTTTATTCATTTTGGTCATATATTTCTATTTCTTTGTGTGTGTGCGTGTGCAAATGCGTGAGTGTGTGCTTTACTATGCTGTACTTCCTGTAATCTGATATACATGAAAAGGTTTTCTTAATCTGAATAACCACAATAAATATTTCGTCAATGTGTCTTGTAGTTCTTGTTATACAGGTTTCATACATTGTGCTGTATGATGCACTGGGGGCTATTGCAAACACATATTACAAATAGTAACAGGGATATTGAGAAAGCATGTAATAAGCAGTATTTAAAAAATATCCGACAGTAATGACGAGAGTGCACTACATGTTGACAGCAACATGATACTTTATAGATTTAAGGGCGTGCAAATTTTATGTCCGGTAAACATGGGTTCGAACCCCACCCAGGGTGTAAAATAGCACAAGCACAGTAGACTCGTTATTACAATTCTTCTGGGATATGAAGAAACTTATCAGATATTTTTAAACCTTAGAAATAGTACCAGGGATACTGAAAAAGCATCGTAATAAGCAGTATTTCGAAATATCCGACATCGTAATAATGAGAGTGTACTGTATATGTGGCCCGTGCATCAGTCATTCTGAGAGCCAGTGCATTTCCCACATCCTTTTCGAACGTTACAGGTAGAGTCAGCCACCTACCTATTGGTCTGCTTTGCTGGCCTAGTCTGTAAGTGCGTCAAGCCCATAGGTCTGTGCATCTCCCATGTAACGCCAAGAACATTGGTTCGAGCCCCACACAAGGTATAAACTCACAGATGTAAAACAATATATTAATTGATCCATATTTTCACAGCAGTGTAAACCCAATTTATTTCTGTACTTGCTGAAATTGATTTGATTCATAAAATTGTGGGAACTAAATTTATGCACAAAATCAATGTTATACTTTTCAACAATTTAAGGCATATGCACTTCCAAGTTTACTTTCCTTATGCTTTGTCAAATGAATTCAAACATTTATTCATTACTATATTTACCCATAAATCATACAGTTGTGAGCACGTTACATAGTACTTGGATTAGTTAATCTAATTATTGATCAACATTTACCACACTCGTGTTATATGCAACCACATGACTTATTTATTTGCTGCCATTTTTCATTAGTACCACTGTTAATTTAACATCACATTGTACCATCCAAGTAAGCAATGCATTAATGACTATAAATTTAAAAAAATGTATATCGATATGCACAAACCACTAAAGCCGAAGCCCCACCTCACTTCATATCAAATTAAACATTGTACTTCAAGAAATCTTGGTTTTTAACATACTTCATTATGTACCAATAAAAGCAAGGCAATTGCAGTCAACACAATGACATCTTCCACTTAACCCGAAACATCTACATATGAATAATATGTGTCCGTTTCTGTAAATGATATTGATGAGAAACCTGCTAGTAAGTAATACTTTTAAATCAAATTGGAGGATGTTTACATGTGTATAGTTTATTAATACATTTTATAGTTTATTAATTAACCATTTAGACTGGGACCAGAAATAGAACATATTACTTGTAATTTATTATATTCCCAGATTTACCCTGCTACAGTACTTTTCTTAGAGTCCAACCTCATTCTGCCAATAAAAAGTGTTGTCTTGATTTGAGTAACCATAATCAATATAATGATGTGTTGCATGTGACGGCAGCACACAGGTCGATTAAGACTACAAAATCGGCGTCAAACCAAGTACGTAACGGAAGCGCTGATTGGCGGAAAAACTCGTTTTATATAATAATAATAACCACGTGGAGCGGCTCTCGTGCCCCCCGCCCCCACGGATCGTGTCTCGGAGCGGGGCCACCTCGTTTTGTATGAAATGGTAGTATGTGCTCGCCGACTGAATGGTAGTATGTGATCTTCACTTGCAATCACATGAATATTTTTCTGCGCTTGCGCAGTAAGGACTACCGCAAAGGTTGCTGGATACGTTTATGTTCGTGCTGGGAACGTTATGTTACTGAGTGTATTCGACTATGCACTGAAGGGAACATCACAGTCTCAAGCACGGCACAAGACTGTTGTCATCGTGGGGAATAGAGAGTGTGTCATTAACAAGAAACACAAGTATTACACACAGATGCAGGTGCAGATACTATGCTATAATGTTTCTTATTGCTATCTTGTAATTGCAACACAAGCAGAGTCGGATAATATGAGATATTTTAAGGTTGAGAAAGATCAGCTGTTCTGTGCTGGAATAATACGTAAGGCAAAGGTATTTAATAAACAAGTTATTTTTGAAGAACTTTTAGAGCAGTTGTAAAAGGTAAAAGTGAAGGTTTTATTTTAGAGTCCTTCATCACCAATGAGCAACCTGGAAAGTGTTAGAACTGCTAAAACTTAGACTGTAATATCAGAAATGCATTGCCTTAACTTGAAGGGTTAATAGTGAATGCTAAGCCTGTGATATCATTAGTTGTATGGTCATATTTGTTTATCACCAGTGAGCAAATTGTATGTTCCTACTTGTTACTTCATCACCAATGAGCAACCTGGAAAGTGTTAGAACTGCTAGAACTTGGACTGTATAATCTCAGAAACCCACTGTCTTGATATGTTGTACTTGTTACTGATCAGTTCATTATGTTTGTCCTGTTTGCTCAACTTGGAATTTTTTGTCCAGTTTTTGATGAGGGCAAGATAAAGACATCATGAATTACAGCAGGAAATTGTGAAATAAAGAAATTTGACTGATAAATGCAGTTGTATGTATTTATTACCGACATTTTACGTCGGCGTTGATATACTACAGGCGTTTATATAGTACATTCTCCCCCTTTTCAGATTATATGTAATGTCATAACATTTACTGCCCTTAATCTTTACACATGCATTATATCAAAACACATCATCTTTTTTTTATAAAAACATCTGAAGATACTTTTACATTTCGCAACATACTGATTTAAACTATAGTCTTCTACATGAAGTATACACCACTCTTTAGCAATTCTAGAAGGAAAGTTCACACTTTATTAAAATGTCCACATAAACATTCAAATTAAAAAATGTTCAGTTTAGTCCAAATCTTAAGTCTTTGACAAACTTACTGCTACTAGAAATTACTAATGTTACCATGGCATATCTGAACATCTAATTTAACCATAGAAACTAGAACGGGTACAATAACAAACAAGGCAACGTAGACCTTCACGGCCTTTACCGAAGGGCGCTAGGCTCACCTCCGGGCCTGTTTGCAACTATCTACTTCATCACAAAGTCTTCTAATCTCTGAGGTAATTTAACACTTCTTCGAGATCTTGGAGTTGGTGGATTAGGTAAACTAGGTTCCACTGTTTGCGCATGAGCTGCTTCAGTTATTTCCACTGGAATAGGTTCAGTTGTCTCTACCGGAAACAGATCTGGGTCCAGTTCCAAAGGTTTAGTAGGAGCCACATTCCTTTTGTATTCTACTCCCTCTCGTTGTAGTTATTTCATTTCCTTGCCTTTCAACTACTTCATACGGCTCTGGATTGAACTTCGGCTTTAATTTTCCTTTATCAGTACTGTATCTCCAGGTTCACTATTTCTTGTCGTAGCTCCCCTTCTTTCGTCAGTGTATATTTTCCCTTCTAATTTGGATCTCCAGTCTTTGTCACGCACATCTTCATCACGCGAGTCACTCTCTGGTCGCAAACTTGGTAGTTTTGTTCGCGAGTCATAACTAAACATAAGTGATGCTGGTGTTTTGCCAGTTGTACTGTGAGGAGTTGTTCTATAAGCAAGAAGAAATTTCCATACCTGTTTTTTTGCTCTTTTTTCTCAATTTCTGCAATCTTCATCATCTTCCTTCATGAGGAAAATATTTGGCTATTTGCTTCTACATGGGATGGTTTCTCTGTTGGAATTTCGAAACAGTCTATAATAGCGGTGACATTTTCCCACTTCCTGAAACAGGCTGGATAGCTGAGGTGCAGTTCTTCAGTATTAGGCCAGTGAATCAGGCCTTGCAGTTCTTTTGAGAGAAAAGGTATCCATGTGGAGATCTCTTGATACTGTCGATTCAGAAACACCAAATAAAAAGGCTGTGTACTGTTCATTCATATTCAATTTTAGTTTCATCAGAGATATAATAAGCTCCTCTTCTTTCTTCAGAGATCTTTCTCGACCTCGCCTCTTTTTATCAGAGATATGAATTTCTTCCTGCATTTGCCCATTCCAATACTGGAGATGCATACATGAATCTTGGACTTCATTAAATAACCAGTCAAATACTTGTACACTTTGTAATCCTGTATGCAGTAAAACAAGTTCATCTGATTCGCGAATCTCTTCAATGCTTAGCCGACAACGATTTTGAGACTGTGCAGAGTCACTGCTCTTGAGCAGCTTCAGTTCTTCTTCTACTTTGTTTTTCTGATCCGTGACAGTGTAAACTTCATGACATAATCGTTCAATTCTTTGATTTAGAAGATCTATTTTCTTCCGCAGAGCATCCTTTTCTTTCTTACACTTAGTTCCACGACAGGAACTTACACCATAATCATTAGCAGTGGTAATGCAAGTCGGTGAATGGATATGGTGTACAGCTGCCTCAGACTTGTTTTTAGGAATGGTGTAGTTGTGCCAGCTGTCTACTAAATAGGGTGTGCAATTTGATTGTTCTTTATGACCTGCCGGAGTGCTTTACTCATTCACTAATGGCTCTTCAGGAACTGATTGTAGTGCAGATATTGGGGAAGGCAGACTGGTCTCACTCTGAACTGTGGCTGTATTCACTTTCTGCCTCCGGAAACCAACACCATCAAATTTGATACCACATTTATAGACTGCGATTGCCTCTTGTAGTTTTCCGACTGGATACAGCTTACCGTTAACCTGACATAGTAAGTCTCTCGCAGTTTCTTTGTTCATACCTCTCACTACCGCAAATAGATTTCCAACAGTGCTGCCTGGTATGTATTTGCACATGGCCAGCTTCTCTTTCTCTGTCAAGTACTGGATAACATGGGCCAGCACCTGACAAACGATCGCATCATCAAGCACTGCAGCTGCCTTCTGTAGGTCCGCTGATGACTTGGCCCAATCGGGATAGCTTCGTAAGTATAAGGTTGGAGCAGCACATGTCTGTTTGCAATATATGCCATTTCTGAAACATATAGATCATACATTTGTGGAATGTTGGCAACAACATCTAAGGCAAATAAAGTTATGAAAGAAAGAAAGTATATTTCAGATTTTTCATCCCATAGAACATATTCATATTCATATTCATATATGTCCAGTTTAATACAAATTTAAATGAGGGCTCACGTATACCACGTTGATAGGATATTTACGGAAGCATATTTAGGACATGAAAAAATATATCTTTCATGTTTATACGAGACAATATGTCATTCAAACAAGATATGTCATTCAAACGAGATAAAAAATATTTGAACAATATATTCTCATTTAAATGAAATATTATCTCGTATAAACGTAAAAGATATATATTTTTCATGTCCTTAATGGGCGACATGAAAAACTAATATAGATTTTACATTTATACACAATAATATGTCATTCAAATGAGATAATATATCGTTCAAACGAGATAATGGTTCTCGCTTAAACGATATATATCTTGTTTAAATGACATATTATCTTGTACAAACGTAAAGGATATATTTTTTTCATGTCCTAAATAGGCTTCCGATCCGTAGATATTATTTTTTAAATTAAGTTTAAAATACGTGTTCTGCTGCTTTACTTTCGGTATAATACCAGTATGTGCCTATAATCATAATAATAGTGCAAATCATCCAGACCCTCTCACCTAAAATGGTTGCTGCAAACCCTTATGTTTCGGGAGACAGTGTAGCCATCTTTGGTTTGGTCCCTCGCAAGTTTAGCTTGGTCTGCCACTGTTGCATATGCTCTTTGCCTCAGCGTGTGGAATCTCAACACGGGTACATGGGGCGGGTAGATTATCACATGGCGGCCCAAGATCAGAATGAGATTAGTGAATTAAACACCCTAACTATTATTTAAAGTCTCACATAAACAAATCTTTACCAAGACCAAGACTCATGAACAAAATTCATAAGTATCTATTATTTGCCCTTTTTATTTGGCTTTATAAGGATTTTTATAGAAAGGCGGGTACACTTAAAAAAAAAATTCAAATTATTCAAATAAATCAGCACTTGTGTCGAAAGAGGGCTCCAAAATAATTCAGCACTAGCATCGAATGACTCTTCTTCCGTGATCTCGTCATTAAGATTATCTGGTATTGCCGACTCAGTGGTTGACGGATTATTGGGATCATATAATCTGCTGATCAACTTTAGAAAAAAAGTTGTCTATCATGTCTATCAGACATATACTTGATTTTTAACATAAATTCCCCCATATAGCCAATAATATAATTAATCCAATAAAGGTAATTAATTTGGACAAATCCTATGGGCCGTGATTTGATTAAAAAAAAACCCGGCCTAAAAAATACATGCCTTCCTTTGTACCACACATCATTCCTACAGCCAACAACATTACAAGTGGATGACAATTTAGACTAATTAAAAACACCTTTTTTCCAAAGGTTCACACACGTCACTTGACTGCTGAGAGTTCACCGGAAGTAACCACGAACAGAAAATTTCTAAACGGGACGAAGTACGCATGCGCGAAAAAAATATTGCAAGTGAAGAATTGGATCACGTGATTGATTTTTCATTAAAAACGTTCAAAGTTATACATTTTCGAGGAGGCGGTGGTAGTACAAGTTTACCCGAAAGCATCTCGCAGAAGAAAGCTTGCATCTCGATAAAAGATACTCGTAACAAATGTTTCGTCTACTGCTGTTTGGCGCATCTGCATCCGGCAAAATGGAATGTTTCGTCCACTCGACATTACCAACCATATTGGAACGAACTCGACCTTCGAGGAATTTCTTTCCCTACGCCAGTAAAACAAGTGAAAATCTTCGAACAACGAAATACCCAACTCAGCGTCAACGTACTCGGATACGAAAACGGAGTATTCTTCCCTTTGTACAGAACAAAGAACAGAACAGTTGCGAAAAAGAGAAATATGATAAATTTACTTTTGTACAAAAACCATTACTTTCTTATCAAAAACATGTCAGATTACTGAACCGTACAGCTGGTGGTGCCAAACGACAAGGACAGAAAGCCGCTTGGTACTGCCATTCGTGTTTGTGTCGGTACACCACTTTGCGAAGTTTGCGAGATCACGAACATTTATGTAGAAATGACTTGCGAAAAACGATTGTGCCTTCACCCACTCAAATCCACTTTGACAATTACAGACGGATGTTCATGTTACAATTCGTGATATATTACGATATCGAAGTCGTCCTATGTCCGAACCCTACTTCTGGGAATGTAGATCATCAACCTATCTCTGTCTGTTCGTTTACAAAATGTCTCAATGATGAACACACGAGATCACCAGTCGTCTTCACCGGTACAGATTGCATAGAACTTTTTCTCGAACATCTCAAAAAGGAAGAAAAAAGAATCGTCAACGTTCTGCGCACCGAAAACTCTGACTTAAAGTGCGATGAAGCTGATAACGACAGGATAACTTCTACAACGACGTGTGATATTTGTAAAGGTGACTTAGATGAGAAATACAGAGATCACGATCATTTAAATAGAAGTAAAACTAGCAACTTGCGATTCGTTACGTGCAACCGTTGCAACTTGACGTATGGAAGACAAAACTTTAAGATTCCTATCGTCGCTCATAACGCCAACAAGTACGATTTACACCACATCGTCTTACACTTTAAAGACACTTCTAAGGTGAAAATATTAGCCAAAAATTCTGAGAGTTACATTTGCCTACAATGGGGCAAGCGATTGACATTCATAGACAGC
>WLWI01003561.1_pt1 | contig 13342 bp, 8 predicted proteins | sample 6701501 | NCBI WGS metagenome assembly WLWI01 (sample SAMN12718690, study PRJNA515312) | sponge metagenome | isolation source: marine sponge | host: Mycale hentscheli | place: New Zealand: South Island, Marlborough, Capsize Point | collected 2014-11-01
ATACCTAGTGCACATATCTTTTTTTTTTTTAGTATTGTAGAAGAATTAACGAGGAAACAAAAGTAGGTGTGGCTTTTTGCATCTTAAAATCCGAACCCCCCAATGCGAACCTCTGGCTACGGGCCTGCTTTGGACCCCTTTAAGTTAGAAAGATTCAATCAAGTTTTTATCAAGGGTCAGAAATTGATATTTATAATATTATAGAACTAGCAAGTACCCCGCCACACAGTAGCGCTTGACATATTGCACAGTAAGAATGCAGTAGCATAAGTTACTTTTATTCAAGGCTATCATTCTCTACAGTTGGTAAGGTTACAATCAGTTTCACTCTCCAGCACTATTTATTCCTGAACTATCTCATTTTTGTATCCCCACCTTTCTTTTTTTTTTCCAGATCTTCCTTCTTGAATCAAGGAGTCCTTTCTCCTCCTTTATCTACCTCTCCTGCTTGTGATTCTTTCTGTCCTTCTATCATGATTGTGGACTTAGGCTAAGTGAAACTTTTAACTTCTGCTTTTCTACTTTCACCTTTCTTTTTGAAACTTACGCCGCCATTACTCAACGATTCGATTCCACCCACTTTTTAGTAGAGATTCAATCGTTCCTTTTTGCCATCTCATTTGTAGTTCTCCTTTTTTACCACACCGCCTTTCCTCGTCAATTCCACCGATTAACCGCTTTTGGCTTCTCTTTCACATTTTAACCTTCCTTTTTTAAGCTTATGCCGCCTATCCTCATCTAGGTTCTACTCGCTTTTTGTTGCAATTATAGTAACTAGCAAGTACCCTGCCACATAGTGGCGATTGATGTATTGCAAAGTAAGAATGCAGTAGCACAAGTTATCTTGCTCAGTTATCATTATCTACCATTGATTAAGGTTACACAAGTTTCCCTCTCCTACTCTCTTTTTTCTGAACCATCTGAGCTTTTCTTTTACCCCACCTCTCCTATCTTCAGCTCTTCTTCTTGAGTCATGGAACCCCATTTACTTTGTCTATCTCTCCTGCTTCTGAATTTTTGTCCTACTTTGAGAAACTTTTGTCTTCTATTTCTACTTCAGACTTTCGTTTTAAAACTAACCCCCACCTTTTCTCGTCAATTCCACCCGCTTTTAGTTATAATTAATCGCTCGCCTTTTTGCATTCTCTTCCCTTGCATTATAAACCTATACCGCCTTACCTAGCCATTTCCATCAGTTACGATTAATCGCTATTTACCTTCTCCTTGGTACTTTTGCCTTCTTTTATGAAACCTATGCTGCCTTCCATCGTCTATTGTACCCGCTTCTTAGAATTAACCAGCACATTTACAGATTGTGACGACACTTTACTTAACATAATGGGACGGCGCTTTACCGAACTGTACAAAGTTCATGAATTATCCATGAATACACACACCGTCGTCGGTCGTCGTCGTCGTCATCATTACTGACACACAAGCGTATTATTACATACGACACTTTACCCACTCTCTAGCTTGTCTGCCACTCTCGTTTTCTTCCACTTATCGTTGTACCAGGTTAGGTAGCAAACGAATTCGCCTACCGGTAGTTTAGTGTAGCCAACCCCTTCACTTCGTTATAACTGCATTCTTGGTTTACTCGGTAATTCAGCGTTAGTTCACTAAAACCACACTCCTGTTTTTCTGCCACTCCCGCCTACTGTCCATTTATTTTGTGCTGGGTTTGGTTTTGCTAACCAGTTCTGCATTGCACTCTAAGTTTATACCCGGCAATTTAGCACGAGTTCACAAGTATTGTGCGTCTGCAAGTTCTAGCTCATTAGCTCATGAATTATTCATGAATACATATGTCGGTCGTCGTCGGTCACGGGTATTATTATATACACTAGTGATGTGCTTGAGCACAAATGGCGAGCGAGCCTAAAGACTATACTATTTTTTATTTTGACTTCTAACACTGAAGCTACTGAAAATATGGTCGACACAACTGGACGTACACCTACACGAGACTTACCTTTGCGGTTAGTCTAGTGGATGCATTTTCAAGTAAATACTGTTGCTGCGTACGCTTATAAATATGACAAAGAGCGCATTAACTTACCACCGCCACTAACTCAAATAGAAATGGAAGTCCCGTATGTCTTCACGCTTTAACTGCACCCGCAAAAAAAATTCAAAACGGTAAGCAATTCAATTTCTAGGGTGATACTGGTACTGATCGATAAACCGGAGGATTCTGTTTAGTGAAGTTTGGGACAGGGTCGACCACAGAACTAACACAAAAACGTGAGGGTCAAAGTACAAAAATGCCTTACATACATCCAAACATATATATAAACAAATATCCTTGATTTTCAATTGAGTTACCCCTGATAGAGTCTCGCTCGCTTCGCTCGCTAGCTAACTATACCATTGTTAAACATTTTGTTTTAACTTCTAACATTCAAGCTACTAAAAAAAGTCAAAGGTTTTAGATTATACGGTAAAGGTATTCAATGCCATAGTAACCACTCCCCGCAACTGTTTGAATTGAAAAAAAAACAAGTCACGTTCTTTACACTTATTCTTTGGGATATTCTTAGTAATTGTTGTAATTCACAATACTTTCACATAACTGAACATACTTACGCAAGACTTACCTTCGTGGTAAGTCTAGTAGACAATGAATTTTCAAGTAAATACTGTTGCGTAGAGCTTATAACTATGACAAATAGCGTATCAACTTACCACCGCCACTAACTCGAATAGAAATGGAACTCCAGTAAGTTTTTTAGTTTAAACTGCACCCGCAAAAAAATTCAAAGCGGTAAACAATTCATATTCTAGGATGATACGATTAATGATCGTTAAACTGGAGGATATTGTTTAGTGATGTTTGAAACGGGGTTGAAGGCTGGGATAACTTGAAAACACAAGAGGGTCAAAATACAAAATGACATACGTACGTCCAAACATATATATATATAAACAAGCATCCCTGATTTTCAATTGTGTTACCCCTGAGAGTGTCTCACTCGCTTCGCTCACTCGCCAATTATTACTTACCTTTGTTTAGGAATCCTAGCTGGTTGCAAACTACATCTCCATCAGTATTATCCCAACCATCTGCACAAACACTCCCCCAAGCTTGATTCATACACACTTCTACTCTGCCCTCGTGATCTCCAGACCCTCCTACAAGTCTGACACTTCCATCATCACATTCAGACATAACTGTTGAAATGGCTACAATATATATAAATAAAGTATACTCTGTATTAAAATCAATATGAAACATGAAATGTTACCTTGGCAAATGACTCCAGCATCGTCATATTGTCCACAGTTGTGTAGATTAGAGATACTGTGATTGCAAGATGTGACGTTGGGTTCAGTTCCATTGCAATGAATTTGAGTAATACCAAAAGACAGTTGTGCTTCCCCATGGCTTGAAGTTAACAAGGCTCCTGTATAGTAACATCAAAGCTGAATCACTGTAACTTTAAAAAAATGTATAAAGGTTTTTCCAATTTTTACTTCACTTCTTGACGTTTACAATAATTCAACCTTTCTAATAGACATCATCTTACACCAATTTTACCTAGACAACTGTGTCAGTGGTGATTAATGGAAAGAACAAAAGATAATGCAATGAAAATGATAACAAGTAATACATAGTGAGTATATGAAATGAAGTTTATTATGAAATATAATTACCATGGGGTGAAAATCCAAGCTGATTGCAGACTACACTCGCATCCTTGTCATCCCAAGAATCTTCACAAATAGTAGTCCAAGTAAGTTCTATACAGACTTCTACACGGCCATTACTAGGAGTTCCTGAATTACCAAGACGAACTGATCCTTCTTCACAAAATTCTGTAATAAAAATTTCATCTTGATGCAACTAAAAATACTTAAAAATGTTTCTTACCAGTACATTTTATACCAGCATTATAGCCATCACCACAAGTGGATGATTCAAACTGGCTAGAGCAATTAGAAAAGTATTGCTCTTTTCCTGAACAGTAAACAGATATATACAGTGCACGACCATCAGACTTCCCATAGAAGCTGTTCCCTAGAATTATTGACTCTAAAATACAAACACAAAATTATATAATAAATAAACAATAATTTTTGATATTTCTAGAAAATATATTAAGTATATTCTAGCTAATACTGGAATTGAAAATAGAGCTGACTTTATAATAATTAAGTATCAGTAATTTGTAATGCTTAAAATATAGCAAAACTTATTGAATAAGCAAGTACACTGTTGTATATGTTATCCTATCCTACAAGATAGCACCTTGTGTGTACAGAATGAATTGTATTTGTGACTTGGTGATTTAGTAAATCCTGTGGATTACATAACCATAAATGTAGCTAATAGATACTAATCAACATTGTAAGATGGCATGGTACTGTTTTAGCTTCACAACAATTGTGTGGTCCACACTTGACTACATTAGGACAAAATCAAAACGTTAAAATACGATACAATTTAAAATTTTTACTCTAATTTTGCATTAATGCATCAAAATAATTGTTTTTTACCTGTAGACTTGTATCCAAGTTGGGAGCACACCACATTAGCATCCCTGCTATCCAAACCATAGTGGCACATGCCACTCCACACTTTATTATTGCATACTTCGACTCTTCCTTCTAGTGCAGTTGGTCCACCTACTAATCTCACATCATTGTCTTTGCAATTGGTGACTACTGGATTTTCTGCTCAAGACAAGAAAATATAATACACATTATTATTGATTTATTTAAATATACGTACTCTGACAAAATACCCAAGCTAGTCGACTATTGCAATATGTCATGTTATTTGTATGTGAACAATCCAGCACTGATTGTTCTGTCCCATTACAATTGAGATCACTAATAAAATAAGATCCATAGAAGTAGTAGTAGTAGTACCATGAAGTCTTAATGGCAGCAGCTCCTGCATTAACATAATTTTCAACAAAAGTATTTCACTATCTTATGACAATACCTTCTCGAGAGTATCCCAGTTGGTGGCACACTACACTAGCATCAGCATCATCCCAACTGTCACTGCAAATATACTCCCACGTTCCATTCACATACACCTCCACAAGATTTCTATCGTAATTCATTCTTACACCGTTAGCCGAAACTGTACAATAATAATTTTTTTATTTAGATACTAAATAATAATGTATGTCTAACCTTGTTCTCTGCATTCTATCCCGACAACATCAGAGTCACGATAAGAATGTTGAATATATTTGTAACTTGAGCATTCAGAGAGACTAAAGGACTTGCTATTAGATGAGCACTGTATAAGCTTAGGATATATCATTTATATAATTATTTGATTAAGATAAACATATAATCATAAATTACATATAATCATAAATTGCTACTATCTAAACATAACAGTGGCTCCCAAGTGTTCCAAACCAAGACAACAGTTCCCACTTATTTGGTACAGATCACCTGTGGCTAATCTCCAAATGGTCCGCATACAAAAATAGAGCACTAACCATACCCAAACACAGAGGAGATGTAGGGGATACATGTGCATCCTCCTTTCAAATTAAAGATGTTGATAATCCATAAAGTTTGTAATATTTGATGTGTTGTGCGAGTTATCCTTTTAACTTTAAACTTTTCTCTCCAGTTTGAACTCTGACTGGAGTGGAAAAGCTAATTGATGCAGCACAGCATAGAGCCCCGGCACTATAATAATTTACATTAGATAAATATCATCATGGCTGCTATAATAAACTGCCTATTAATTTATATAAAAGGGCACCTAATTTCGTATGCTTTAATATGGTCTGTGCAATTCTTGCCATGATGAAGTCACAAAGTAAATAAAAGTTATTTGGCCTCTTTTTAGTGTAATGAACTTTTACGTATGAACTTACTCAGAATGATCATTTAAGACCTTTTAATGCTCTGCCATTTTAACTTCAGGCTGAATTTTTTTAGAAAATGAGAAGCTGTAAGCTTCCTATTGTCAAGGCATATCCACAAGGCATATCCACATATCTTGGGTCCATAGAAGCGGTAGATGAACTGTATTTCTAACCTGCAGCAGCCTAGTCTCGCGCAGCCAAACTTTGACTAATAGCTAAGCGGAAAAAAGTTCGACCTAGGCAAGTTGTGCTTTCACAGTGCGTGTAAGTGGTGTACACAAGCATGATATTTTAGCAACCCCTTTTTCTTTTCCTTAATAACAAGTTTTTTTTTATTTACTTGCATACTTTTAGCCTCTATTAAATAGCTCCATGAAAGGGAATCCAGCTTGAATCAACGGGATGAGAAAATAATAATGATGACGACAACCCATTTGTTTTCTCTTTCACCGAAGTTGAAGAGCTTCAATGAAGCTCATATTTTGAGCTTCATGGCAACGTAATAGCCATAGAATAAGGAACAACTATAGAGAGAATTATGAACTTAAAAATTTTATTTGACTAATTGATGTGATTAAAAAAACAAAAACAAAAAAAAACAACCAATACATTATGTTCTAGTTCTATTACTGAAGTGTAATTTTTTTAATTTTTTTTTTTCACTCCATTCATTTAATCTAATAAACTTTTACACAACCAAAATATTAGATAAACAGTCAAAAAGTGATGGTTTCAGAGAAGAGACAGCTTCTGAATAATGGACAAAACTCATGCTCCCATTCTGTCCTTTATTCGGAAGTTCGACTGTATTAACAGTTTTTGCAATACCAATTCAACCCGAACATACTATTATGCATAGTAGTGCTGAGGGTTCACACCTTTGATGCTTTGATTATTTTATAATTTGATTTGTTAAATTAGACAAATTTCACATAGAAACAACTGCAAGTTACAACTTAGTTTCTCAGTCTAAATGCTATACATTTTGCTTACTTAAGGAATAACATACTCGTAGCTGAACCCCCCATTTTGAGTGACTGGAAGTAAATTAAGTAGCCACACCTCACATTTAACTTATGGAATGTCGACTTCTGGTCGATCATGTCTAAATTGCAATGAATTTTTCTTCTATTCAGCTGTTATGTGGATGGCTTAGTCTGATTCCAAGCTTTCAGGTAAACATTGAGCTTCTTGACTACAAAACATTGCTCTCATTATGACACTAATAAAGCAAGCTACGCAACAACTATTCTTTTTATCAGACAAATTATTAGTTTTGGCATAATTTTTTCCCCTTCTTTTTCGCTTTTTAAAGAATAAACGGGAAAAAAACAAAAGTAGGCGTGGCTTTCTAGTGTTTCTATGAAATCCGAACCCCCTGTGCAAACTCCTGGCTACAGGCCTGAATAATACACTTCCTTGAAGTTTCATAAACTAGTAAAGCAACTTCATTCAGCTATTGACCATGAGATAGTAACAACTCCAACTCAAAATAGTGTTATTAAAAGAAGATTATCCTATTCTAAATATTTAGCTGCATCAACATTACGACATTAATTAATTTGTAATGTAGTAACTCACTATCTGCTGGTTGACAAGCAACTGCAGCTGTATAACTAGAACACCAAATGTTACTGTGTTGACATTCCAGCCAGTTCACCTCAGATCCTGAGCAATTTAATGCCAAACGTAGATTCAAAGATGAAGATTCACTGAGTGGTATGGCACCTATTAACACAAAAAGTAATTTGGCATAGAAGGTGCATATTTTCAGTATAAAGGAGAACCTATTTTTGTTACTAAGCATTTTAACCTATACCTAATTTTCAATAAACACCCTAGAAGCAGATATAGAGCATGGAAAAGGGGGACTCTTTTGATGAACATAAAAAGACCATACAAAATTAGTTAAAGTGTTTATTATGTAAATTTAAATTTATTTTTTTTATTGAACATCAAATGTTCATTTTTTTCGTTCATTACTACACACAATCTTCCATTACACGTTGATTTGAACTTTATCAACTATTATAATAATAAGATCCACTGATACATTATTATTGCATATATTGTGTGAAACTGATAGCCTCTCTGCACTGTCATAACCATTACTTTGATGTACATTGTGTAGGAGTTTTCTCTTCTTCCTTAACATCTACACAAATGTGGTGGAACACCCACCACATTGAATTGAACAATTAGTTTACTTAGCCGATTCAACCCATGTGAACTGTTATACTGCTGAACAATTATTCATTAGTTAAATAAACATTCATATGCCAAAATAAACATTCTCATGCACTGAATACAATTTCACATTCATCCCAGGTTCATGCTGTCATATTATCTCCTGTATCACCCATTCCTTTATCTCTCTATAAATACTTGTTGCCTGTTCTTTTTCTGTTGTGTTCTACCTGGTTCATATAATCAAGCTTAAACTACATCTGAGCTAACTTTGCTGGGGCATTAATTCTTAGGTTTGATAGTCTAGATCTGGGATTGGTGAATTACAGAGCCTGGTCTTCCTGATTTGAAACTGTATAACAGTTCACATGGGTTGAATGGGTTGAATCGGCCTAAGTAAACTAATTGTTCAATTCAATGTGGTGGGTGTTTCGTGTGGTCCATCTAGAGGACAAACTAAGAGGGGATAAGTTGTACTGCTGTTTGGAACCAGGCGATGCCCAAATCTGAGGAACTAAGCAATCATTTCCTGGAATACCTGCCAAGATTGGACTCGCAGAAGCACCTTGTCATTGTCTCTAAGTTTGGCACACTAGATATTACTACAACATATGCTTTAGTGCACGTGAATGACAAAATCATTCACCAACAAAATATCTTGCTTGCTGCACACTCTAAAACTAAATAAAGAATCAACAAAATTGTTATTTTACTATTTATTATTTTTTGTGGGTGGAATGAGTGTGACACTCTTAATAGGTAAAACTATCGTTAATATTTTTATGTGGTAATGAGTAAATGAAATGACCAATGAGTAATAGAATGACCAATGACGGCATAAATATAATAAGTATAGTTGCATTATGAGATGAAGTTTGGTATGGGATTTACATGGCCAAGCGCCAAAGGCCCAGGGATACGTAAGGTATATACATGATCCCATTCTCTGGACTTTAATTCTCATAAAAGCAAATATATAATATTAACATTCCAAAAGAATAGGAAAATAAACATACACCTACCATAGCGTGAGAATCCTAATTGCTGGCATATAACACTGGCATCATTTCTGTCAAAGGTACTATAACAAATACTGTTCCATGAATTATTGACACAAACTTGAATTTCTCCATATCCACTAATATTAGAACTTGATAATCGAACGTCACCATTCCTACAAAGTTCTGAAATCACCAATATCATAATAATTTGCTCAATATTATTTCTATGATTTAATTACCTAAACACTTTAGTGTAGTTCCTTCATAACAAGATGACTGCAAGTCTATGTTGCATTCTGATATAGCACTTGAATTTTCAAAGCATTGCACATAATGTACTGGCAATAGTCCAGAAGATAGAGAGATTGAGCCAATTGCAAATCCTAATAAATACCACAATAAAATAATCATCATGGCCAGTTAGCTACTAAGTGATTAAGTCATTCTTGGCTGATACAATTATAACAGCAAATTTTCTTGTCTTACGCTTACTGTTTATTATTATATATATCAGCTCTAAATGCATGTCTCCGTTAAACTTATAAATGTGTAGAGCTTCCTTGATCTTTAACTCACGATTCTTACTGGCTCTGTCTATAACTCTTATCTCTTTGTGAGTTAAAGATCAAGGAAGCTCTACAGATGACACCGGACAACGACAAGTTTAAAAGCGACATTGGAATAGATATTCGAGGATGCTGACTGTCTATGCTGCGTGCAAACTACCTTCAGGATAAAATAAACAGTAAACACCCTTCTATTTTCTTGCTGTTTACATTGTTTTAGCATATCACAATGGAGAATTCGACCTCAGTTGACTCCTGAAGAGGACTTGGCAAGAAGTCAAAACATAGGGTTAATTTTTAAATAACATATATTGGCTGTTAGAATCAGAAAATTAGCTATTATTATAACTACTAAGTGATAAATGTTATGTAAACTCCCAATTCTTTCTTAAATTGTGCAGCATTCTAATACAAAAAACCAATGTATAATGTACTATTACATTATAACAAACAATTACAAAAATTTGGAGCAATATTTTTATGTAAAAATATTCTGGCCACCAAAATATTTTTATAACATAAACAACAAACAAACCTTCATTACATAGGTTGTAAGACAGAGCAATTTATCAATAGCAAACAATAGCATTTTTACGGCCAAGCTAATGCTAAGCTTGATTTTTTATTGCTACTATGAGACTCTGTGCAATACCCATTATTGTAAGATTAGCAGTATTAATTAGTTCTGTCAGTAATGACTGTGTCTTGTGTTAGTATTTGTAAACTATTGATGTGCTTTAGTACAAATGGCGAGTGAGCCATTGTGCACATAGTAATTCTGACTACCTAAATTACCAGCAGCTCCTGACTAAAAGCTCTAAACTGATAAAACACGACTATGTTTTCGAAATTGTATTATATGAAAAGGTTTCAATGTCATAATAACCACTCACCACAACTATGCGGGTTTTGAAAAACGCAACATTTCTAAGGAAATGCCACACAGTTGTTAGCCTATATGCTTATTAACAAACATAATTTGAAGAAAGTCTAAGTGGAATAACAAAATGCTAATGTATATATATATATTGTTTTCTTCAAAATATTCTTAGCTCAGAGAATATGTAATACACAGCACTCTCTCACACACTTGTTCATGGTATGCTAACACAACACTTACTTTATATCCTCTTTGTGACTTGGCATAATGGGCAATGGATTTTCTAGTTAGAACAACTATGACAAACACAGTGCCTTCCTTAACAAAGATAACGTACCTCCTGGCCCACCAAATGTTTATAAGACCTAACTGGGTCTTACAACATTCAAGTCATTTTAGAAACAGCCTAATTGCAAAGGGTACACAATCAAATTTCCTTGAATAATACGGGTAAAGATCAGACAAAAAGACTCCATTTAGTAGAGTTTAGGACGAGGTCGACCACCGAGCAAACGCAAAATGGGTCTGGGGTTATTATTTATCCGAGTGCCACAGGCATGACTGTAAATACGGCCAATTAAAAAAGTGATATTCTGTGGTATTCTTTTTACTTTCATGCATATTCTATATGGCAACACATATTAGGTACTGCTTAGTATGCCATAAAAACAAGTATCCCTGATTCTCAGTTGTGTTTCCCCTGATAGTATATCGCTCACTTTGCTCACTAGCAAAATTAAATTAGTCACACTAACATCACAAACATCACATTCACAATTATTTATAGGTAATAAAGTAAACTGATAGATTAAAAAACTGGATTGTTTTCATAGTTGAGACATTTCTAGGACAAATAAACATTTCCAGCCTATAAGACTAAACTGTACAAACAATCACGCAGGCTGCCAATTATTGTCCAGACATTTACTCCCACTATGTCTTCTTTCTCACAGGTCACATGATTATGGAGTTTCCACCAACACAAGCCCTACAATCTGAAGTTTCTTTTGAGTGGTGGAACTATTTGCATAAATATAAACATCCAGAGACGGGAGATTTTGTACTGGACTGAATAGAATTCTACTATAGATAACTCAATGACTATTATGATTCATGCTGAAATTGTATAATTGTACTGTTCAATTGTAAACCTTTAACCAAGTTGTAATAACTGGTACCAATTACTATCTTAAATTTCTTACTATTCTGAAGTACAACCACATTACTAGCTAAATAAAAAAATTGTAAAAAAATTATAATGTGGGAAAATTCGCTTTTAACACTCATTCATCATCTGTTATGATTTCTTCCTGGCAGTGTTGTGTCATACACACTGGTCACCAAGCACAGTGTGGCCACTCCTTCTCATCTTCATAGCAAAAGACAGACAAAAAATAAACGCAAAAATTTACACACTCCATTTTACTGTGCTTTTGTGAATGTCAATGCACTACAACAGTGTCAATTTTTTTGCCATGATATCTGCGGCTTGTGAAATTTATTTTACTTTTTAAATTTATCTTCTGATGCTGATCAAAAAATTGTAATTAAAGTAATGTGAGAGTACTAACAACATACCTTGCCTCTGAAATCCCAGTAGATCACATACTATACCAGCTGCATTGTGATTCAGATTGCAAACTGGTTTCCATGTTCTATTCACACAAATCTGTAGTTCTTCACTCATACCAAGATTGACAGCAAAATCAGTGCAGTTAGATTCTGATACATAAAACAATTGGAAGAATAAAGATTACGATTTAATAGCCAATATCTGTCCATCTCATTATACTATTTAGTGAAGATTTTTAAAACAAGTCAGTAGATAAGTAATGAGTCTATAATTAGTAGCCATGACATTTAACTAGCTCATATTACATTGCAGTAGTGCAAGCTATTTTGCTCAGTTATCATTCTCTACCATTGGCTAAGGTTAAGTTTCCCTCTCCCACTCTCTTTTTTCTGAAACTATCTCAGCTTTTCTTATCCTCCACCCTTCCTTTCTTCAGCTATTTTCTATCTCTCCAGCTTCTGAATCTTCCCTACTATCATGATTGTGGACATAAGCCATGTGAAACTTTTTCTTTCTTTATCGTACTTTCGCCTTCCTTTTTTAAACAGATGCTGCCTTTACTGTCGATTCTACCCAGTTTTTAGAAAAATATTAGCTAATCACTCGCCTTTTAGACTTCTCTTCGTTTCTGCTTTAAACCTATTCTCCCTTACCTCGCTGATTCCAACCGCTTTTTACAATTAATTGCCCTTTGCCTTCTCTTTCATACTTTCGCCTTCTCCTTTGAAACCTACGCCGCCTTCCCACATCTACTATTTCATCCCGCTTTTTGGTTACAATTAATCACTTTCTACTGAATGTGACGACACATTACCGGTCATGTATCAACGACGCTTTACCAAACTGTTTAAGCTCATGAATTATTCATGAATACACACTCCATTGGTCACCACTGTCATCGTTGTATTTGTTGTTGCAATTAACACACAAGTATATTATATAGCAAGAAAAAAATTTGCGCCAGAGCTACCAAAAAGCACACTAGTAGATCTGAAAATTCTTCATCCTTTGGCTAAAAAATTCAATAAAAATCATTTCAGCAAAGTAAAAAATGAACACCTGATTTAAATATAGCTTTACAAATATAACAATCAATTTAAACAACTTCAACTATAAACCTATTAACATAAGCCAATCTGATACATTTTTGTTTCAACATTACCTGTACAATAGACTGCAGCATCCTGAGTTGACCCACATTGTAGATTATTTTGATTAAATTGACATTCAAATATGTTTGCTTCTGTTCCATTGCATTGTACTGAGCCCATAAATGAAAGTAGCTGGTTTTC
>WLWI01003565.1_pt1 | contig 13334 bp, 7 predicted proteins | sample 6701501 | NCBI WGS metagenome assembly WLWI01 (sample SAMN12718690, study PRJNA515312) | sponge metagenome | isolation source: marine sponge | host: Mycale hentscheli | place: New Zealand: South Island, Marlborough, Capsize Point | collected 2014-11-01
AAATACTGGGCGTGTTCAGCTATAGACTATAGACGGACCGCCCCAATTTTGGTTTAATTGATCGCGGAGAAGTCGCGATATTGTTTCTCTGTGGAGTTCCATTGTGCCAGTTTGGGAGTTCAGTAGTAGTTGTAAATTAGGTAAGTATTGAGCTGAAAAAGGGGGTTTCGTCCGAAACCTAACGATACCCCCTGGATCCGCCACTGACACAGTGCTCAGGGAATACATCACCCTGGGGCACGCGGAGGTCATACCTGAATCAGAGCTACACCGACGACCCAATTTTTTTCTCCCGGTGCATGCCGTGTTTAAGGATTCCTCCACAACTACTAAACTGAGGGCTGTTTTTGATGCCTCTGCGAATCCACCACGGGGACTTCGCTCAATGATACCCTGCTTCCAGGTCCCAATTTCTACCAGGACATCCTAAGATTGGGCTATCGGCGGACATCTCAAAGATGTTCCATGAGGTTCTCCTTCACCCAGGTGATAGGGATCTTCACAGGTTCATTCTGAGAGACGAAGCTGGCTGCCTAGTCTACTGCCGGATAATCCGCCTCACATTTGGGATCACATCGTTGCCGTTTGCAGCCACGCAAGTTCTCCATATATTGGCTAACTCACATGTTCTTTCCCACGCTGTAGCATCGAAGGCTATCCTGTCAGACTTTATGTTGATGATTTTCTGGTGGGAGCTGATTCTGTCCAAGAAGCAGACCATCTGAGAACCCAACTCTGTGACATGCTGTCCGAGGCTGGCATGACTAACTTGACAGTGTCCTGATTGAGGTTACTTCTTAATCAGAATGCAAGGGAAAAAGTTAAAAATCGGTTTTGAATACACTGCACGAGATGATTCCTAAATTTTCTTTGATTATCTTGATTTCTGCTGGGTCAAATCCAGTATAATGTTATTGCAAATGCAATAGAAAAAATCCACAGTCAGATACCACATGTTGAATTTGGACATCAGGAAATTATAATGTTATTGCTTTAGCTTCAGTACAAAGCAATGCACCAATTTGTAGCTTTGCTCTTCAGGAAATGTCCCCAATTCCTTATTCTTCTGTTCGTCACCCCAATTCTTGTCTTCTTTTCATCACCCCTGTTTGTTTCCACTATCACTGTTTCTCCTTTTGCCAGGTCCATCTCACTCTGGAATTCTCTCCCTGAGAGCTTGGTGGGCCTTTCTTCTCACCTGGCTTTCAAGAGGCATCTAAAGCACTCTCTACAAGTTTAACTCACTTATATTTGTTTGTGCTTTCATTATTCGTTTTGTGGGTAGCTAGTTGGCAATTATTTTGCTATTTGCATAGAAATATATTTAAAAAAACTCACAGATACTTTTAGCTGTATGATAGCTAACACTCTATATTACTTTCTGGAAGAGAATGGCAAGACTCAATCACTCTGTAACGTTGTACTTGCTTCTTATTGTCATTTCTCTTAGAATGGTAGAGAACAAAACTCCCCGGCTAATTTTGTAATTTTCCTTACATTTTCTTCTCAAATTTCTCTTCAGGTCCTTGGAGTAATCGGCAGGGTATTGCTGCGCAAGAAGGTACTCGTAAACTTCTTCGTACTCCTCTTCTGCAACCATTAAATACTCAAAACTGTACACATGGAGAGCATGGAGAGGGGGGAGAGGGTTAATACAACACTAGAGGGGTCATTCCACTCTAGCGCCAGTTGACCCGAGGTCAACATACACTAGTGTCCGATGACCCGGGGGGGTCGTCTGACACCAGCATACAGATAAGGTTAGTAAGTCAAACCCAGGTAAATTTGGGTGACTAGCAACCGTTGTAAATTCATGGTCTGTATGTGAGTTGTAAGGATCCAGTCAAGACAAGATTGCAAGACAATTGCTGGATCATAATAGTATAAACGTGGCCAGTCTAAGAATAGCTGTCAACATAGCATTCATGAACATAAAATTGAGCTAAATACATTGCTAGCTACTATCAAATAAATGCAATGTAAATTTAATATTGATAATATAAGCAAGCAGTATATTATGTTGATGTCTGAGACAGGCTTACATCCAATTCTGCAAGTGAAGAGGGATATGACTTCTCCAGCAAGAACTCCTTCTAGGAGGCAGATCTGGACACAGTAAAAAAGGGGGATGAGGGTTTGACAAGATAGAAAACTGAACCTATAACTATTGCTAACTGCACTACTAGTTTTCTGTAATTCGTGATTTAGCTAACTATTTAGCTAAATCGAAGACTTCACTTACAGGTTTGCAGTAACTCCTCTCCTTTATAGAAGCAGATATTGGGGGAAATGCTGGAAGGTTTATAGCGTTAAACGAACGTGGGGTAAGCAGCTATTTTCTATTCCAGATAACCTGCAAGTCCGCTGAAAAACAAAATTAACTACTATTATTGTCTTTTCAAGATTACACTTTCTAAGTGGTGCGCACCGCATTTTACCCATGCGTTAAACTTACCACCGCTGCTCTAGGGTGTGACATTGTAGCAGTGAAGCTTGTAAACTCTGCGAGACCAGTTTGATCTAGTTTGCTTTATTACTGGAGGAAAGGTGACAATTATCATTTCATTTTTTGTGGAGCGGCATAAAATAACAAAGAAAAACTGTCAGATTAGTTTTTCAAATATGTTCTAATTGTGACACAACAATAAAATATCGCATAAAAATATGAATAAATAGACTTGGAGATAAAAATTAACAATACTAATCTGACAGAATCATTAAAAATAAGGTTCAGAAAGGGCAGATAAATTTTCATTTTTAAAACATTTTTCCACTAACCGCTAAAGTAAGGAACTTCGTAGCTTCATAACTCCTAGGTTTTGATGATATTCTCCACCATTTTTGGTAAGCTTCCTGTTACCATCTCTTCCCAGATCCCTCGTCAGTAGGGCTCTGTAACGTACGACCTTGAAGTTACGATCCTTGGCAACAGTCAATTAACGATAATTGATTCTACATGTGCCCAATTCACAACAAACAACATTGTACTGAGGGCACGCTTCTCTAAATGACGGTGCCCGAAACACACACAAAAAATCGTCCACTAGTTAAACTTCACCAAGCCCCAACTCCCACGGGCCCACACTTTCCAGGCAGTACACCGCATGTGCTGTACTTTGTGCGCATTTCACGTGATAAACCATTTACCTGATTCTCCTCGTAAAGGAAATGTTTTAAAATAGCTATTGGCCAGCAAAAAAACTGAAAGATTAATGTTTTAAGGAATAATAATACAAACTACAATAAAATCTCTGAATTTAGCTAGAAGATGAATTAAAAGTTCATCCTATATAATAGACTTATTTATTATTATTGCTGTTGTTGTTATCATTAATATCATATGAGGAACTGTGCGGTCTAAGTGCCTCTAATTGTACTAGAATAAAGTTTTTAAAAATATTAATATCACATTAATTGGTAGTAGGCTTCCACCGAAGTTGTTGAACTGGGCCTACCCCTTTACTAACGAAGACAACTATTCCTAATGGCTGCACTAGGAGTTTTGGGTGCTCCTGACTTAGATTTTTTTGCGAACTTGGGCTAGATGGAGATTACAAATATTCAAGCGAGCTGAAACACAAGGGGCGGTTGTGTGGAGGTGGTTGACGAGAAATATTGGAGGTAGACATTTGTTATAGTACACTTAAAAGCCTCCCGAAAAAATTGGCTAGGATGATTTGGAGGAAGATGCTTGTACAGTTTTTTTTATGGCTCAAAATAAGTTTGAGGAATAGCATCAAGGTAATCTGATGTTCAGGAGTTCTTAATAATAATGTAACAATACATTTCTGGAGGACAGGCTTTTTTTTTATTATTTATTTATTATGGAGGGTGATTTGCACACAGCATGGACAGCCAGCATCCTGGAAGCTCTAAACCAATGTCTCTGTTAGGCTCTAAAGGGTTACCTTCTAAAAATCACACAGATACTGAGCAAAAGAAAGGTTTGATTTTTACTATTCCATACATAGCATGATGGAGTGAGAGCATTCAGAGTGCGTGTAGAGAATTTGACACCAAAACAGCATTTAAGTTGGTAAGACACTAAGATCACATCTTTCTAAAGTCAATGATACTATACCTATTACCACAGAGTCATCCATAGTGTACAGTTTACCCTGCAGTTGTGGTAAAGTATACATAGGTGAAACAATTAGAAGGCTTGATCAGAGAGTAAAGAGCATCAGGATGCTTGTAAGAGAGAGGTGGTGAGAAGGTTTCAGCCATTGCTGAACATGCTTGGCAGCTGCATCACCCCATTAAATGGGAAGAGGTAAGAGTAGTAGACAGAGCCAGTATGAATCGTGAGTTGAAGATCAAGGAAGCTCTACACATATAGATGACACCTGACAACAACAAGTTTAACAGAGGCATAGGTTTAGAGATTCCAGGATGCTGGCTGTCCATGCTGCATGCAAATTACCCTCCAGGATAAACAGTAAGCGTGCCCTCCAGAAATCTTGCTGTTTACTTTGTGTTATTATATCATCATGGAGAGTTCACCCTATGTTGATATGTAGCTCGCGCAAGTCGATAAGTAACTCGTGCAAGCTGAAGTACAAGAGATACATGCCTCAACAGTAGTTTTAATGGGTAACACCTAGCACTCCAGTAAACTACTGCATGAGAATATAGTATAAAGCAAACATACAGTGTGACAACAGGGGGCGTTATAATAAAAGCTTATGATCATAGTTACAGCAAAAAAAAAAAAAATAATAATCACTAGTTTTTTCTGAAAAACAAAACAAAAAAACAGTTGACCCCTGAAGAGGACTTCGGCAAGAAGTCGAAACGTCGGGTTAAGTTATAATGACTGTTAAAAACAGAAAAATTTCCTATTATTATAGTTAGTTAACTTAACCCGACGTTTCGACTTCCTCTTCAGGGGTCAACTGAGATTATATTCACATTGGTACTAGCATAATAATTTTTTTTGGTATTTGTAATCACTAGCTAGTGTGAAGTAATACTGAGAGTTAGACTTCTACATATCATGTGTGTGTTCGTTTTTAGATTTATACTCATCATGTGTGTGTGTTTGCACAAAGTGTTTACGTGTCTTATGTATCACGTGGAGTATGGGTTTTAAATCTGTTTATACGTAGTAAGGTATTTTGTATACTTTCACACATGCTATGTTTATTGCCATGCAGAATATTTACTTTGAATATTTAGGTATGAAACACTTTCAGGAATATGGCTGTTGGCTTGCAGAGACTGTGGTGAAACTTAACTTTTAAAACAATTAAGTCTTAGCTATTTCAAACAATTAAATCAATTTTTGTTTACAGTCTTGATATAATGCATTCAATATAATGACAACAATAATAATCAATGAAATTATAATTGTCTCTGAATTTCGTAATAATCCATGATATAAGCACCGTTATAAGAAACCTGCCTATATTTTGATTTGAAAATAAGCTGAATAGCTATACTCTATCCTATTCTAAATCTTATAACAAGCTTATACTGTGTATAGCTTACAACGAACTTATTGCAATTGGCTATCACATTTTATGTCATTACTTGAATTAATAATTATATTGGAGCAGAACTGAAATAGCTATTTGCAGAGGTTTGCTTTGGGGGCATTGTCGTCCTAGGATGGAACCTCCCCACCGGAACTTGTGCACTAGGATGAACACTCCTCGGTTAGGACATTAACTCCCCACCCTGCTTGACTCAAACTTGGACAAACTTACAGTTTTTATTTACCTTAGAAGTATGGTAGATTGTTTGCTTTACTCATGGTCGATTAACTTGAGTTTGATAAACTTTTTAGTACCAATTTATTTCATTAATCAAAATATTTTGGACTCCATTCTCACGAGGCGAAAACTGCAGACTACATAACTAATACTTATATAATTATTTGAAGTATAAATAAAGTATATTTTATCACTTGCATCTATGATTGTATTGGAGCATAACTAAAGTAGCTAGCTAGCTATTTGCAGAGGTTTGCTGTGAAACTTGCTGACTCACACCCACATACAAACTAAACATCATGATGGATCAGCTGTATGAGTCCATATCCACCTCATAGTTACTTGGTCCAACTTTCTTCATGGTTTATTCTAAAAGTTAAATTTTCCAGTCATTTTAAGTGAAAAGTATCTTAACTTTATAGGTAAATGTCTACTAGCCATATAGCAAAAATAATTCATAGCTATAAAAAAAACTCAACTATTTGTTATAAAATTGAAACTTAATAATCAGAATGTCTTTTTTTCCAAACTATTCTAACCACTTAGTCAGCTATTACTTTAATAAAATAATAGCTAGCAATGACTTCTTGTGGATACCTATAATAGTTTTAGTACAAACTAGCTAACATAATCGTTAACTAACTAAAACCCAACTCTTGTACTAAAATGGAATACCAATATATTTTTATAAAACAGTTTAGCAAACCAATCATGCTTTAATGTTCATAAAATAATACTAGAATGATTCTTGGGGCCAACTGTATTATGTATTTTTCTCTACTTATTCTCAAACTTGCACTATTACTCAAGCATTTTTGTTAATTATTCAGAATAGTTATAGCCAATTCTCATTGGCTGCATAGTGTTTTTTTAATTATAAAATAGCTATTATTATTGTCAATTCCTGGAAATAGCTAGCTAGAAGTTATTCAATATCTTGATTTCAGTACTATAGTTCATGGTGAAGTGGAACTCACTGAGTTCATGTTATATTGAACTCCAAGTCTAGTGGCCATTAGACTACGAATAATCAATAATTTAAGCTGTTTTTTTTTATACATTGACAATTATTTGGTAACAGCTAGATATAGCTATATATCGTCTGCTTCGGTGCAAATGTCCTATAAGAATTTCATTATCTTGTGTAAGTGACTCACTTGAAGCAGTTAGCTATAAGAATTATAGTCAGGAGTTATGTCTCCTGAGAATGTTGGATTGGAGCTTGCGCTATTTTGAACTGATTGAAGACACTTTCAAGTAAAAAAGAAAAAAAAGAAATACATTGACACTAAAAGTTCATCAAACTATAATTAGCTAATCTAACTATCTAGTAGCAAGAAATAAATAGTAACTTTGTCACGTTTGAGTTTAAGCAGGGTGGGGAGTTAACGTCCTAACCGGGGAGTATCCATTCTAGTACGCAGGTTCCGGTGAGGAGGCGCAGTAGGACGACAAAGCCCCCGGAGCTCCCGTCGGGGCGGAGGCCGCGTCCTGTGACACCGGACTGCTCACATACTAACAATTTCCGGGGTCCTCGCCCTCTGGAATCTTGATTTTCTGAGCGAGATTGGTGTGTCACAATTGGGCTACCCGAGTTAAACGGTTTCGACGTTGACGTTTTGCATCTGCTCGGACAGTAATGGTACCTTTGATAGTTTTCTCGTTGGTATACACTGCTGTCTTCGCCCGAGGTAAATAGATAATTTGTAGGACCACCGCCTGTATCAGGTGATACATATTGAGTGCTTTTTGTTTTGAGTTTCTTACAGCGCTTACAGTCTCGCGGAGTGTATTATTAGGAGTAGATAGATAGACAAATATGCACTTTATATCGGTAGGAATAAGCTTATATCTTGGGCTAAGTGTTGTTTAGGCTTCTGCCTTTCTGTATGTTAGCTACATTATTGCCCATTCATAGACACTGTGTGTGGTTGTTTGAACTTAAATGGAAAATAGCCCAATGTATAAGTGGGTATACTAATTCCAGTTGTAGTGAAATATATTATATATATATGCACTTAGTTATTTGTGGCATATTGATTGTGATAAACACATGATAATCAACAATGTAGAAGGCGCCTAGATCCTTTATTAGTTGAAATGATGGACTGCTTATACTTCTTAAAGTCTTTTTGCCATCAATACAATATAAATTATATGGGCATCTGTCCAACTTCTATTACAGTTTGAATTACTTGGGCTTTCCTCTATCTCTCTCTTTAGTTAGCTACATGTCTTCAACTTAACTTTGTCACGTGAACTAATTTTTTTTGTTCAGTCATAAATAAAGTAGTCATTGAGCGGGGGTAAGAAATCATGTGAGTGATTGTATGCATTAGCTACTTCTTACGTAGTCATCATTACATTTATACGCCTTTCACTTCGTCACCTGTTTCATTTCTGTTTACCATTTCAATTAACAGTGCTGTTTACTCATTCTTTATTAGATAATTATAGGATGAATTAATAAGTTCCAGTAGTAGCTAATTGGTGAGTGAAGGTAGTTAATCGAGACACTAACAAGTGGGTATACAAATTCTAACTGTAGTGAAATACATTATATGGACTTAGTTATTTGTGGCATATTGATTGTGATAAACACATGATAATCAACAATTTAAAAGGTGCCTTTATCAGTTAAAATGATGGACTATTAGATAAGTTGACCACACCGGAGATTGCCTGAGGTGTTAGGATAATCTCGCATAGCCAGACCCTTTACCTACTGCTACACTAGGAAATGGTCTGGTGGCATTAGTACATAGTACTAGTTCAATAGCCTCCAAATCTCAGGGGGAAGTTGCGGTTCTGGTCGTGGTTGTCAGTAATTTAGGGTTACCGCAGCCACTCAATCAGCTCTTTTTCATGATCCCAATCTACGTACTAGAGGAATGGGGCAGTGGAACTTGCTGCAAATGAGACAAACACTAAGATTCATGAAAGTGCTGCAGGACAAGTAATTTTAGGGCACGTAAAATGGGAGATATTATAAGAAAGCTTTGCTCTTTGATATTGACAAAAAAAAACGCGATTTTGAGACAGTTATGATACCACTGTTATATAAGTTAGGAGAATTAGCTAGTATGTTGTACCTTATAGCGTACCAACAAGTACCATAAGGCAGTTATGGCACTAAGCTAGGTGTTGAGGTTTTCGTGTGCAGTATGTTTACATTTACATAAGGGTTTAACCGTGGAGCATTCAGTGAAGGACTAATTACATTCCTTTTGAACTGGTACTATGTACTAATGCTACCAGACCTTTTCCCAGTGTTGCAGTAGGTAAAGGTGGCTACGCGAGACTAGTGTTAGGGCCCTAGCAAATTAAAAATTAACGCAATGTTAAGACAAAAAAATGGGATAAAAAGTCAAAGGGTAAAATAATTGGGTCTAGATCACAAATTATCTTAAAAGATTTTAATAAAATTTTAATACTTCATTAATTCTTCGCCATCAATACAATGTAAGTAATATGAGCTATTCAATTTCTATTACATGCAGAGTTCTGCAATTGTAAATATTAGGGCCGAAATAAGCTTTTTATTTAGTGGTCAGGCCAGGAAAAGGTGTGGTCATGGGTGTGGCCAGTACACAGAGATATGTAATTAGATGTGCCACTTCTAAGTAGACAGTGCTTTAATCATTGTTATAGTGAATCACAACTCAAGTGACCACAATGACAAATAATCATCATTGCAATGGAAGTGTTAAAACATTTAAAAAACATAAATGGTCTGTTTTTTCCCCTATAAATATTTAGAATTATGTCAAATAAGTGGTGAGTCCATAGCCTGACCAGCCTGACCATGTACTCCGTCCCATCATAGGGTAGATAGATAATTCAATGTACAAATCAGAGGAGGAGAAAACATTTAGCATCAGTCAGGAAATTTTGTTGTGAAGAGCTGCAAGTATAGCCATGAATCTCACTAAAGACTACTGTATCTTGCAAATTTACGTACATATCTGCAATACTGAATTAAATCAAGTTCATTTCTGCAATAGCCTAAATTTATCTTAAGTGTGTGTAAGTGTGTTTATGTCCCATTTGGTAGTGTTATACTTTATGGCTCACAATAGATAACCTCATCTATGTATACACTTTATGGACATACTAAAGCATGGTTAATATTATGTACTTTATATATATTCATTAGATCCACCAGCTGTTGGCTTGTATTTTACCTTGAGTAATTCTGTATATCTTCACAATGAAACAGTTTTTATAGAGGACATCGGTCCTAATATGGATGATCGTAGTGATATTTCCATAAAATGATTTTGCTATCACATGGTGTAATAAAAATGTTTTATGTTATAATATATAACATAGATACAATTTTATTGTACACAATAAAAATTTGCTATAGTTATATACAATGTATATAAAATATATAATATTAGGACGATATAGCTACTAAATCACAAAATGAGAATGAATAATATCCTACACATCACATAAGATAATGAATAATATAATAAACTTTATATTCACCAGATCCACCAGCGGATGGCTTGTACTTCACTTTGAACGCCACTGTTTATTATCCAAATGAAACAGTTTTTATACAGGACATAGGTCCTGATGTGATTGATCGCAGTAATGATCGTGGAGCTGCTCTGATATGTAATGTAAACACAGCATGCTGTAGAAGTAGTGACAACAATGATAATGGTCCTATTGGTGACTGGTTCTATCCAGACAATTCTCAAGTCATTCATAATAGTCAGGATGCCAGTACTAACAATATATTTGTTCGAATTGGATTTGAAAGAGAAGTCAGATTAGTAACACTAGGCAGTCCAACTGGACCACTGGGATTATATAGATGTGAAGTTCCTAATTCAAGAAATGAAGGTGTCATTGCTGCTAGCATATACATAACTTCTAATGGTAAGCTAACTAGGGCAAAATTAGCTAAATATACATAACTAGCCAGGGGGTAGGCTACACCAGAGGAAGGTAGCTGGAAAATCAGGAAAACTGGTAAGCTAGGCTGTTGCTATAACTACTAGGGTAATGAGCTTGCTCAATGTAGGTGAAATAACCCCATGAGATAACATGAGTTATTTCACAGGTCACATACCTAAAAATAACATTGTGAAGATATCTAGTATGGACTAAATATACATACATACGTTTTTAGACTAAGACACGATTTTATCAATTTTTATACACTGTAGACAGTTGGGACAAGATAAAATGTTACACACATAACTATAAACATTTATAAACTTTTTGTAGTCTTAGGTTCTACTCCAATGATGTTCATATTTTCAACGCAAAGCACGAATATTAATAATGTAAATGGAGATAACAGCTCATTAACAATATCATCACATACAATGTTGACAACACAATACAATGAAGAAATCTTCCATACAGGTATCAATACAAGATTAATAAAAATTGAAATATTTCCAAGGGACCAGAAAATTGTAAAAAACTACCCTTGATTGAAACATTGTTTGTATCAATTAATTCATGAGTGTTTTACCAACGTTATTGTACTTTGGCATAAAAACTGATCATAATTTAGGAAATATTATTGGAAGATTCATTTAGCTATATGAGGTATTTTAATTTTGCATTTATAATCTCATAATTTAGAATACAATGAATTTCTTTTATTTATTACATATGTATGTTCACCAGGAAGTTCTAGTGTAATCATTGGTGCTGTAGTGACATCTGCTATAGTTGTAGCTATTATGATTATAACTCTAGTCATATTGGTGACCTGCTTAAAATATAAAGTATTCAAGTAAGTTCATAAGACATGCTTGCTGAATGTTGATGAGTTTATTATTATTTGGAGTGTGCCATCTGGGAAAAGTTTACTATAATAATAATTGTAATTTCTTTGCAAGCTTCACTTTAAAGAGTTGCATATTAATGTTACAATTGCCTATAATTCTTTTGATTCTGCAAACCAAATTGTTCAGAGAATGAACATGTGATAATCAATGCTACGTTCTAAAGCATTATCAAGAGTATATATAATCAGTAAAACTTATTTCTGAGCAAGTCGAGTCCTTGAAAAATTACATACTCAATATTAATATATTTTTGTTTCATCTTTTCTCTGGTGTAAGAAGTGGGAATCAATTCAGAAATGTTTGCATATAGTACCACCATGTCATATCAGTATTACACATGTTGTTGTGTTAACAGGGTAGCATCAAATAGCTCCCAGTCAGATAATCATGTAAAGAAGAGTATGCAAAATAACAATGAGATTGAAATGATACAAAGCAGTAATTCCAAACCTGAAGATATGGCAATGACTACCTGTGCTGCATACGGAGACATAAAGTTAACCAACTGTGCAGCATATGGTGAAATATCAAATATCATACCAAATGGATCCCTAGCAGTTTATGAAACAGTGTAATGTTTGGGACTCACGGTTGATTAGCTGCATAGCATGGTTCTGCTGTAGACTTTCTACCTACTGATTATGTACATTATTATTGTTTGTACAATTTTTTTAACACTTTTACAGCTGCTTCCTTATTGATTGTAGCATGTGTTTTGACTTAGTAAAAATTATCTTTTTATTCATTACTATAATGAAATATTATTTACTAACTTAAATGTATTTCAAGCATATTATAAAAGAAGTTGCCAATGACTTTACGCTCAAATTTAAATATAATTGTTGCTTCTCATGCTGCAAATCTAATAAACCCTGCCCTTGTTATTTTGTCATGTATTATTATTTCCATTTCAATTCATCAGTACTGAAAGGGAAACTATAATTTAACATTCTAGAATATTGGGAAAAAAATATTTTTTCGCACAAGAGTTAGCTATGATTTCATTTTTGTCTCAGATCACTTTTTCTCACCAGAAAATCAGTGTGTGCTACATCCTTTTTTAGCATGATAAGTTCTTAACAAGACATCTATGGTCATAGACTTTCTACTTATCTCCTTGAATTTCAAGTTGAAATTAAACTTACCATTTTTATTCTTGGTTACTCCAACTTTTCTGATATAATTGTACAAATGTGGGATTGCTTTGTGGTGTTGAGTTGCCCCAGATCAGTTCAACCCAGCTGCAGCTGCCAGTGACTCCAATCCAAAATATACTTGTTGGAATTCTATCCCTTTCATCAGAACTTCTTGCACTAATAATTCTCGTGCTGTATTGTACTATGCTGTATTGAATTCATTAGGTCCCCACACATCTAGGTAATATTTTAGTAGCTTCTCTGGCCTTATTTGGTAGAGTAAAGTAGCGATAAAAACAAAACATAACAAAAAAAACTGGTAAGCTATACCCCTTGCTATTAACTGCTAGAGTTTTTGTGGATAAAGCCGATATCCTGAAGTATTTTTCAGGGTCATACTAAAAATACTATTTTGAAGATATCTAGTGCGAAATGTATAATATATATATATGATGCTTATTACATGTAACTGTGGCTAACCTTTTAATGGAGGACATTGAGGACTAAGGCATTTCTACTTATCCCTCCCCACCATCTTTTTTGGAAGAGGTTTGTGGATGATATCATTACAGCCTTACCAAAAGTTTCAGTGCAACCATTTTTAAACCATCTAAATTCTATAGAGGAGACCATCAACTTCACCGTTGAGTTGGAATCCAATGGAG
>WLWI01003567.1_pt1 | contig 13333 bp, 5 predicted proteins | sample 6701501 | NCBI WGS metagenome assembly WLWI01 (sample SAMN12718690, study PRJNA515312) | sponge metagenome | isolation source: marine sponge | host: Mycale hentscheli | place: New Zealand: South Island, Marlborough, Capsize Point | collected 2014-11-01
CTTGATTTTTTTTTTAATTTTTATATATGTCAATGAGTATGTGTAAAGACAGGAAACTACATCAGGTCAGAAATTTATCATCCGTTACATGATATGCATCTGATCACTAAAGTGTGTCACACCTTTAATGCTGGTAGAAACGATGTCAATATTTAAAAAAATTTAAGTCTATTGTTGCTACCAGGCAAGTCGATTCATTGTTATCGCTTTATTGAAATGATTGAATACTTATGATCAGGAAATCACATTTCACATGCACAAGGTGCTTGCGGTAGCAATTTATCAAGTTTCAACAATTAACTTAATAGAGTAAATAACTCAATAATCTCTTTTTAAGTGGCAATATTGCATTCTTCGTGTAATTGTTGTCGTGATTGGTATCTTAGACATTGGACTACCGAGAGAACTAGTTTCCCATAGAGAATGAACTATAAAATATTTAGTGTTTCCCTTATGGAATAGGAGGTAGAGTTTTTTGTGGGAATACCTGGATTTATATATTTCAGATAATTATTTTCCCTGGGGGGAGGAGAGAGGGAAGAAACTAGCACATAAGTACGTTAAGTACTAAATAGGATAAATATTGGGATGAAGTGATAATTAGTGTCAGATTGATTTTCGTAACCACTTACCTCTTATTGTTTTGGTAATTGACTTCACTTCAGTGAATGAAAGTTGGTACTTTATTTTAAGTGGCATCTCTTCATGCAATAAATATGGTGACGTAAGAGTCCTTGTAACTTTTGGATTTTAAAATTTTTCTCAATATGATCTTCTCTTTTCTGTTTGTTTGGCCAGTGTGTGTTAATCCTTTATGTATAGTTGATCTTCCGGCTAAGTCTTTTGTAAGTCTGGATGACTCCTTATGTACAGACTTTGGTAGTCGGGGTCTATTGTGATGACTTAATTATATTAGCTTGAGGTGTTGACACAGGACATGCTTTCTGTGAGTTTCTCAGAAACACATGCAGTACAGATACATGCACAAGTAGAGGCCATGTTCCACCATGATTGTGGTTTTGTGTTTGTGCGTATGTGTGAGTCTATGATCTATTACAATATTTTCGCGTAATTATAATGATTTTTTCGGGTAGTTGGCATTAGCACTAGGTTTACATTTATGATTTATCTAATAGAGCTTGGGTTTTGATAAAGTAGTGACAAGAGTCTATTTATTGTATTTAATTTTACATCTGTCTGTCTGTCTGCAGAGATTTGGTTCACCGACAGACAGCGTGCTGGGCAGTGAAGCACATGGCACTGGGCGTGGTTGGCTTTGGCTGCGAGGATGCAATCGTCCACCTCATGAATTACGTGTGGCCAAACATCTTTGAGAAGTCACCTCACATGATGCAGTCGTTCAACGATGCCGTGGAGGGATTTAGAGTTTCTGTGGGTCCCAGCAGAGTTATGCTGTACACACTGCAGGTGAGCTGACAAATGGGGTCATATGCAGGGATGCATACAGCCAGTGAATGTAAGAGAGCAATAGCAAAGTTGTAGATTTAGGAGGGGCACTGAGAGTACAATAAAAGTCTGGGGTATTAGAGACTCTTGGAGAGCTTATAAATGAATGCAAAACTCATATTGCTAAGTTAAGTGTTAATGTTTGTACTGAAGGGTTACTATGGGGCAGGAGGCATATGTTTTTTCTAAGAAGGGACGACTGCCCCCTTTCCTCCCCTCACTGCTTAATTGCTGTCTGATAGTAGATTTGGTTAAGATGAATTCATGAATTTGAGTTAGTTTTGTGTAAAATGTTGAGATATAACACCAGGACAAGTTACAGGATATGGTGATAGTTTAGGCTGTGGAGATCTTACAAGTGCGGGTTTAGTTATGTTGAAGGTCAGACTTGTTGGAAATTTTACTTTTATTCCTTTGTGCGGTATATGTAGTTTATCTGCATAGATGCAGTGTGTTCAGGTGAGAAACTTGTGAGTGTAGATGGAGGAAGGAGTGTCGGGTAAACAGCTGATCAATTTTATTTTATAGTTCTCAAATTTGCAATTTCTGTTAATTACTCTATGGTTTAAGCGAGAGAAACTGATACAGTCATGCTACTGCAATCATTGTGGTGCCTTTGCCAGTACATATACACAAAATGCTGATCACATTAGATTATATGTGGATGATATTTCTAAACTATCTGCTCGAAAATCTGTGCTTATGTCTGTTGTTGTTTTTTTGTTGTTGTTGTTGTTGTTAATTTACTTTATAAAAACTTTTTTTTGATCATAACTTTAATATTACTATGACAATTGCATTTTAAGGCCCATCAAGTATATTTCTTTATAAATTAAAATAGAAATTGCCATAGTGGTAAACATATTGAGACCCGGAGGCAGTGTGGAGTAGACTATTGCAGTACATGGCAAGAAAGTGAAGACAACTGTGTAAAGGTTGAAATTTGATATTTAGTCTAACTGTCCATCTGCCGCAGGCCAGGGTCCCAGTGTTTGCACAAGAAAGCTGATCATAGATGCTTTATCTTTGATCCAAAATGGTCAAGGTCCTTAAAAATATTTTCTTGTGTTTAAATACTTTTATACATGAGTAACTAACTGCTTCTGATTAAAGACAAATTTTTACGTCGCTATATCATTGCTCATCCTGAGCTGCTTGTAGTGGTTGTTGCAACCTTTGTAATGATTATAACACTTACTCCTAAACTTTAACAACATGCTTTAATTGGTCAGAAAGTTATTGTTTAATGGTGGTTGCTATGTGTTGTTAAGTGCAGCAGTCTGCAGTGCATTATATATATTAGGTGGCAAAAGAAGAAGGAAATTTGGGTGGCTTTGCTGAGGGAGAAGGTATTAGTGTCATAGGGTCACTATTCTTTGTGTTGGTGAGCTTTTTCCGTGGGAAACGAAAATGCAAATTTGACGTTTCAGGCTTCTTACTAGAGGTTAGGGTGGGGGAAAAGGTTGTGGGGGGGAAGGAAAGGAAGGGGGAGAGAGTAGAAGTGGGGGAAATCTGTGCCTATTGTTCACAAATATGTCCTGCAGGAATGAATAAGATAGGCTGCCAAATGCAATTAGTCAGCTGTTTATGAGAGAGAGCTGAGCCGATAGTGGCAAGCTGTGTGCACTCCTCCACCCATTCCTGGCTTATCTTTGTGTGAAAGCATGCTGGAGTGGAAATCAAAGCTTGTTTTCGGTTATAACTCAATCAATTAGTTGTGATTTCCTCCAGGGGCTTCTCCTGGTTATAATGGTGGGATTGGTACAGTTGGTTTAAAGGTATCGTTGTGGTCGTAGATTATGATTATGGTAAGATTAATGGTAATGTGAACGCATGGCGGCATGCTATCTTCCCTGATGCCCCTATGTAACCAGCACCATTGATACTTATGGCTCATTGCTTTACGTCTGCCCGGTTAGTCTAGTATGAAACGTATGAATTATTAAATTATATTTTATTTCTGGTACCATAATGGTCAGTAACAATCACACCACGGGTGATAACATTAACCTCCTAACTAGGCTGAGGTAATTGTTAGTAAGCATGTAACTGAAGACAATAATGAATGCTACCATTATGTAATTGTGCAATCTACTTTTGTTGTTGTTTTTCACCTTCTTGTTGAGTTGGATTGAATGACTGATTGCATTGTATAAAAATTCTTTTTTTTTTTCCCCTAAGTCTTGTGGCAAACGGGTATTGAGTGACCTTTCCGAGTGTGGTCCAATTACATGTCGCTTTTTTTTTCCCAGGATGGGGTGAGTCCGGCTGTGAGCTAAATAGTTGCATGTCAGGCACTTGTGTAGGAGCTTGGCCTTGCCCAGACCTGTCTGGAATTTGGACCAAGTTTTGATAAGAGTGAACAATCACTGAATTCCAATGACAGTCGTGGAATCTCAGAGAGGATAGTGTCTTGGAGAGACTGATGCGTTTCCTTGGCATGATTGACGTAAATGGACCACCCTCACTCAGCTTTTTTTTTTCTTCTTTTTTTTTTTTTCTTTCTTTTTTTTTTCTTCCTCCTCAAACCCTTTTGCTGGCTGAGTACTGGAAACGATTATGATGGGACTATCTGATCATGTTTAGTTGTTTTTGTATGATATTTGTTAATGTCTGCCTTAATTCCAAGCAGGCATTGATTGCATCAAGTTCCAGTTCTTGTATAAATTGATGCTTGAAGTGTTTAGTTAGGCACACAGGTTTTTGTTGTTAATTAGAGATAATGAATGGTAATTGGTATGCCTAAATATGTTAGTAATTTTCCTCAACTGCAGTGTAAGCCAGATTTCTTGAGGTATGTGTGAAAGTTTATTATACTTTTTTGAGGCAAGAGGTATTGTTGTGACATTTACTTGTGTTTCTTGGGATTGAAATTCTAATTGGTGTTTGTCATTTCCGCGTACGTAAATGCAAGCCATATTATAGTCATTTGGTGGGCATATCATGTACCTGCACCCTGCCTTAGGGCCACTCTGAGAAGAAGGCATCCATATTGCTGGCTTCTTGACTTCTCACGTAGCTAATTTCAGACAACACATAGTGCAGCATATGTGTCATATTTCACTTGGAATATCTCCAGTTCACTGGCTGGAAGAGGACAAAAACATGATATTAGATGAATTGCCAGTGTGATTGGGTTCAGATTGTTATCATATATGCAAATGAGCAGCTTTTGTTTTGCTTGTTTCCATACACTGACATGATTGCAGTTCCAAAAAAGAGGCAGGTTTCTAAAAGGGGTTGCTTTTTGGTCAACTAGTCTGGGCCTTATGCCAGTATCAAGTAAACTTTGTTAATGGGAAGCGAAAAAAGAACCATGGTCAACAAAGTAGATAGTATGAATATTTTCCCCAAGAGTTCATCCTATCTGAATGGACATTCCATTAGTTAAAGTATATTTTGATTTACACTGTACACATGAATATTCACAAGGCCAGGCCTGTTTTGGACTTCTTTTTCAAAAGAGCTTAAGGTTGCAGTTGTTTAAATCACTCTGAAGCCAGATAAAACATTTTACTCTATATTTTTTTATGCAGCTGTATTTGGATACATCGTAGTCATAACTTTTTCAGTGAATGTCTTTTTTTTTCTTTTTTAATGGTAGTCGATCTTTTGGAGTTTCCACATTCTTGCCCCTTATTGAGGATGAGACGGTCACACATGCAGCTGGCTCTCTCAGGAATAGCGAGGGATGAGCGAGCCGCATTTGGGTGGTCTATAAATAGATGTGCTTACTTTACGTCTTTATTAGAATAATTAACTCAATTGGTATGTTGAGTAATTGAATAGAATTATAATGTGCAAGACATAATTTGCTTAGCATTGAAGGAGTCATTGTTAGTTGCATTAATTACAGCTGGGAATCTATTTAGCCAGACTTGATGTGTATTCTGTTTGTGGGTGCTCCAGTGTTTTAAGACACAGGCATATGTCAAGTGGTGTAATTTTTTTAATTGATTGGCTGCTAGTGTCTGACAACTTAATTAGCGATGTAGTCAACTTTTTTTTTAGTTATGTCTACTCATACACATACTTCAAATTGCTCAGATTAATTCAGAGGTAATTATTGGCTTATTATGGTCTGTGTTCTAAGTAAGTTGTTAATTACCGTCCCCTTATAATTGGAGCTTTATTTTAGTGGCTGTGTTGAGTTATTTGAAGGTTAAAATTTGTTTTATATTAAATTTTGCCAAACTCTGTATCACTCGATCATGCCTTGTAAAAGCATTACTCCAACAATGGGCTCAGTATTTTATGAATTCTAAATTGACATCATGCTACTGCTAAAAGCACTCGTTGCGAAATTAAATTTTACTTTGGTAAAATTTGATATCCGGAGGATTGAAAAAATTTTTTTTTAGCTTAAGGGGGTATAAATTCTCGGAAATACACTCGTGTATTTTTGCTAGATTAGCAGTGTCATGCCTAGCTAGCGGAATACCAGACTGACCACCAACATCCAATTAGCATTGCTTGACTCCCAGCTACTGCACAGTGGACTTATTTTCAGTTGTCAGTAATCGGGGTGGTCGTACAAGGCTGGGTTAAACCAGCTTGTCTTTTCCATGTATGCTATTAAGGGTGGCGTTGGTGGTTAAGAGGACTTCGTCTGGGTCTGATGCTACGACTAATATATACAGTATAGTGATGACCTCCTTCGCTGAAGCACATTCCAATCTGTTGCTGAGATGCTATTCCATCGGATGTCTGGAGGGGGTTACTGGGTGGAGAAAATTATTTTTAAAAACATGGAAAAAGATGAGAAAATCTTGGCTAGTGGTTGCTTTCCTAACTTGAACGTTAAATAGAGAAGTGTTGTGGGCTGTAATTGGACTATTGTGCATTATGAGCTGCTTTGGCTAACCGTTTGTTGGTGGTTTTCATAGACTGTGATTCATGTCTCGTTTAGTTAAGTGGCATTATGTAATATTAAATGTGATTAATTACAGAGTCATTGGAGGAGAAAGGCAGAACATTGTGGTTATGTTAGGGATTAAGATTGTCATGTGGTGGTGACTTTTGGTTAGTTCAGAATATTATAGCAGAATCAGTGTTTGTGTGTGTGTGTTTGGGGTGGGGTGAGGTTGCCTGTTGAATATTATGTAATTAAAGATAGAAATAAGCAAGTGACCTGTTAGAAATATTGTTCCATAATTTCTAATCATTAAATGCACAGTGAATGTCACGCCAATGTCATTACTACTATTTAATGAGCTTATGTGTTTTTCTTGCTCGTATATCTTAGCAAGTTTTTAATCTAATAATCCAATCATATAATTGCAGCTGAACCGTGTAATAAGATTATTCAATTATCTCTGATATTAGCGAGAGGTGCCTGTGGGCACAGCTATATATATACACTCAATATCTCAAGTTGGTGATTTTGTTTTGTTGTTGCTATTGTCACTTAGGGTCTCTTTCATCCTGCAAGGAAAGTGAGAGATGCCTATTGGAAAATCTACAACACTCTCTACATTGGGTCGCAGGTGAGTACACTTGTATTAAACATAGAACGAACTGTAGTCCTTGCTACTCTGCTTTTTTTTTTTGTTGTCATTATGATATGGTGTATTGTATCCTTGCATCTTTTATTATGAAAATGTGAGGCTTATTTGTCTTTAATTGCATCTGCTTTTCACCACCTGTTCATCAACATGGCTTTGAAATATGATAAATTTATTATTTGCTTCGTCATACTGTGTTCATGCTTTTTCAAGCGGTATCACACAATGTAATTAGTGGTCAAGTGTTTCTGCAATCTGTTGGGATGTTATATATATGACTAATGTGAAGTTTTGTATTTGGTGGATCATCTACAAGTTGCTATGTTATTAGTTTTATTTTTGTTTTAGGATGCTCTGATCCCAGCATATCCAAAACTTACCAACGATGAAAAGAATCACTACACTAGGGATGAGCTGGAGATTTTTCTGTGAGGGGAATGCAACGTTTAGATGTACAGATCATAAACCATGACAATTTTTCATCAATATTTCCGCACAAGTGGTTAATGAAACTGAACTGTTTATGGTTTTGTTAAGCAATCCACTGTCTCATTGTTTTTGTGATTATTGACTGGCTGTCATTTTGTGAGATCTGTAATCCTGTTTATTCTATGACCATAATTGTTCAATTACATAGCCCTATAATGTGGTGCCTGCAGTCGCTCGTTTTGCGCGCGGGCGGAAGATGGGTGGAGCTAACGGGTAGCGAGCTCTTACGTGGGTATAAAGCAGAGCGAGTATAGTAGGATACTTCTACTAACGTTATCTCTGTAGAGTGATTAATCCAGTTGATCGTAACTGCAACCTGAGAGAGTAATTCTAATACCAGATTGCGTCTCAACTGCTGAAGGGATTGATATATTTGCTAGAGTTTTGCTACAGATTGCATTTGCTGTTTTGCTTTCGTCCAGAAGGGAGAAGGTTATCCTTAAAGAAAGCAGAAAGCACTGCAACCCACCAGGAAAAACAGCCTGCTGTAGTCTTCTTTTAATATGCACAGTAGCAGCGTTCTGATCGTGCATCCGCCAGCTGACTCCAGATTTCGCCTCCCCGAAATGTCAAACAGCAAGCTCCTCGGCGGCGGCGGCGGCGGTGCGTATAATCCGAGGCACCATTCATTGGATTCGCCATCCCTTACAAGTCCGCCTGGCTATGGTGTCTCCTCTGAATCCGTTCTTCCCAATATGTCTCTTCAAAACATGCCCATCCCTACAAACATGTCTCTTTCCTCCATGGCAATGGTTGATCAGAAGCCCAACGTGTCCATGAGCACGCCCATCTCCATGAACCCGTCTTCTTCTGCAATGCCTTCGCAGTTCCATCCATTCAATCCTGCCACTGGATTCGTTATGACCCCAACAGCACCTCCAGGCCTGCTTCACCTCGGTAAGTACTCTTTAGTATCAGCACTTTAGTGCAAAATTCCCTTGACACTAGCAGCTATAGTTCAAGAGTTTAGTGGACAGAAGTATAACCAAATACTGTACATGGTATAGGTTTTATTGTAATATAGCTGTTAGTAATCGATCTTGAGCTGACATTGAATGAATTTATCATATACTATACAATTTTAGGTCAACCTATGCCAGTACCTGGAGGCTGCAACAATCAACCTGGTGTACTATACCATCCTGGCCAGTCTCTTCCTCACAATCCAATGGTGCAAGGAAGGCCAGAGCCGTATCGTCGTGGCAAGCAGCGCAGGCATCGGACCAATTTCACTACGCAGCAGCTTGAGGAGCTGGAGAAGGCTTTTGAAAAGACCCGTTATCCAGATGTCTTCATGAGAGAGGAGCTTGCTATGAAGATCAGTCTCACAGAAGCCAGAGTTCAGGTAAATACGTGGCTTCTTTTAGATTCATGAGATAGTATTCTGTTAGAGGTGCTCAGTTATAGCTAATGTAATGATTATGGTGTTAAACTCATTCCTATGCAGTAGTGGAGTTGTTGCTTTTTGTAGTTACTTGTTCACTTTCTTTTGTTGTTATCAGAAAGTGTAATAATAATAATAATAATAATGATAATAATAATACTGAACCGTGCACGGAGCATGTACAGATCAGTCGGAGCATGGGAGTAAACCGTAGGCTAATTAATGACGGGCATCCTGTGGGTTGAAACCTGTGAGCTGCTCTGTTGTCACAGTCACCCCCACCAAGGCATGGCCCGTGCTCAGGGCTCGGCCCAGACATGCTCCCACCATACTGCACTTGTATGTGCATATGTAGCTCACGATCTGACCACTGGCAAGCCACACCAAGTGTGGTCTAGGCTGGCCTTGTATTCTGCAAAATTTATTTTAATGTTAGTAATACTATTTCAATTATAAATTTACTGTTTTCTATTGATTGTATTTCGCAGGTTTGGTTTCAGAATAGGAGAGCTAAGTGGAGAAAAGCTGAGAAAGCATCTGGTTCCAGTGACAAAGGGTCAGATTCTGGTCAAGTAACCGCCTCTTCACCTGGGTCTACCACTGCTTCCTCTCCTCAATCGTGTGCATCGGAAACTACATCTTCTACTCCCATTGAGAAAGTTCCTCCTTCCTTGGCATCATCCCCCCCTCCGGTCCCAATCCAACAGCAGCAACCTCCGGTGCCTCACTTGCAAGCCACACCCACTAACTCAGCCCAGCTGCCACCATCCAGTCCTATTCACACATCAGTAAAGCCGGAGCACATTGACAGATGGGGTGGCTCCCCACCCAGGGGATTTCCGTCGCAGTCAGGGTTCCAGTCTCCAACAAGCCCCCACGGGTCAGTCTCTCCATCTTCAGCAGGTCTCCCTCCTTTCAACTCACCACTTCCTGGAGCCAGCAATCCTTACTCGTCTGCTACAGTCCCTCTGGGTGTCATGGGGCATTCTTCTCACTACCCTGGTGGCTTTCCTTCTCTCACAAGATATACCTAAGAACTTGCTCATCATAGCAATTAATTTACATGCAAGAAGCACCTCTTCTGCTTCAGTTCACAGACAGTTTTTCTCTCTGCATTTAGTCCAGTTTCAAATATTTCAATGTACAAATCACAGATCATTACTCATTCTTCTTTCTGCCCCTTTTTTTAATGCTTCATTAATTCATTCAGACTCTTTCCACATGCTGGAGTTCTCAACTGTTTCATTGTGGCTTGCATAATGCATTGTTTCATTCTATCAATACTGTTGATCTGCTATCCTCATCATTAGTCATTGACACACTTTACAATATTTTGGACCACCGTTAATTAAAATATTTCTAAGCGTCTTGGGCTAAAAAAAAAAAGGTAGACGTCTATGTTCCAAGTTCGGGTAAGACGTTTCGTAATATCCATCGCCTGCTTTACGCGTGCAGAATAAGGCATGCGCGTTAGGACGACCTTTACCTAGCAATAATTGTTTCTTGCAGCTGGTGTAGGAGGAACGTGAAAAGAGGAGGGATGACTGCGTTTTCTGGTATGGGTAACGCTGAATTTATGATTTGAAAATAAATCTCATAAATATTTTAGAATTGGGAATTTTACCAGAGATTGCAGAAGCTATAGAGGAATTAGATTGGCTGTAAGTTTAAGAGAGAATAAAAGAATAAAGCTAGTGATTATAATATTGTGCAATTTAAGATTGCCTACAGATGTCCAGGCTGAAGCAATTCCTCTCATTCTGGGAGGAGGAGATGTGTTAATGGTGAGTATATGCTATCCTAGAAGTCTGCAGGGATGAATGAAGTACCTGAATACTAAATATAAAAAAAACAGCAACAAACTTTAATCACTTGAAAGACTCCTCCCACATTATCAGGAATATTGTAAAGGATGAGTGCAAGCTTGAAACTGAGGAGATGAATGGACTACAACTTTATGCAAATAAACAATACATTTATACACGGCCTAAATCCATAATTATAAATCTTACTGAGAGGACTTCACTTAAATCCACTCCTAATTTCCTTCTTAAACCCATCAAAAGGTCATAATAATGTCTGCATTTCAAGAAGTGCCATTGAGAGATTGTACTCTAATGAGATAATAAAAGATGTACTGAAGTAGCTGAATAATGAGCTTCAACTGCTCGTGTCTTGATTGGCAAATCTTACATAAGCAGACCTGGCTGTTTCATAATCTCAGTTCCGTGTCCATTATTAATTCCCACACAAAACTCTGACAGTCTGTTGAATTATAACTTGCCTTGCTCCGTATCGGCATCTCCACCAGCTGTACTCTGTTGCTGGGCTTCCTTGCTGAACTTAGCCTTAGTCAGGTTGATTGGTCTTTCACCATGTACCGGTCTAGCCCAGGGACTTAAGTTTTTATTTATTGGGCAGTGAGCAGAGTTACGCCCACTCACATAAGTACATTACATACACACACACACATATACACACATTTATATTCATGCTTATTTAGTTTATCATTGATTCTGTCTTATTTTTGAAAAAGAATTATTGTATTATAGGCAGCAGAAACTGGCAGTGGTAAGACTGGTGCCTTCTGCCTGCCCATCATCCAGATAGTATTTGAAACACTGCGAGACAGAAAATTAGGTAAAGGGTCACAGCGACTCTCAGCTCCGACTGCTGGGCTGTCTGACAAAGTTGTACTCAATCCGTACGATCGTGGAGGCCAGTTCGGTAAGTGGTGGATTAATGTCAGCTGATCACTGGGGACCACTGGGATTTGTAATGTTTTTGTAGTATTAAATAAATAAAAAGTACTATAATTATTTCACCATTTTTTTTTTATCAGCCTTCATTTACTCATTAGATGTATTCTCTCTTTCACAGGATTTTATTAGACTATACAATATTAGATGTGTTCGGCTGTCACCTGGGTTTGAAGCAATTTTTATAATTTCATTTTTATAGGCTGTTGAGACTGGCAGTGGGTTTGAACCAAGGTGACAGCCAAACATTTACAATTTTGAATTGTTTGATAAAAGCCTGAGAAAGAGAGAGAATATATATAATTTATAATTGGGCAAGCAAAGTGAGCCCCTCTCAAACAAGTCTATATATATTATATATTAATATATATATATATTATGTTTATATGTATATGGCCAAAGTTCAAAAGGTCAATGCATGTCCACTTCCGGAGGCTACTTTAAAATGTTAACATTAGCGTGGGGGCTAAAAGTTCAAAATTAGGAGCTAATAATGCCAGGGGAAAAAAAACGGCCCTATCCCTACCAACAGAATTGTTCTTGCTTGAAAATTCATTGTCAAAAAGTCAAGTATATGATTTAAGTCTTGTGGTAGTGTATACAGTATATTATCTTTATTGGAATGAAAATTTAAATTTCTGCTGGCTTTGGTTAGGCCAACTCACTAGCCTTTGTGGTGAAGCCCATCACTAGCTATTGAATGGAAAACATGTTTAGCTGAATAAGAAGTGGGTGGCCCCTGTTAATGATTTGTATTTGGTATCGGCATATTGTTTCTGCTCCAGAAGATGTAATCTTATATCATGTCACTAAAGTGTGGGAATCCTAATGGAGGATGGAACAGGAAAACTACAAGTTAGCATACAAGACACAATGTTGGTACTCAAAGTTTAGATTGTAGCTGGTATTATAGGATATTCAATTTTTGTATTTTTAATACAATTGTGAACATTGGAAATACCATTATGAGACTCCATTCAGCTAAAATCTGCCTAAATATTAAAAACAACAACAATCTTTTACTTACTCTTTTTGTCCTAGGAGTATAAAATGGTATGGATCAGCAGAATCGCCAGCAGACTGGCATACAAGATGTGATTTTCCATGAGCGAGTGTGGATAGCTTGAAAGATAGTGTGAATAAGGAGACTTGTGAATCTTGTATTCACCTATGTTAATTTTGAGGCTAAAAAAAAAAAGAATAAAAACCGGGGCTGTGTTATGGCTAATGATCTAAATGCTCCACAAAATAATCCTTGAACTTTGGAGTGATAGTCTCACTCTGACTGAGTTTAACCTCAGTGACCTTATGAGGTGTAAGTGAATATTAAATGAATATAATATATATATATATATTAAGGGATTTAAATCGTTAAGTCGTTGTGCTAATTTACAAGTTATACTTGGTGCACCTAGCTTCCTTGCTAAGAGGTTAACTCCCCTCTCTAATAGCGTTGCTTGAGCGCCAGCTTGTAGTGATGTAGGATTATCACCACTTTCATAGTGTATTATGAATGCTTTAAGTGCCAAGATTATGGGGGAGGCTGGTCAATGGGTTTGAATGGGATGGTGTTGGCATGGGCACAGAGTCCTGGCCTTTCCTGTGAATGACTCAAGTTCTCTGCTGCCAGAAGTCACCATCACTGTTGGAAGGAAGAATTTCCAGGGTATAAAATTAAGGCCCAGTAGCTTTATCAATATATTTCTTTCATTTGGGTCAGTTAGAAAACA
>WLWI01003568.1_pt1 | contig 13333 bp, 8 predicted proteins | sample 6701501 | NCBI WGS metagenome assembly WLWI01 (sample SAMN12718690, study PRJNA515312) | sponge metagenome | isolation source: marine sponge | host: Mycale hentscheli | place: New Zealand: South Island, Marlborough, Capsize Point | collected 2014-11-01
AGGTGTGGTGGAAGAGAAACGGAGGGGCGATGTGGAGGGGGGGGGGGGGGGGGGGGGGGGGGGGGGGGCTCAAGGTCCCGGAGCCCCTCCCCCTTTCTACATGACTGCTTACGTACACTGGACACCAAATATACTATAGCCACACAATGGTACGTAGATATGTACCTTGGAATCGTCTAAAAGTTGCCAAGTTGGAGTTTTGAAGAAGAATGAAAACCTTTCCTTTCAAATGCCTGCAGCAAGAAAGAAAACAGTCGAATGCCAATGACAAACCTTTAACAACAACATAATGGTGACTTACGTGATGTTGACGATTGGACATGGCAGCTTGTCGGCATGGATACACTTCTTCCACTGGCTCACCGCAGAGTGAACGTACAGACTAACACACAAACATACACACAGTGTAAGCTACTCTGTGACTTAACTTTATGTGTAAACATCCACCAGCACACCATGCCTGAGACCACACCCCACAACCTGACAGGACCTAATGCCATTTAAAACCACTACATTACACTTCAAGACCAGGAGCTCATACACATAGCACTACACTTCCACACCCGCCCAGCCAGACCACACCCACATAACAAGACCAGGGGCTCATACATATGTGACTGGTTCTGTGAAAATTGGCCTAAATACGGCATCTAAGCCATCCTCCTAATTTGGAAGCTGTAGCACAAGCCGTCTTCGCCCTACAACACTTCAGTATTTTTGCTAAACTTATTATTGCTGATTTCGAAAAAACGCCGCGTAAAGGCGTTGCTAAGGTCAGGGGGCGTGCCTTGTATCCGTATACTATTACCGCGTGTCTCCGGGACACTATGGAATAAACTGGTTACAGGCGGATTGAAAGAAGTCGAAAAGGCTTAATGCAAGGCTCCTGGAGAAACTTGGCGAGAATTGAGCGAGTACTTGGATTATGTAGAATAGTAAGTGAAGTAGTTAGCTACAGTTTTTTCCCGCTGTTAGTGAAAAGCCTGCCAATAATTTCTTACCAACCGGCTAGTGTTTCTAGCCTCATAGCGTTAGTTCTAAAGCTCGCCAGAGCTTACAACTGCATCATAAGCTAGAGTTAACTGGTGTCTATCCATTTCTGCCATAAAAATTTTCAAAAAAAATCGACCCAAAAAGCTTTACTCCGGGATACTGAAAAAAATTGTTTGCTGTGTTTAGGCCGAATTTCCCAAAACCGGTCACATATAGCACCCACCCAGCCACACCCACCTAACAGTGAAATCACATCGACACAACCAGACCACACCCACACAGCAAGATCATGCCCATATACTTGTAGTTAGCAGATTACACCCACACATCTAGCACCACACCCACACATCTAGCACCACACCCACACATCTAGCACCACACCCACACATCTAGCACCACACCCACACATCTAGCACCACACCCACACATCTAGCACCACACCCACACATCTAGCACCACACCCACACGTCTAGCACCACACCCATACTCACACTCCCGTGTCTGATCCCATCCACATGGTGGCGTCTCTGGAAGATGGTCGGATACTAGTGACCTCAGGAGGTCTAGACGGTCCCTCTGCTGACGAGGGCTTTCGTCTAGCCGTAGACAAACCTGCTCACACACACATACACACACCCTTTAACAGACTTTTCTAGGCCCTGCAGTAATCATAGCATAATTCTTTTAATTCTAAGAATCTCTTGTGCTATCTGATACCACTTCGCATCATATAGCATGATATCATTATGATAAACAGAAATGCATACTGTCTGTACCTTTCAATGCATCAAGTGTGATATAATCTAACAAGTTAAAAGGTGTTTCTGAATAAATTTCAGAATCGCTAAACCAACAACGGATAGTTTCATAATCTCTAACTTGTAGGTTTAGTGGCTCTGTAAGGTTTCCTAAACAATCTGTATGGTTCCTAAACTATCTGTAAGGTTTTCTTAACTATCTGTAAGGTTTCCCAAACTATCTGTTTCACTGGTACATTAATAATGTACAACAAGCACTCATTTCCGTACCTTAACATATTTCTTAGATTAGCTGTAGGTAGTGTTTAACATGCAGCTACTCTGCAAAGACAGACTCGTGCATGTTGTCAAGCCACAATGAACTAAGTTTCACGTAACTTGACAGAGTGACTTGCATGACTGTTGCATGTTTAGTAACATGTGCTCTTAGCTGCCTATAAGTGTTCATTGTGTGTTCGGTACTTGTGTTGTACATATACAAGTTACATGTCTCTGTAATTAGTAAATCACTTTTCTACAGGCTGAGCCCTGGATGTATTTACCATAGTGCCTTGCTCAGTCCCTCTGTTATATTTATCATGAACCATTGCTTACTTGGATAACACTAAAAAAATTCTCTGGTTATTATTAGTCAGGATGGGCTAACCGGTAGAGAAAATTCCCTTAGAGTCCAGCAGATAAGAAAACTTATTGTGACTACAGGCAGCTAGACTATTTAATAGAACTAGCTACCCTGATAGCTAGCCAGGTGTAGCAAGTTTCAGAGAATTTATTTCAGTAGAATAATGAAGTTTAATGCAATCATTAAACGGAGTTAACGGGGAAGCAAGGAGCAAGCAGGTAAAGCGTCGCAGGCTCAACTAATCCTCCCGGTCGAGCTAGCGCGGGCGCGTATAGAAGCACAGTATATGGGCGTGGCACCCGTGTGGACAGCATATCAGTTGACACTTAGCAGCAGTAAGCAGCGTGGCGAGTTCGAGTTGTCAGAGAAATGTCTACCGAACTGAGTGAGGAAGCGCTAATGGCGATAGTGGACGGCGTGACTGCCAAGCTCCGAGAGACCGTGCCAGAACTGACAGCAAGCACGTCAGGGCGCAGGTCGGGTGGTGAACCCGGCGCTTCAGACGAGACGCCGCCGGCGACTCCCGAACTCCGCTAGACACGGCGGAGCCACTGAGAGGCGAGGAACAAGATAAGCTCGGATAAAATGGGCCACGCCATTCTCCCTCCATCTGCTAGGATGTGATACGCAGTGGGAATGGTGGGCCAGTAGCTTAAGGGTAGTGGCAAAGACTAGTCAGGGTATAGTAGCTAAAAAAAAAAAAAAAAAATCTTGCAAGTACATACTGTGGTATATAGTGTATAGCAGTTAGTAGGGCATGAATAGGATCATGGGAAGGGAAAGGGAGTTAAGTGCAAGGCCATTGTGGTGTTGGTATCGATTATCAGGTGGATCAAAGTGTTCAGGTTCCATGGAGGCCTTGAGGTCAAGCCTCCTTAACCAAAATTAACCACAAAGGTCCAGAGCTAAAAGGGGGCAATTAGTCAGGTTGGGCTAACTGATAGAGAAAATTCCCTTAGTGTGGTTTTTCTCAGGACTTGGGAGCACCAGAGTAGAGGAGACCCACATGTAATACACAAGTATGTACGTGTGCTATTGTAGCATGCAACCTAGTGTGTTGTGTAATATTATTATTAATAGTACTTAAACTAGAAGTTTCAAGATTCCTCATAAAAGCAAACAAGTCAATTTCAATATGCAGAATGATATGCAGTCTTCAGGAATAACTAGCTTATCGCCTCCCCCCCCCCCCCCGCCCCGCCCCCGTATGTTTGTCTCAAGTGACAGTTTTCTTTTAAGGCCCTCAACATTTTAAAGTTTACTTTATACCTCAGTATGTATATTTATCTTCCTTACCCACTACACATACTATGCAGGATATATATATATATGTATAAAAATTAAAAAAAATCAAACTAACAAAAAAGACCCCTTACCAGCAAGAATATCCGGGTCATTGTTGTCAAAGCCAGGCACAGCAGAGATACAAGATATAGGACTTGCACACACTGGGAACGTGTCCAGCACCTCTCCCATGGTGGCCACGTCAACCACACTGACCTGCGAGGGGAGAGACATATAGATGGAGCCCACACCAGGTTTAGACACCTGGCACCACAGTGGGTGGAGCAAGGGGTTGGGTTTCCAGGAAGGATGTGTCGGATAAGGCAGGAAGAATGAATCGAGGTGGATGAAAGCAAATAATAACGAAACAAGCAAAAAAGTATCAGGAGAATCGAGAGAAATAGTGGAGCAAAATAAATAAATACATGAATAAATAAATAATTATAAAGAAATAATTAATTAATTATAAATAAATACATGAATAAATAATTATAAATAAATAAATGAAAATGTGATGTAATGATAACAGATTTAGAGAAAAGAAATGAGTAAGAAAGGGGGAGGAAAAACAGCATGCTCACAAGGACATGAGGAAGCTGAGAAACTAGCACATATAGTACTCTATTAGTCTACAGTACATTCAAACTTAAGTTGCCATCAGATACTACGTGCACTGTGGAGCTAACCCTACCAACAGTGTATGTACATGTGTATGTAAAAGATCACGTGCACATTGAAGCTAACAGATTCTACACATGTGCATAGTGAAATAAACACCTGGCGTAATCTATAATTTACTGTCTATAATTGAGTCGGACAAATTATCATGCGAATGAGGACGCCGTGGTGAAACAATCATCACACGTGCAAGGAACAATCTTCCAAAGATATATGTAACTAGTCATTGCTCTTCAATTCCTTTCAGGCAAAAGCTAACAGCTAAATATTCTACGGCAATCTGTGGGAGTGATCTGTAGTAAGTATGTTAGTTGTTGCTGTAGTTTGCCACGAGTTGGCATTATTGATGAATTTGGTAAGAAATAGTATAAGAGTTAGGAAAATATTTGGTAAGGGATACCAGTATAAGAGTTTCAGTTATTTCCTGAAGAAGACTTTGACAAGAAGTCGAAACATCGGGTTAAGTTTTAATTAGCAATATTGGTTGTCAGAACGAGAAAATTTGCTATTATTATAATTATTTCAGGCCGAGAATGACTGAACTACTCGTGTCCTTATACATGCATATTGTTTGGATGGTGCCCATGGCAACCGGCAGTGGCAGAGCTAAGTCAACAGAATGAGACTAGCAGCCACTAGCCACACCCACTTTCTGAATGGGACATGCCTACTTCCTGGATGAGACACACCCTTCCTGGAACTGTCCCCGAAGAACTATAGTCGAAAGAAACAACATAATTATGTCACTGAATGAGCCACACCCACCTGTCACACCCCCTACTGGTTACCTTGGTGAGGTTGGGAACACCCGTCACTATCCAGATGAGACTGATCGACGTCTCTGGATTGGGGGTAGAAGGGAGGGGCTTAGCGGCGGTGGAAGACGAGGAGGAAGAGGAAGCGGTAGAGGAAGTGGAGGAAGTGAGGGAGCTACTGTCCTTGACGATGTCTGTAGCCCGACGATAATCCTCGACAAAAACAGCCGGATTGACAGGAGCAGCGCACAAGATCTGAGAGATGATCACAATCACACACAAACATACCTGACTTATAAGTGCTTTTACTGATGCCTGTGACACATTTTTATATAATTATCTAATTATCAAGTCCTGACCCTTCATAAAAACTAGATTAAAACTTTCTCACTTAAAGGGGTCTAGAGAGAAGCAAAGGTAAAAAGTGAAAAAACCTAGGAAGGTCTTGGAAGTCGAGGGTTGTCGTAGCTCAGTGGTTAGAGCACTCGTGGCTGAAGCCAGGTGTCCTGGGTTAAATTCCCTGGCGACTCACATTTTACCTTTATGCTGTTGGATAGTACCGCTTGCAGCGACAACTAAGATTTTTTTTCACATTTTGCCTTTGCTTGACTCCTTTTTAAGTGAGAAAGTTTCAATCTAATTATCTAATTTGATAATCTTTTAAGAAGTATGTATAACTGTTATTTGGGAAAACGGTTAAAACTAGACGAGGTGCATTCGTGGATGCATCATCAGTTGTGATATAAAAATTAAAAATTCAAACTAAGTGAGTAAAAATACATATTAGTGTGCATTAGTGTGTAAGTAGCTATTCCGTTGCTGTAACTAACCCTAAGCGCACATGCACGAGAGGGTCACAGTAGTTGTCTTGTCTGTCATGCTCTGATTTTTGAGATTACTGACAATTAAACATTGATTTAGGTATGAACTTACTCAGAATGACAATTTAAGACTTTTCATTGTGCTAAATTATTTTTACATATTTCAGGCTGATTTTTGAGAGAACACGAAGCTGCCAGCTCTGTGTAGCTCTTGTGCAGTATACACTTACTGAACAGCCCCACAATTCACTGTATATCTGAAGATACATTAATCCAATCAATGTACCAGCCAAGGAGAATTCAGACATACATGCAACTAGAGAGGATACATTCGAACTACACCCATCCATCTGACTGAAAACTGACCTTTGCCCCGTCTTCTTGAAAGCTCATGGGTCGGCAAGTGTTAATGCTGGGCGTGGGAGGGTGGTCCTGCGTGGAGGACTCTTCTGATTGGTCGATGGCAGGAATGACCCAGGATACAGACGTCATGTAGAGTTCATCTGCACAATTGAGCGGGCATGGTCATGAAAACCAAAGGATAAAGGTGAAAGGTTCACTAAATTAAACAAGATTAAGTGCTTGTGTGTATGTGTGTGTGGCTGGTATAATAACTACAGCTATGTAGTGTAAAAAATTGCACTAATGGGTTGGTCAAACATACAATTCTCTAGTTAAGAGGGTTTTTTAGCCTGTCTGTAACAAAAAAATTTCTTAGAAAAAAACAAACAAAAGGATTTTGTCTGAGGACCTTCTTCGGTTTCACTGATGACTGAACAGTGAGCCGACTTTTTTGGCAATTTTTTTTGGTAGCCACCTTTTACTGCGGACTTTTTTTTCTCTAGACCTTTCTGTGTCTGACTTTTTTACAGTTAGGGACAGAACCCTTCTCTGGAGCACTTCAGTTGTTGTGGTTAAACAAGTAGAGGGGGACTGCATGCAGCTGCTTGATGTGTAGCGAGCAGCTGCAAAATCAGATTAAAACTAGGCTGCTGAAGGTTTAAAAAATAGGTGACTTGTGTAGTCGGCATTGGTTTGTTAAAAAGTCTCCTTACCCTAGCTAGAGACTATTTTTCTGTTAGTCACTAAAAGTCTGGTCACTATGGGAACTTTTTTTTGACCCCTACCGTAGTTATTAGAAGTAGCAATGAGCCTATCTGTATGCTTACATACAATTCTCTACCCTCCCTGTAAATGTCTTGCACCTTGAATAAAGACAAAAAATAATTATTACTAACTGTACTACAATAATCATTACGGGAGAGAAACATACTGTAGAATGCCACATTGCATTAACACATGTACACACATGTAAGCATGAGTCTATTACAATGTTTATCTCTTTATTTGTTTAGGAGTGTTTGGTCTGATTTAGAGAGATATTTGCTCTGTATGACGGCTATGAGGGGCGGGGTTGTGTAGTAACTGTGAACCTTGTCTATGGTTATAGTGGTTGGGAGTTTACGTACAAAACTATCTTCATCATCCAACGCATCATTATCCACTGTAATACTGGGCACGCCTTCTGTAAGGTGGAAATGCAGATTATAACAATAAGGAAGAGTGTACCAAAACAAAGAAATTCTTAGACTGCAACTAACAACATTTGTATTAGTTATGCATGGACAGGAGATGTGGGGGGGGGGGGGGGGTTCCCACCAAGTTTTTTAATTTTTTTTTATAAAGGACCAATGTAGCAATACTGGTAATGCAGTTCACAGGTCAACTGCATGCTACACTTACACTCTTCACCTATAAATTAATATTCTTATAAAATCAATCACTAATAATTTTAAAATCTCATGTGTTTTGATCTAAATATTTGGGCCCCTCCCTGTTGCTAGTGCTAGTCCGCCCCTGATGGATTACCAATTTAGTTGTAAAAAGTAATTATAACAACAAAAAAATTCCACACATAAAAAAAACAAAAAAACTCTTTACTTATTCTTTTTCTTTTTCCCTTTACTTGTAACCACCCAATCTCTGCCTCACCTTGTTTCTTGCCGGTCTTCTTGAGGACAGGTATAGTGTTGGTCTTGCGATAGCCAGCAGCTCCAGCCTGAGGAAAACCACTCCCACTTCCGCCCCCATCTTCCTCATCCCCTGCCGGCGACCAGCGAGGCAGGATGGATCGTCTGGGGGTGGATTCAGCCAGGTTCTGCTCCAACTGACGCCGCTTGGAGGGACTAAATACGGCTGTGAAGCTATGGCACCACAGGGAGGAGAAGGGGGAAGAAAATATTTAGCTTATACATGTTTTTGGATATGTTTCTAGGTTAATTCCTGTCACATGCAAGCACAATGATGGTAAATACATAGCTACATGCATGCAGGTAGTGGTTGATTTACTTCCATGCAATAGTACATACATTCCAACAGTGTGTTCATTTTCATGCTTTATGTAGATAGGCTGTCTTCAGATCATTAAATTAAACACAACTCGTCATCTCAAATATTCCTACAAGTCATCTGTTCCGAATAACTCTTAAGTTTTTTTAGTCATTAGTTTCAACTTAGGCATAATTGTAATCAGAAATAGTATACCTTAGAGTACATATGTACCATAACTTGGAATTTGTCCATCCCATATAATATGTACATGTAATTAGATGTAAAAGCACTGGCTACTATTGTTCTATTCTTGTCTTAAAGTTACTGATGTGTGGAATCAAATCAATTTATTAAAAATGAAATAATAATTAGTGAGTGTACACACATATGTATGTATGCCACATTTCCACCCAAAGTGGTGGCAGGTACATCTTTCTATTTCAAGTTATGTATCTTAACTTACTAGTCCACCCAGCGAGATTTCTTTGACTTGTGTTTGAACAGTGATAGTTCATCACTCATCCTGCAGTAAGTATACCAGAGTCAGTGAACACATTATGCATGAAAGATGTATTTAGATTTATTGGATGAGCTAAACCACACTGGCTACAACAGAGTGCAGAGTGCAAATTACTCAGGGAGGGGGGGAGGGGGCTTATACAAACTATGGGAGCCCTGCCCCCCCCCCCCCCCTAATTTTTTTTTATACCCCAGACTGAATTAAACAAAGTAAAAAACAAACAAATAAACAAAAAAAATTAATGATCCTATTATACTAAATAGCTATGCCATGGTTAGTTTTGTTTAAAAATGTTTAAATCAACACTTTCTAGTTCTGGTACTTTAGTAGTAATTGGCGAGCGAGCGAGACAGTATTAGGGGTGGATAATGCAAAATCGGGTGTATGTTATATGTATATATGTGTGTGTGTGGATGGTACGTATGCCCTTTAAATGAGCGCGCGGGGAACTTTTTCTCCAAAAAAAAAAACAAAAAAAACACGGCTTTTTATGCTTGAACCCAGTTTATTCTGAAACTACAGCATTAAGCAAGCCTTACTTTATACTTAAGCGCAGAAGTGTGAGAAAATTCCTGCAAAAACACTTGCTTTTCAAGAAACAAAAAGTTGATTCGACCGGTTACTATGGCATTAAAGACCCTTTTCCAGACCTAAGTTCAAAACTTCGCCGTTTTAAGGGGGATACAGAGTGCCACTTGTTGGTTGCCAAGAGTCATTGGTAGTCAGAATGCCGTAGTATTAATGCTAAGGAAGCTACTACTACTCCAGGGATGCTGAGGTAAGTACGTAATTCCATATTGTTAGCTAAATATGCAAAATAACTCTGGCCTTTCTTTTTTTGTAGCTAAGAGCTTGTTGCAACAGTGACTGGTAAATTCAAGTAGTCAGAATGGCTCAAATTTGGTACTACAAAAGTTACTACTGCTCAAGAAAATGAGGTAAGAAATTAATTTTGTATTTGAGTGCTAAAATATATTGTCTTGTTTTTGTAGCTGAGAGCTTGTTGCCAAGAATTTGAGGTAATTCAGATAGTCAAAGTAACTTCAATTGGATACTACAGAAGTTATCAATACTCAAGAAATTGAGTGCAGTATAATTCAGCCTAAGTAATCTGATTTCTATTATGTGCACTTTAGAGGAAATGTAATACATTCCTAAATGCATTCAATGTAACTATTGACAGCACCTATGCTGCATGTTTCGGCAAAGCCACAGCACGCACTGCACACAAGAATTTCAAACATCAGGAGTATCTATATCGAATTCAGTGATAACAATTTTAGGAAAGAAGCCATAACCATATATAGCTATGTTGTTCAAGGCACTGCTTTGATCTTGCTGCTGCTGTTCAGGGCACAGGAAGATAGATTTCATTGGACTGTGTGAGTTTCAGGAACCCAGATACAGCATTCGTTCCTCAAAGACTTGAAATTAACATTGGTATATCACATTCCATGTATAGTTGATCCATATTAGATGCATTATCTCTCTTTCACAGGCTTTTTAAACAATATACAGAATTAAAAAATATTTGGTCGCCACCGGAAATCGAACCCAGGACCGATTGTATAGTGCACAAGCGCTCTGCCACTGAGCTACGACAACCACCCAGCGAACAAACACTCCAATTTATTATCCCGTACAGATGCAAATTTCATTGCACAAAACAACTTCAAGTGTATTATATTCCTAGAATTTCAGGAAAGAAATGTTATTTTGCAAGCAAGAGGACTTGACATGAATTTGAGACGCCAGATTAAGTCTTAATTAACAAAATATTGGCTATTAGAACTAGAATATTTGCTATTAATTACAGATAAAACATGGAAAGACAATATCTGTAAAGTACAATTTACACACAGTTTTGCTTGCAAAATAGCATTTCTTTCCTGAAATTCTAGGAATATAATACACTTGAAGTTGTTTTGTGCAATGGAATGTGCATCTGTACGGGATAATATGGAGCAAACAGACACGAAATATGATATACCAATGTTAATTTCAGGTCTTTGGAGGGACGAATGTTGTATCTATATATGGGTTCCAGAAACTCACACAGTCCGATGAAATCTATCTTCCTGTGCCCTGAACAGCAGCAGCTTTGCCAACATGCAGCATAGGTGCTGTGAATAGTTACATTGAATGCATTTAGGAATGTATTACATTTCTTCTAAAGTGCACAGAATAGAAATGAGATTGCTTAGGCTGAATTATACTGCACTCATAAAGAGCATGACCACTACATTCCCATACTGTGACATTTATAGATTACATTTTACTGGGAAGAGATTCAATCCTGTAAATAATAGGAACTGTTTTGGCTATTGGTGTTGTCTTCTATACTAATCATTATCATCAAATATGTTCAATGATTCAATTATTCTAAGCAGTTTTCCTAATGAAATTTTATATTTCTTGCCCAAGTTCTCCTCGACCTTATTTTGAGTAGTTTGAGACTTAGAAGTTAAAAAAATCAATCATATAAATATAGTGTAGTTTTAGGCTCGCTCGCCATTTGTGCCCAAGCAAATCGGGTATATGTTATATGTATATATGTATGTGTGGATGGTATGTATGCCCTTTAAACGCGCGCGCGGGGAACTTTTTTCTCCTAAAAACACGGCTTTTTATGCTTGACCCCAGTTTATTCTGAAACTACAGCATTAAGCAAGCCTTACTTTATACTTAAGCTCCAAAGTGTGAGAAAATTCCTGCGAAAACGCTTGCTTTTCAAGAAACAAAAAGTTGATTCGACCCGTTACTATGGCATTGAAGACCTTTTTCCAGACTTAATTTCAAAACTTCGCCGTTTTAGGGGGGACACGGAGTGCCGATTGTTGGTTGTCAAGAGTCATTGGTAGTCAGAATGCCTTAGTATTAATGCTAAGGAAGCTACTACTACTCCAGGGAAGCTGAGGTAAGTACGTAATTCCATATTTGTTAGCTAAATATACAAAAATAACTCTGGTCTTTCTTTTTTTGTAGCTAAGAGCTTGTTGTCAACAGTGACTGGTAAATTCAAGTAGTCAGAATGGCTTAAATTTGGTACTACAAAAGTTACTACTGCTCAAGAAAATGAGGTAAGAAATTAATTTTGCATTTGAGTGCTGAAATTGATTGTCTTTTGTATTTGTAGCTGAGAGCTTGTTGTCAAGAATTCACGGTAATTCAGATAGTCAAAGTAACTTAAATTTGATACTACAGAAATTATCAATACTCAAGAAATTGAGGTAAGTAGTAATTCCATATTTGTTGGCTAAATTTACAAATAATAACATAAGTTTATTATTTTATCGTAGCTGAGAGCTTGTTCAAGAGTTACTGGTGATTGAGATTATCAGAATGGCAGATGTTTAATACTACAAAAGTTAACAAATCAGGTAAGAGAGTGATTTTGTATTATATTTGCTGAAATAAAAGGTCATAACTGCTATGATAGTGTTTGCTAAAACATAGTAACAATACTTAGTTTTGTTAACTAACTATCAGGCTCGCTCGCCATTTGTGCACAAGCACACCACTAGTTTATTTGTATATGTTTGGACGTACGTATGTCATTTTGTACTTTGACCCTTGTGTATTTTTGTGTTCGCTCCGTGTTCGACCCCGTCTCAAACTTCACTAAACAGAATCCTCCGGTTTATTGATCATTACCCGTATCACCCTAGAAATTGAATTGTTTATACTGCTTGAATTCTTTTGCGGGTGCAGTTAAAACTCAAAAACTTATGGGAGCTCTGTCTGTGCGACAAGTCAACTAACTACAAAAATAGCTAGCTTTGTGACTTTCAAGTAGAGAGTGAGGGCCACCTGAGGGAGTAAGGCTCACGCTACTAAGAGCTATCAACAAGTGGAATCTAAACGCACTAGCTAATAACTAAACTCAGAGTCACTCTATATAGAATCAAAGGCAATAGGTCAGATAGCTAACTAAGTAACTGCAAGACTGTCGTTATATTTAACTATAATTAATAGACAAAACCGACTGCAAGCTCAGCAAGTGACTGAGGTGATACAGCTATTAGGCTGGAAAGAGGGTGAGAACAATGGAGTAACAGAACTGAACAAAGAAAAAAACCTGCAACTAGCTGGAGCCTCCAGTTTATATAACTGGAGTTAGACATATGTAGTAAGGCTCTGAGTGTGAAAGAGATGGTAAAGAATCGCCAAACATTCTCTCAATGGATTACTAACTGATCCTTCAGATATAGTATTCTTATTATATAGACGATGAGTTTTATATATACACACATCAGCAGATGTAAATAAGAATTGCCCTAAATAATGTATGTAAACTGTGTACATGCACATCCTGGAACAGCCCACCCTTTACCTGATGGAACAGTTCACCCCTTTATCTGATGGAACAGCCCATCCTTTATCTGATGGAACACTTCATCCTTTATCTGATGGAACACTTCACCCTTTACCCAACAGAACACTTCACCCTTTACCTGATTTGTTCCAGCAATGACAAGTACTTCTCCTTGTACTCATTCCTCTCCCTCAGCACGCGTGCCACCTCCAGGCGAGTGAGCTTCAAGCCTCCGGGTCCCTCCAGCACCTGACCC